>Ga0307511_10008394_pt1 | contig 10336 bp, 10 predicted proteins | sample 13_EM_MG_FD_200266 | JGI IMG/M metagenome (GOLD analysis project Ga0307511, IMG submission 200266) | Populus trichocarpa ectomycorrhiza microbial communities from riparian zone in the Pacific Northwest, United States - 13_EM | ecosystem: Host-associated > Plants > Roots > Unclassified | place... | reverse complement strand
TCTAGAAGGCAAAACAATTTTTTACATGTTATTCTTGAAGACAAGGGTTCAGTGGCCTGGCAAAAAGTAACTTCGATACGCGTTGTGCTTGAATCTAAAAAAACATTGATCTCAAAAAAAAAAAAAAGATTAAATGATGAATTGAAAATAAAAAACTTATACAAGAGGATCAAAATCTAAATTAGAAATCAAAAGAATAGGAACTGGAGTTGAAATACAACAATAAAGAGGGCCAAACTTTGATTTTTAGAGGAAGAGAGAGAGAAAAAAAAAAAGGCTCATCGACAACAAATTGGACTACCATCGGAGACACGCACCACATCAACAGGAAAAAAACACAACAACATGTCCAACAACATGGTGGAAATGTATTTTTGGATGCTAGGAGGCGTCGCACGCGCCGTCTAAAATGTGTGGGCGCCTCCCACGTGCCTCTTGGTGTTATACATGTACACACATCTCTTTTTTAAGCCAAATATAGAATTACTCTTGAGCTGACTTTGTGATTATAAAAAAAAAATCATTGTAAAAAGCTGAAAATGCCCATTGACTCCAGGTTTTTAATTTTTTAATTTTAAGGGTATTTTCATTGCTTCACTATGTACTTTAACTGTTTATATTTTTTTATTTGGTCAAATACCAAATTGCCCCTCAACTTAAATTAAAATAACAAAAAAGATATTGTAAAAATATAAAAATACCATTTGATGCCAAGTTTAATTCTTTTATTTTCAAGAGTATTTGGGTTATTTCACTGTGCAATCATGATAGAAGAATACTTATTTTTCCCTGCTCTACTTGATAATGATAAATGGATCATGTGAAAAGATTTCGATGCCCCAAAAAACTTGTGTTAAGTTTTTTGGATGAAGGGGTAAAAATGCAATTACACTATTCCATTAAACAGTAACAATGAGTCTAGTGCTACAGTACTTTTCCAAAAAGTTTTAGCTCTTTTTAATTAATGTTGATAAATTCTCTATCCTCTTATAATTTCCCAAAAAAGAATAAATATAATAAGCTAATCAAATTTATAATTATCACAAATTACCATTTAGCTATTCATCCTCAAGAAAATGACAAAAATTAACTATAGAAAGAATATAAATATACAAGAAAAAAACGCTACATAACCAATATAATTCGGTTATCACATTTAAATTAGAAATAGTATTAGGTTTAGCATTAGAATTAGAACTAGATTAGAATTAGAAAAACAACTAGAAGAGCTAGATGTTCATTCTTATTTGTCTTTTTTCAGTCATTTCAATTTTTTGGAGAAATAACATAGTTTATAAAATATTTAGGAAAATAGCACAATTTAGAATCACAGATGACAAATGTGAATTGTATCACTTGCGACTCTCTTAAATTGTTAAATGACTTGCAAAATATTACAAAGAGAAAAGAGAAGAAAAAAAGAGATATTGGAGACACACTAAAGCTCCGATAATAACAATATCAGTACCATTAGAAAGATCTCGATGAGATGAATGCAAGGACACCATGAAAGGCACCAACGGTGATCAAAGTGGGTCACATGAGTCGCCTAAAGGTAGCAAGGCTTACTTGTCTTTGGGCGGGTCGTGTAGCCCACTCCGATAATTGTTGGTGGTCTTTCATGGTGTTGTTAGATTGATCTTGTTGAGATCTCTCTAATGATACATGTAATGTCGTTATCAGAGATTTCATGTGCCACCATAGTTTTTTTGTCTCCTTTATCTTCACAAATTACAAGGAGGAAAGAGGAAGTGAAAAAAAAAACAAACAAGGAAAGAAAAACCCTAAGGCACATTGATGATGAAACCAATGGTGCCATAAAAAAATCTCAACAAAACGATTCCAACAACACCTAGAAAGGTCAATAACAATGAGTAGATTGGGCCACATAAGCCGCTTAAAGGCAACCGAACCCCTACCACCTTTAGGCAGCTCCCGTGATCCAATTTAATGTCTCTTAGCTACTTTCCTTGGTGTCGTTAGATTTATTTTGTCAAGATCTTTTCAATGATATCAGTAGTGCCATTATTGGAGTTTCGGTGTGCCTCCGAAATCTCTTTCTTTCTCACTCCTCTCTCATCATTGAATTTTTTTACCAACCATTTAACAATTTAAGAGAGTAAGATGCCATATTTCAAATTATGCTACATCTCTAAATATTTGATGAGATGCTATTTCCTTTATTTTTTTTAAAAATGTGCTAAGGTAAAAAAAGAAGAAGAAAACTCTATTATATCAACGGTGAATTTTATAGTTCGTTAGGTTTGACCACATATGCCTGTCAAGAAAAAGAAAGATTTCACTCAACAAATTACTGGAAGATGGAATGGCACCTGGAAACAAGTCTCCATGTGCAATCGTACCGAATCAGAATCAAATCTGTCGGTCACATGGATTCAATTCTATTCTCGAAATTTGAAACTCGAATTCCTGGTCAGTTTCCATTTTCAAAAGTCAAGCAGATTTTTTCGTAATGGTTGTTTCCATTTGAACTCATCATCAATCACCGAAGAAACTCGTGGCAGTGCCATCAATAGAATAGACGTGGAAGGAGAGGACATGTTAGTGGTCATTCACACAAGAGGGAAAGAAGGAAGAAAAAAAACATAAAAATTTAACCCAATAACTTAACGCGTGACATCTATCTAATAAGTTCCAATGTTCCAGTTTTCACATCAAATAAGCAATGCAAACAGATTAAAATCGCAAGGGTTATTAAAAGGACAAGAATTAAAAGACAACATGTACGCGTCCAAGACGACAACGCACGGCAGCCATTAGTCCCCCTTCAAAACAAGCATTTTCAATAATAACAAGACCTGACAGTAGCAGGAGTAAATATACCCTAGTAAAATAAATGGGATCTACCTTACAGTAAAATAAATGGCCAATTCTAACCCTAGTATGATTTGTGGATTCCAAGGAAACATTTGACATGGGATCTACCTTCTCTATAGTCTAAAATATCATGGACCACAAATTTTCTGTGTTCATAAATTTCTACACGCTGCCACATTGCAAGTGGTGTGAAGAGGATCGAGACTGATTCTTACTTCCTAATTGTATACCAATACACCTGCTAAACAGCTAGAAAGCGATGGCTGCCAAAGAACAACCGCATAATTACATAACAAGGTGGTTACAATAAGTGATGCTCTTTTACTGTCATACTCTCACCAAGGTTGTCCCTTCCCTCCAAGCCGCCGAGCCAGCTCAAAATCCTTTTTCACTGAGGGAATAAGGCAAATAAAAGTTCTTTACTGAATAGCTAATATAAAATTCAAAAGCAAGATTGAATGAAATTTGAATTGCACAAAACATTATAGGCATGGTGCTATATGGCATCATCAATAGGAAGATGTATATTACTGATGAATCCAAATAATTGTGCACAATGAGAACACTGCAGCAAAGCACTTTTGAATATCCCGATTGTTATCCATTTGTATGTACTTTCAAATGCAATAAAAAAGGGTGCATCGCTGGTATAAGGAAAGGAAAACAAAAGGCATGGTCTTCTGAGTAAATCAGCCAATAATTACTGCAGAAGAACTTCTGAAAATGTATTTAGAGTAGAAGCTGAGAGAACAGTTCCATCAAGATCAAGGTTATGTAGTTGTGCAATCTATTAGAAGTATCTTGTATAGTCTATGGTTTGTTAATGTCTATTTCAATGTTTCATCAAGACTGATTTCCTCGAAGTCACAAGTCAGTCTAGATAACTTCGAGCATGCTCATACAATCCTAGATATTTATTTTCTGAAATGTCATTGATCTGCAAATCATATTAGCGATCAGACAAACAAAACAACAGCATAAGTTTTGGAGTGAATTTACACTGAAAATCATTAAACAGTATTTAGTGATATCTAAGACCACAGAAGAGAACTTGATAAAAAATCCACCAAAATAAATAAATGAAAGTGCAAAATTTTCCCAAAGAATTTGAAGGAAAGACAAAGGGTCATGATCATAATAAATGTAGTTGTATAAAATCTAACTCGACGGGAAAACATGTAATTATAATAGGTGCATCAAGTCCCACTCACTTAATGTAACGCGTTTTGCATGAATTGCACAGAGCATGCCATCTTCAAACAGATGAACCAAAAAAATCCTCTGCTGCCTACACAAGTAACAAAACAATAACTGGCACGCATCAAGATCTATTAGCACAAATTTCCTAATCCTATAAAAAGTAGAACCATAGCAGAGTAATTACTATCTAGAAGTTACAGTTTTGAATAAATATCGGTGCTTGTAACAACCACATGACTGAAATATTATGGTGCTGTCCTGTTAAAGCTGGTTTGGGAGGACTGGTTAGTGATAGCAATGGAGTCTGGAGAGGTGGCCTCACGGAACTATTGGATGGTGCTCTGCTGTCAAAACTGTGATTGGGTGGTGATCATTCAACATGTTCTTCTTGAAGGTAGCATGCCTGCTGATTATTAAGCATACTTTAGTCTGGATGGTAACTCTACTGTTTCTTGGTTGGAGTCCCCTACATCGAGTTTGGGACGTTTTGTTTTTGATGACTTGACAATGACAGGGTTGGTTGTTCCTCATGTTTGTTCTCTTTAGTTTGAGTGTTATGGACCTCTGTGGTCCCGTTTCTTATCAAAAACTACATGACTGAACTGAACAAGACTAGAGGTGATGACAACACCAAGAGGAGATCGCATACCATCAAACACAGAAAAGAAAATGCATGTAGACTTTTGAAGACGTATATAGATTTTTTTCTGGGGCATGGAAGTAATGAAGCATATATACTACTGGCATATGCTTTAGAGAAAAGTCTAGATACCTCCTGAACTGCAACTAAAGCTTCGGCAGTCCAACGGTTAACTTCTCGGGAAAACTCCTGGGTAATCATTCTTACCTGTAGGACCATTACCGCATCCAATTAAACCTCAATAATATGATCATATAAACGAAAGGCGACAACCTAATGTACCAAAAGGGCATGGTTAAAGAAACTAGTTGTAGAATCTCTATGAGATTTCAACAAATACATAGAGAAAGAGAGAAACAACAGCAAAGTTACTAAACCATGAAAGTAGAATAAGTAACAGGTGAATTTAGCAAACACACAGACAAAGATAGAGAGAGAGAGAGATCCAACTTTGACTGAAGTACTGGACTTAAGATTCCAAATATTGATGTTATTCACCAAAAAAGATGATCTTGTGTTTTCTAGAGTAACCATTGAATTTTGTTCCTATCAGCATTCAGAGAGATCCAACTTTGTTTGTCGGAAAAAAATTCAACAAGCCCTTATAAACAAAGCATGAAATCATACCAATGAGCTTGTAGCTTAATGGTACTCTTGCAAAAAAGCAAGAGAGGTAAGGTCTCAAGTTTGAGTCCCACCTTTGTCAATCCATCGCTAATATATATAACAAAGGCAAGGCAACCGGCAAAACTTGGACGTGAAAAAAAAGTACAAATCTTCAACGAAGAAAATTTTGGGTTTCTATTGGCAAAAGGATGTTGCAAAATCATAAATAGAACAATCAATTGTACAAAAAAAAAACTTGAATCATGAACAGAAGAAAACCTAAGAAAAATGGAGACGGAACACGAGGAGGAGAAAAACCAATAGGTTGTGGGAAAGGTCACAATAAGAACACAACTTAATTGAATTTAATTTAAAGGTTTTAATGAAATATTATGTTTCAAACCTTTTTGAATATTAAAAATTAAATTTTAAATAGAATTTAATTTCTAAAAATACTATAAAAGTAAATCAAAGATTAACCCTTCTAATTTCCAATTATTTTTTTTAAATATTAATATTAATTTAAACTAACTTTTTTAAAATATCTATCTTCTCATTGTTTTTTTAGAAACCTTAAAAAAATAAAAATAATGAAAATAATAAATATAATATATAAAATAAATTGAATTAAATTAAATTTTATCTTGTTAAACATGTGAATTCAATTTATTAACCACTATAATTAAATTTAATTACAATAGAGAATTGATACAAAATAATTTATAAAGAAATATTAAATAAATATCAATTTAATAATTTTCAAGATAAATACATGGAGAACACAACATCAGACACGATATCAGACAAAGACAAACGAAACGGGTATTAAATCACTTATTCAAATTGCTTGGGCCTGTTTGATTTGAGTTTTGAATGATTGGTTTGTTCATTTGAAAAACAATTTCGTTTCTGCGAACTTGCTCTTGCTATTTTATTTTATTTTTTTTAAAAAAAACATTGCTGTCTGCAAGGTCACTCAAATTGGACCGTTGCACACAAGCACGAGCAAAAAAGAAAACTGCCTAGCAATCAAAAGAAAAATAATTGAGAAATGCTAATCTTATACAATAATGATCATCAAGTGCTAGCTCGTGAATCCCATAAATACAAAACAATGGTTGGTTGAATGTGTTTTGGAAAGTGAATTTAAAGAAAAATAACTCTTTAATAAGACAGCCATTACTCAAAACAGTTAGAACAGAGACACTATCAGATCAGGTTGGCTGTAGCAGCATATCACGAAGCAGCCATCCATTACATGTCTGATTTTCTTTCCTTCCCCCACTTTTTTTTCTTATGGTTCATCAAACCTAGTTTTTTTCTTCGATTCAAATCTTCTTGTAGACTCGAACATGTTATGTACGAGGAGCATTGCTTGCACAGCTCGCAAAGTAACTCCAGATATTCCCGGTAAAAAACAGCTTCCTGTTGCAGAACAAGACATTAAGACCTGGACTTAAGGTTTAGATGGGGTTGGTGATGTTGGAGGCTTGAGATCCGGATACTGCAATACAAGAAAGGCAGTCATATGTTCAGCGCTTAGACTAGTAGAAAACTTTATACCATATGCAACCACCTTGTGTGCTGTAATCTGGAAGAAAAATCATGCTGGAAATAAACAAGAGTGATGAGAGTGAGAATTACATAAGGATACGGAGAAAGCGGCCTTGAAAATCCAGAAACTGATACAGCTTTAGCTTCTGTTATGGGTACTGAATTTATCTGGGAAGCAGCTTCTGCTTTCTGTACAGTACTATCAGCAACAGCAGGTTCTGGACTTGCTTCTGTGGGAGCAGGAAGGGCCTTGATAGTCACTGGCACTGGTAGAAGAGCCCTCCCTATATCCTGAATTCACCAGGTAATTGAGAAAAAGATTTTTCTTCCATCGCTAAACAATTCCATATTTTTAGAAGGATACAACTGGCTTAGCTTCACCATTGTAGAATACAAATATACAAAATGTTACCTTCAATTCATCCCCTAACTCTTTAGGTGCAATCTTGGTGGTCAAGAATTCATCAACTTGTTCCAGAGTTTGCTTACGGTCCTGCCATTGGAAGCAAAGAATAAAATGTGAAAGTGAACCTTCAAGTTTCCAGTTTAAGGACCTGAGTGTTATGGCCTAAGTTATGGAACTTCGTAGTCTGGATGCTGGGTCACACTCACACGAGGACATTGAAATACCATCACACTCAAACAAGGGAAGGCCCAGTCTGAGTGGTTTTTCAGAATCAGAATATATTTTCAATTTTATAGTAGAACATATTATAACGACATGTGTGGTAGCATGTCTTTAACTGTTTAGGGCACAGAGCTTGCTTCTGCACACATTATGTTTTAAATTTCGAAGCAAGCTTTTTTTATTTTTCTGATGATTAAGAAAGTGTTTTTCCCCTTTCACCTCTTGTTTGCAGGCAGAAAGGTCCATCAAAACTTCAACCAGGAGCCCATGCAACAGAATGAAATCATATCATCTCCAATCACAAAATTAAATAAAATAGAATTTTATCTAGAATGGTAACAGAGACTTGCCTCAGCAAACAGGAGTTTCTTACTCACAAACTGAATTAGAGCAGCTGAGCCTAATACTTGGAGTATTGTTTCCATCTGGAAAATACAATGAAACAGTCAATCTCGCATCTCTCACAACAAAATCCCTTTTAGTGAAAATAAAATGAAAGGAATTATAAATAAAGACATGAAATAAAAATAATACAGAAAAGCTTCACAACCCAACCTCTGAGAATGCCAGTACACCTAAGCCAGCAGCTGCTGAAAGTGCAAAGGTGACAGACAAGGCACCGGAGCCCTCCTGCAAAATAATCACTGAGATTACCATGCTGAAGTGCTTGTTTATAAAATCATAAATATATGGCCACAGCTCTACGACTTTATATATAAGAACTCAGTAATAGCAATCCTTAAGTGCCATAATTCTGAGATTCAAACCAAGAATAGAAATGAAAGCTGTGACCCGCACATAAATCGTTCCCCTACTAGATCAGTGTGAGGGATGAAATAACTTGAACAGGAAGAAATAATTGGTTCATCACGAAACCTACAATAAATATCAGTGGTTCAAAGTTATATGAAACAAGAAAGGATAAGCATTCCATTCGTAAAGGTCCTTAGATTGTACATGAAGTTAGATTTTCGATTAAAAGGAAAAAGAAGATGGAAACATACTCCAAATGCACCACTGATAGTGTCTGATAGATCGCTAAGATCAAGACTCAATGCTTTCTTTGGTGGTATCCAGGGAAGCCCGCTATTCTGCAAAATACATTTCTCAAAGCTTGTATTTATGTATTTATGTTCCATAAGGTAAGAAAGGGATTGAACACGAATTAAAAGTGAAAGAAAAAAAAGCAAATACCATCCATCCGCGGGGTCCCTCTGCTCCATCTTTGATTGCATAAGCTGCTTTGAATCCATTTACAGTGACCAACTCCGCAACCAATTCAGAGTTGCCATCAAATCTGGCTTTCATTGTAAATTTAGCAACGTTAGCTTCAAACTTTAGCTTTGGATAACAAAGAACGAATTAGAACTCTAATTATTATCGTTTCAGAAATGGCACCGCAAAGGAGAAGAGGGGTATTGGAGGGTTAAGAAATTGTAAAAGGTAGTGATACTAATTTCCTTATTTATCCTCATTAGATTTTGTAGTAAACAGCATGTCCCTGTAATTCAATGAGTTGTGGGTCCTTGATAAGGGCTATAATATATAAGATTTTAACTTTATGAATTATTTCTACATCTGAGTCATCAAGCCTGGGCGGTTCCGTATAGTATATGATGCAGCGAGCACCATCTGTTAGCTATTTTGACTGCTTTTCCTGGTTCTTCCAGCTCCAAACGGCAAAGATACAACTCCAAATGAAGATTAACATTTGTGCCAAACCCAATCAAAGATGATGTACTTGTTACTATAGCATGTTTGAAATTGCAAACACAGATGCCAGTTAGCCAATTTAAAGCAGTCACTAAAACAAAGTTCTCGATCTCAGTCAGTCCTTTGAATTCATTAAGAAAATGGACACAACTGAGGAGATCTAGTTCTTTAATTGATTTTCAACAGGCTAAGAATATAGAATCTAAAACCAGCCCGCGCAGAGACAAATTGCATAGAACCACGACTAATTGCCCCATTTAGGTTTTCTATATCAAAGATTTTCCTGTTATCTTAGCTGATAACCCTGATATTAATGAAAATAAGAGATGAAATCTTCATGAAAAATATAATAATTGGATTCACTATCTTACTTGTCTAGAATGAACAATGTGGTGTTCTCTGGTTCCTTAAACTTCAAAGACAGCTTCTTCAAGAAACCTGGCTTATCTTCACTTTTATAAACAATTGACGCTGGCTTCTTGCTCAAACCGCTGATATCAGGACTGCCCACTTGTCGAAACTCCACTGTTGCTCTTATATCAAGTAACTGGGCCTTTGCGTCATCACCCAATGCTGCATAAACATTTTTTGCAGACTCAACACCCCATGACTTAGGCTTGTTTAGCACCAGAGACAGAATCAGAGGAACTGCCAAAACTGTAACACTACCTGCTATAATTGTTGGGTTTTCTGATCCAAATTTGATGAAACCATCTAGGATCCCATTAACATCAAAATCAGATGAGAAGGGACTCGCAGGTTTTTCTAGTGCTTCTTCATATGTTAAAGCTCTAGCTAGCCCAGTACTAAGAACTGAAGATAGTAGCACCACACCACCATGTAAAGTCCTTGATAGACATTCTTGTGCAGCTGACCGGCTCGCGCTTAAAGAGTCAGAATGAGATAATTTGAGTGGTGAAACTGTAGGGAGCGATAAAGATTTTCTGGTCTCTGCTCTTCTCTCACAAAGAACAGATAATGGTGTCAAGCTTGCAGCATTGAGGGCCTTCATGGCATAGTTCTCTGTCACGGACAAATTATGTTCTCTTACCGAACTGATGCAGAAGCTTGAACCACCATAAGAGTGGAGTTTATACTGATATTGTTTGTTTTAGGATGATTGGATGGAAAGTAAAGCAGAGGATGGAAAGCCTGTC
>Ga0307511_10008393_pt1 | contig 10336 bp, 10 predicted proteins | sample 13_EM_MG_FD_200266 | JGI IMG/M metagenome (GOLD analysis project Ga0307511, IMG submission 200266) | Populus trichocarpa ectomycorrhiza microbial communities from riparian zone in the Pacific Northwest, United States - 13_EM | ecosystem: Host-associated > Plants > Roots > Unclassified | place... | reverse complement strand
CCCACACGTTCCTTATTATTGCCGTACGTGTTTGTTATTTCCTATTTTCAGTGGGTTCCCTGCAGAGTTTCTTGAACCGCTTTCTTGAACCGCCTGTGCTCCTAAGCCTCGGGCACTCCCAGAGGGTTCCCTTCCTGTTCTTTATTTCGTTGCTTCATGAAGGGTCCGCATCTCATTCGCCTCGTTCGCACCCTTGATTCTTTGTTTCGTCGCCGCATTCCCTGTTATACATCGTTTCCTTAGACCGGGGACCTAGTTTCTTGTACACTGGAACCCGTTTGTGTCTCAGCTCTCACATCGTCGTTTGTTCCCGGCCGTGTGTCCAGTCCCACCGCTTTGAAGAGGTGCATGGCCAATGGGATAAATCTTGGATAAATCTAAACCATTCTGAATGTCGTTGATGATGGAATTTTACCTTGCTTGTATTAAGTGCCTTGCTCGCAAGGTTTCTGCCCCAATATTAAGCGCTATCATGAATCATTCATGACGTCGGGTGGCAAGGGCCAGAAGTGGGAGAAAGGGGGCGTAGGCAAGACCACAGAATGGAGGTAGGTAATGGGGGTCGATGAAGGTGGAAACATCATTGAGTCAATCCAGCTGGGCACTCGGAACGAAGGCGATGAATGACTTCCATTGACATCACGACGCTCGCGGGGTTATCGATTATCGATTTACATATCACCGAAATCATGAGCCTAAGCTAGGAACTGATCCAATCATTTGCACTCAATTCTTTGTCAGTGTCCATCCTCGTCAAACTTCACGCACTCGTGTAGGGCAGCTGCCAGGTCTGGAGTCGGGAGCTATACCCATCCAGCGCGTCTCCAATGCAGTGCAAGTAAAGGATGTGAATGCTAAGTCTCGAACAGTTACACGTAATTACAAGTGGGACACCGTCCATTGCTTTCTACGGAGAATTGAGATGCTGCGTAAGATCACTTGACCCTCTTCCGTGGCTTTTACACCATTTCGAACCAATCGCCTTCATCGAGGTCTGCAGTACAGTTCTTTATCTGCACAATCTTTTCAAGTGTTCTCAAGAAGAGGCCAAAAGAAACAACGTGCCCAGTGGGCGAAGATTCCTGTGATCACCTCTGGTTCGTCCCCCACGACACGGCGAGGAATTCTGTCGTCGTAGATCGCTATGGGGTCCGATTTGGCATAGTACCCGCCCGTACGAGGTGTCGGGAGGTCCCTGCCACTCTCTCCAGGGACTTGGTGGGACCTTCCTGTGAGTGGCAATGGCGCCGGACCTCACCTGTCCAGTGGATCACACTGCCGCGTAAACGTTAACTTAATGCTTACGATTGGAGTAGCCCCGCTGTTCAGTGGACGCAATCACCGCTGAGGGATCTCTTCCATTCATCTGTGTCATCGTCCATTCGAGTACGAACCCTCCAGTTGGGTCGCCGAATGCCCAGAAACCAGAGCGAACGGCATCGGTGGGATGCACAAGGGGTGATTGGGAAGTCACATAGAGCGTCATCCTCATTCATATGGTCGGGGTTTTTTTATGGAAGTTATCGAACAGCGGGACACTAGGTGTGCCAATGAAGGGGGCGTGTTACAACAGTCTCAGGCACACGAGCTCGTCCCAGGTAGAAAGGTACGCGCGTAGAGCAATGCAATGTACTGACAACAACCAAAAGGAATACCTAGGCCTACTGCTACATCATACATGATCGTGATTATGGGCACCCCGTTCTACGTACAAGGAGGAAAAATGGGACAACAAAAAGGGTCAGTTCGATAATCCTGAAAATCAACGTCTCGCCTCTCTACACGACGAACTTGACCCGCTTATCTGAGAATTTTTTCTTTAGTTCGTCGATGCTCATGAGCTTATTGACGTCATCCGCCGCCTCAAATTGCAGCTCCTGGATGTCAACATCCGGTTAGCCCTTGTACATCGAACATGACTGAACCCACGTGCCCGGGATTGCAATAGCGCCAACCAACTATAGATTCCAAATTCTCTCCGTGGAATACCCAACGGTAACGCCGGCACGAATAGTTCTCCAATGGTTCCCAGAATCAGAACAAGTACTGGGAGGAGGATCAGTTGTCCCGGCTCGTAGGTGGCGTACGCTAGCGTCTCGTCCAAGTAAAATTGCGCGACGACGGGTCCCGACCCCACAAGGTATGGCAGAACGTTAACCGCACCCACCAGTCCGCGGAAAGAAGCGAAATGGGATGAAGAGAATGGTTCAGCGTTTGCTGTGAAATAAGATATCTGTGCAATAGATCGAGTTAGAAGGGATGTTGTACGCGGAGGGCGCGGTGACCCACGGTATCAGTGGAACAGTATGGGCATTGAGGAGGTTGACCATGGTCTAGATTGGCTTCCAAAAACCTATCGACGCTCCTGTTGTAAACCGCCGAGAACACAATGTCCTTTCCTGTGGCATCGAGATACCTAGGATACCTAGTGCCCTCGTATCGAGGCCCTTGGGTAATTCCACTCGGCGATAGCGAGGCACCGTCGTCCAATCCCCCGACGACCCGCAAAATGAACGAGGACAAGGGGGATGGGTAGTATGCTTCAACAATCCAAGGTTCGTACTTTTGCACGCAAACTGCGGCATCGCATCCAATCCTAATTTCTGTCCCATTTGGCAACGACTCATTCCAGTACTTGGGGAAACGATTAGCATCGAAATCGGGGTTGAGTTTGAGGAGGATCGTCTCAACGGTCGTCCATCCTTGTTTACCACCCACGTGAGGTGTGATGTCTGAGAAGAGTTGAACAGCGTGACCAGGAGGAAATACCCCTGTAGCGCGCGGGTTAGGTACGAAGAATGCGAAGGGACAGACAATAACTCGCCGATGGAGGAGATTGTTGAGAGGTCGATATTCGATGGGATGGTTTCATTTGCCGGGAATTGACTAGGACTGATAACCGGTTTCATTAACTCAGCTGGTAGGTCCATCCCGTACGTCCCAAACAAGTCTCGAAGAAAATCTCGAGGAATGAAAACATAGGTGTATCCTCTGTTAGCCAACCCGGGTATCCTTGGTAGGAACATATCAGCGAGTTGTTCAAGGGGAGGTTTGTTGAGTTTCTTTACATATTTACCCCAGGGTCAGGCAGCTTCTCGCAGTGAACCCTAGTTCCCCACTGGGGGTACCTAAGACAGGCGAATATCAGGATATCGAGCTACATCTCTAGTAAGGGTCGGATGGTGTATACCGTACGACTGCGCCGGGGTCGCTCTTCGGTGTATACCTGTCCGGCACCCCGCCAGTTTCGCCCGGGGTAAAGTTCACGCCCACAGCCGGAAGTGGATTGAAAGTCCCAGGCCCGAAAACCTCACCATTCTGGGATGAATCCGGTTGAGTAAACTGGGACGGATCCGGTTGGGCGAAGTATACGTCGCCGCCAGGGCCGTCGCCGTAAAAACCTTTGGTATCACGATCAGTTGTTGGGAGAACTCCATGGGCTTTCGCTAGGTCAATGTCGTCCTCAGACAAGTCTCCAGTGATCAAATGTTCGTTGTACACGTCGCGTTGATTCTGTCCAGGATCTGAAAATAAAGCTAAGAAGTAAATTTGAGGTGCGTACACTGACGAAAGTTTTGATCTCTATGATGCGTCCAAATAGGAAGGGTAACAGGGGAGCAAGGGTGGCGAGGACGACGAAGAATCCTAGAAATAGAGACCATGGTCGCTTGCTGCAGCAATGTGAGACGGCGCAGAACAGGAAACGATCTGGGGACGGACTCGTATGATCTCCGCGAACGCCTGGAAGTATCTCGGTTTCCAAAACGAGATCGCAATGTGTGGAAGGCGGGCAAAAAACTTGTCGAATCACCCGAGCCTCTGGCCAGATCACGGAGTTTCATTCCGCCACCTTCGTGGCCCATGTGAAGCACAGTAGCCCAGACTGTTTGAAATATGCCTTAGAAAGTTTCGAGGCCCAATCAGTATGAACTCACTCGCTGCCTCAAGGTGCTGCGCTCCGATCTTGAGAAGAATGTGTCCGAGGGCAAATCCGATGCCAGAACACCACACAGCGACGATGGAACGCACAGCGAATAACGATCTATCCTTCGCCACCAATGTGAGGATATAGAACGCCGGGTATGTGATCAGGCACAAGACGGAGAGGATCGCGATACGAGAGATGCTCGGCGCCTCGAAGCCTTGGAACAGTGGTTTTGATTGTGGTGGGCTTATTTGGTCGGACGGCCCAGTCGGATCTTCAGTAGGGTGGGGGTTGGAGTTGTTGTCCATCATGCCGACGTGCTCCATGTTAAGAGCTCAAGGGAGAGGGAGTTGATGGGCATCCAGCACTCGTCCCGAGTGTAGGTATACCTGGTGGCAGTAGGTTGTACGTTATTCGCACAGGATTGGTGTGGTCTAGATCCTTTGTCTTAGTTCACATGTGCCATTCTTCTACGGCCTACAACTGCCCGCGTATCTGAAAGTCAACAAGCGCATCTGACACTGTGTTTCGACCGCTGTGGCCATATACCGCCATCACGTATCAGTTGAGTCTACCGTGCGCGGAAGCAACTCACTGTTCGTCTACAGGGCGCGGGTGTTGGGACTCCTTGCTCTGCCAGAACCATGGAGGGCGTGGGATCCCATCAGAGACAAGGTCAAACCCCGCTTTACGAAACCCAAAAACCACTAGAGACAACCCGGCATCAGAACCGACGGGACTCATCAGCGCGCAAGATCTCAACGATGGCGTTAAAAGCGCCAAGATAACCGTCAGGTGTATCTTTTCATTTGCGCTGGCCGTCAGTCGGTGTCGATGGTACACGTGCGTCCGCGAGTTCTACAGCGAGACAAGCAAAGGGGGGGGGCACTCGATGGTCGCCAGTACTATACCCTCGCCGCGATTCCAGTCCATTAATACAACAAACGGAAGACTCCATTATACTATCTTGGGTAAGGAGTGGGATTGAACGAAAAGGTCGCGTCAAGTCCGTTTTCTGGCGCCGGCAACTTCCGAATGTCTTCGTTCTAGTGGTTCCCAGCGTGTAGCCTTGTCGATCTCGAAATCTTCCCTGGGCAATAAGGAACAGACCGGACCGAGCCTCTCTGAGGGGCTAATGTCCGCAATGCTACCATCCATTTCTGCTGATCAGTCAAGCGGAGCTGTGCGGGTCTAACCACACGAACTCGCTCACGTCAACACCCATTCCATACGTCAACCTAGCCTGCAGACGAACGATAACGCGAAGACCCATCTTGTTTCGTAGTCCGACCCAAACACCATCGGGGCGCTGATGCACTTCCGATGGAGTGACCTCTTTGCGTCTGGATTTCACGCACACTCCTTGGGACCTTCCTGTGAGTGGCAATGGCGCCGGCTCATCTGTCCAGTGGACCACACTGCCGCGTAAAGTTAATGCTGATGATTGGAGTAACCCCGCTGTTCAGTGGATGTGATCATCGCTGACGGATCTCTTCCATTCATCTGTGTCATCGTCAATTCGAGCACGAACCCTCCAGTTGGGCCCCCGAATGCCCAGAAACCAGAGCGAGCGGCACCGGTGGAATGGACAAGGGGTGATTGGGAAGTCACGTAGAGCGTCATCCTCACTCAGATGGTCGGCGGTTTTTATGGAAGTTATCGGACAGCAGGACACTAGGTGGGCTAAATTGGACCAAACATGCCTGTACTGGAAAAACCGAAAGGAGTACCAGTCCTATTACCACATCACACATGATCGAATTATGGGCACCTCGTTCTACGTACAAGGAGGGAAAATGGGAAAACAAAAAGGGTCAGTTCGATGATCCTGAAAATCAACGTCTCACCTCTCTACACGACGAACTTGACCCTCTTATCTGAGAATGTTTTCTCTAATTCTTCGAGGCTCGTGAGCTGATTGACGTCATCCGCCGCCTCAAATTGCAGCTCCTGGATGTCAACATCCGGTTAGCCCGTGTGCATCGAACATGACTGAACCCACGTGCCCGGGATTGCAATAGCGCCAACCAACTATAGATTCCAAATTCTCTCCGTGGAATACCCAACGGTAACGCCGGCACGAATAGTTCTCCAATGGTTCCAAGAATCAGAACAAGTACCGGGAGGACGATCAGTTGTCGCGGCTCGTAGGTGGCGTACGCTAGCGTCTCGTCCAAGTAAAATTGCGCGACGACGGGTCCCGACCCCACAAGGTATGGCAGAACGTTAACCGCACCCACCCGTGCGCGGAAACGAGCGAACCAGAATGGAGAGAATTCAAGATATGGATCGTCTGGGGGTCCAGCCCATTCAGTGAAAGAAGAGATCTGTGCAATAAATCGAGTTAGAAGGGATGTTGCACGCGGGGGCGCGGTGGGACCCACGGTATCAGTGGAACAGTATGGGCACTGAGGCGGTTGACCCCGGTCTAGATTGGCTTCCAAAAACCTATCGACGCTCTTGTTGTAAACCGCCGAGAACACAATGTCCTTTCCTGTGGCATCGAGATACCTAGGATTCCTAGGGCCGATTCTAGGTCCTTGGATAATTCCACTTGGCGATAGCGAGGCACTGTCGTCCAATCCCCCGACGACCCGCAAAATGAACGAGGACAAGCGGGATGGGCGGTATGCTTCTACAATCCAAGGTTCGTACTTTTGTACGCAAACGACGGCATCGCACCCAACCCTGATTTCTGTACCATTTGGCAACGACTGATTCCAATACTTAGGGAAACGAACATGAGTGAAACCGGGGTTGAGTTTGATGGCGATCGTCTCAACGGTCATCCATCCTTGATTACCACCCACGTGAAGTGTGATGTCTGGGAAGAGTTGAGCGGCGTGATCAGGCGGAAATACCGCTGTAGCGCGCGGGTTAGGTACGAAGAATGCGAGTGGACAGACAATAACTCGCCGATGGAGGAGATTGTTGAGAGGTCGATATTCGATGGGATGGTTTCATTTGCCGGGAATTGGCTGATAATTGGTTTCATCAACTCAGTTGGTAGGTCCATCCCGTACGCCCCAAACAAGCCTCGAAGAAAATCTTGAGGAATGAAAACATAGGTGTATCCTGTGTTAGCCAACCCAGGTATTCTTGTTAGGAACATATCAGCGAGTTATTCAAGGGGAGGTTTGTCGAGTTTCTTTACATATTGACCCCAGGGTCGGGAAGCTTCCCGCAGTAAATCCTAGTTCCCCACTGGGGGTACCTAACACAGACGAATATCAGGATATCGAGCTACATCTCCAGTAAGGGTCTGATGGTGTATACCGTACAACTGCGCCGGGGTCGCTCTTCGGTGTGTCCCTGTCCGGCACCTCGCCAGTTTTGTTCAGGGGATACGTCACGCCCACAGCCGGAAGTGGATTGAAAGTCCCAGGCCCGAAACTAACACCATGGATAAACAGGGACGGATCCGGTTGGGCGAAGTATACGGTTTTGGCAGGGCCGTCGCCGTAAACAAACCCTTCGGTATCAGGATCGACTGTTGGGAGAACTCCATGGATTTTCGCCAGATCGATGTCATCTTCAGACAAGTCTCCAGTGATCAAAGATTCGTGGTACACATTGCGTTGGGTCTGTTCAGGATCTCAAAATAAGCTCAGAAGTAGGTTTGAGGTACGCACGCTGACGAAAGTTTTGATCCCTATGATGCGTCCAAATAGGAAGGGCAACAGGGGAGCAAGGATGGCGAGGACGACGAAGAATCCTAGAAATAGAGACCATGGTCGCTTGCTGCGGTAGTGTGAGACGGCGCAGAAGGAGAAACGATCTGGGGACGGACTCGTATGATCGCCGCGAACTCCTGGAAGTATCTCGGTTCCCGAAACGAGATCGCAATGTGTGGAAGGCGGGCAAAAAACTTGTCGAATCACCCGAGCCTCTGGCCAGATCACGGAGTTTCATTCCGCCACCTTCGTGGCCCATGTGAAGCACAGTAGCCCAGGCTGTTTGAAATATGTCTTAGAAAGTTTCGAGGCCCAATCAGTATGAACTCACTCGCTGCCTCAAGGTGCCGCGTTCCGATCTTGAGAAGAATGTGTCCGAGAGCAAATCCGATGCCAGAACACCACACAGCGACGATGGAGCGCACAGCGAATAACGATCTATCCTTCGCCACCAATGTGAGGATACAGAACGCCGGGTATGTAATAGGGCACAAGACGGCGAGGATCGCGATACGAGAGAAGCTCGGCGTCTCGAAGCCTTGGAACAGTGGTTTTGATCGTGGTGGTTTGAACCCGAGGTCGGCGAGCATGAGACGAAGAGATTTTAGACCCGAAAACCAAGATCTGTCGTTGGGGTGCTGGGAGTTCGCCATGGATGACTGTGGGGAGGGTAAGGCCGGACCCTCCGCACCGCACTCTAGATCTCTCCCATTCGGGGTCGAAAGGAGAGGGCTTATTTGGTGGGACGGCGCAGCTGGATCTTCAGTAGGCTGAGGACTGGAGTTGTTGTCCATCATGCCGACGTGCTCCATGTTGAGAGCTCAAGGGAGAGGGAGTTGATGGGCATCCAGCACTCGTCCCGAGTATAGGTACGCATGGTGGCAGTAGGTTGTACGTTATCCGCACAGAATTGGTGTGGTCCAGATCCTTTGTCTTAGTTCACATGTGCCGGTCTTCTACGGCCTAGAGCTGCCCGCGTATCTGAAAGTCGATAAGCACATCTGACCCTGTGTTTCGACCGCTGTGGCCATGTACCGCCATCACGTATCAGTTGAGCCTACCGTGCGCGGAAGCAGCTCACCGTTCATCTACATGACCTGGGTGTTGGGAGTCCTCGCTCTACCAGAACCATGGAGGCTGTGGGATCCCATCGGGGACAAGATCAAACACCGCTTTACGAAACCCAAAAGCCACTAGAGACAACTCGGCATCAGAACTGACGGGACTCATCAGCGCGCAAGATCCCAAGATCTCAGCGATGGCGCTACGTAAAAGCACCAAGATAGCCGTCAGGTGTATCTTCTCATTTGCGCTGGCTGTCAGTCGATGTCCAATAGTACACGTGCGTCCACGAGTTCTGCAGCGAGAAAAGCGAAGGGGGGGCACGCGATGGTCGCCAGTGTGTCCAAGAGGTACTATAGATTTCAGTCGGAGTCGATCAATACGACGAATGGAAGATTTCATCATACGGTTTGGGGCAAGGTCAAGAATAAATAATAAACCTTGTCCAGGTAAGATAACGGTGAGGGATTCCACGATAAAGATCCACCACGTCAATGGGACTATGGTATATGTCGTGATACAAGGAGAAGAGCGCTCCAGTCTTCCAGTTGCTCGTTGTACATGCGTTTGATGTTCATTTCGCAAGAAGGAAACTGAGGAGAGTTGGTTTGTGTAGTTAAGCCGAGGGTGATGATAATGACGGCGGTCATGAAAAGCCGTGAATGTCATGAACAGTCGTTAACCCAGAGCCCTAATCGAGAGGGGTAGAGTTAGAAGGAATGGCGTACTCGATTCTAAGTAAGACGAGCTGGCTCGTCTCATAAATTATGTGAAGGTGGAGCCCCGGAACAGTCCCGGTCAGAACCCGTATTCGGTAGTTATACCAAAAGGGTACGAGGTAGCGGAGGGACGACCAGTGTTGAGCATGCCAACGCACTTCTGTCTCCTTTTCCTGAGACCACGGCCTCAGAGATCTATAGAAAGTTTAGCTAAGTAAGTGTCCTCCGAGGGCGGATAGAACAAACATATCCAACTGCTGGCAGGTCTCCCGGTTGGGACACAAAACATGGACTTCAGGACGGAAGAGAGGCACAAGAATGCGGCAAGGAGACCTTCCATCTTTTCCTGAGGCGTCATTACTGCCAACCCAGAAGACAGCTAAGTCATAGTGACGGCCCACCATCTCGCCCGGGATTGCCCCACCTGTATCGACGACGCCCACGCCGCGAGCTATCGTTCTGCACATCAAGCGGTGTTGGAATCCCGAAGGACCGAGCGCGGTGGCTTTCGAGGGGTGTAAACCAATGCTCCCGGTGGAAGCAACGGGATAGCTTGGGTGGAAAACGAGATCTGAGAGCCAGCCATTTAGTTCTTTGCGTGTTCCTTGCTTTGGGTGAGCGCCATGTGGACGCGTTCGCGAAGGTCAATGCCTCAGTTCATGTGGAGTCGGCTGGGGATGCCTGGGAAGCGGCAGAATCCACTCCCCGCCAAGGCTGTTAGTGAGCTGGGAATGCGCACGGGCACAACGCCAACATGATCAAAGTTCTATGCGACGCGGAGGCCGATCAGAGGTGTGACCCTTTTTTGTGTCACGGGGACCTTTTGGCCCACTTGACAGGTTGTGCGTGTCATTGCCTTGTCATTGACACTCGTGATTAAGCAAATTTTCCTCATGACTAAAGTCATGCCTCTAGTCATTTGACTTTCGCTGAGCGTGAGAACCGCGTCGACGGCC
>Ga0307511_10008392_pt1 | contig 10338 bp, 7 predicted proteins | sample 13_EM_MG_FD_200266 | JGI IMG/M metagenome (GOLD analysis project Ga0307511, IMG submission 200266) | Populus trichocarpa ectomycorrhiza microbial communities from riparian zone in the Pacific Northwest, United States - 13_EM | ecosystem: Host-associated > Plants > Roots > Unclassified | place... | reverse complement strand
TCACCGATATCGCCTGCGTGCAAAATCGCGTCGGGCGCGAGACCCGCGATCCAACCCGCGACTTTTGGATGCGGAGAGCTATGGGTGTCGGCCACGATCGCCAGCCGCAACCCACCCTGATCGTTCAATTGCAGTGAGGCTTCGCTGTGGGCCATCACGCGGACTCTACGTGTTCGGGCTTCAGTTTGAGGAGCGTGAGCATGCCCGCCGCGGCCAGCGAACCCAGCGCCATGACGAGTGCGACGGAGGGCAAACCAAAACCAAACGTGAACAAGAACCCAGCGACGATCGGTGCCAGCACGGATCCACCGCGGCCCACGCCAATGGCGAAGCCGGTCCCGGAAGCGCGCGCGTGCGTCGGAAACGCCTGGGCGAAAATCGCATACATGCCAACGATACCCGCGTTGGTGCAGAAGCCGGCGATCGCGCAGATCAACGACAGGCGACCGAGATCCGCGGCACTGCTACCGAACACAGTCACCATCACGGCCGAAAGAACCATGACGATGATCGTCAGCAGCTTCACGTTGAAGCGCAGCGTCAGCAGCCCCAGCACCGCGCCACCGGTGGCACCCCCGACATTGGCCCAGACCAGCACCGACGACGCCTTGGCCGGCGCAAACCCCAAGTCCGTGACGATCTTCGGCACCCATTTCAAGATGAAGTAGAACGTCGTGATGTGAAAGAAGTACGCGGCCGTCACGAACATGGTGGTCGCGACGAGCCCGGGCGAGAACAGAGCCCGCGTCGCAAGTTTGCGCGCTTCTGGCGCAATCGTGGGCAATGTCAGGATGGCAGGATGACCCATACGCTGCAACGTGTGATTGATCTTGGCGAGCGCGCCGTTGGGCTGCGCGCGTGCAAGCCAATGCACAGACTCTGGCAAAACGAAGTACACGACAGGAATGAACACGGCCGTCATGGCCGCGCCGAAGCCGAATACGGCGCGCCAGCTACCAACCTGCAACAACTGACCCACGACCAGGCCACCGATCACCGCGCCGATCGGGTAGCCGATGGCCATCAGCGATACGCAAAGATGACGCCGCTTGGCGTTCGAGAACTCGGCCGCAACGGCGTTGATCCCTGCCAGCATGCCCCCGATCCCCAGACCGGTGACCACGCGCCAAGCCGAGAGGTCGACCACACCGTGCACCGTCGTTGCCATGAACATGCCGATGGCCATGACGACGAGACAGCCCAGGATCGTCGGCCGGCGGCCGATGCGATCCGCCAGGCCGCCCAGCAAGATGGAGCCGAAAGACATACCGATCAGCTCCATCGAAAGCACGATTCCCAGCGCGGCGCGGTTGATGCCCCACTCCTGCACGATACCTGGCGAAGCGAAGCTGATGGCGAGAACGTCGAAGCCGTCCAGGGCATTGAGACCGACCGTGATCGCCACCGCGGTGATCTGCAGCGCAGTCATTCGCGTGCTGGAAATCACATCACGTGGATCCGCGTTCATGGCTGACATCTCCTGATTGGCTCAGCTCGCGGAGCCGGGCGCGAGCCTACACGCACGCGAGCGGCTCGTGCAATCCGCAGAGCTGCCATAGCTTGTCGGCTGCCGAGGAGCGGCTGGTGCACGAACTACCGCGCGGCCGCGGTCGGCGGCGTCGCGCGTTTCGCGCCGTGCAAGAGCTCCGCGTAGTCCGCCAGGATCTGCACATCTTCGTTCAAGATGATGCCCTCTGCAAACTCTTGCACCGACGGTCCGTCGTTCGAGTCGTCCGGTGGCGTTGCGCCGTGAGCAGCACCAGCGTCTGCTTGGGGTGAGACGGCGTGTGGCAAACCCGGCGACGCGGCGTTTTTCAGGGTGATCTCGTAGGTCGCGGGCTGCGCCGCACGCAGCGCTGCAACGGCTCGCTCGCGGTCGCTTTGACGCGCTTTCGTTTGTGCCAGTTCTTGCCGGCGTTCGGCTTCGTTCAACGAAATGGTTTTCGACGTGATGCTCTTCTTGATCCGAACGATGTCGTCCGCCAGGGTCGCGAAGTCCTTTTCGGTCGCAATCCGTAGCGCAGACTGCTCGCGCAAGAGTTTCACGTAGGGATTCACTCGATTCAGGTGTTCGTACGTCGCGGCTGGCACGGCGTCCCACGGCAGCGGATTCTTTAGCGAGGCCTCGCTGACCTCGCCGAAATCGCTGCTCGACGGCAACACGATGTCAGACGCGACACCGCGCAGCTGCGTAGATGCGCCGCTCGGTCGATAGAACTTGCTGATGGTGATCTTGAGGGCTCCGGGATCGTAAGCATACGTGAGGCCGCTCTTGTCCATGACGTGGCCGAGCGGCAAGATGTTCTGAACCGTGCCTTTGCCGAAGGTCTGCGAATCGCCCACGGTCACTGCGCGCCCGTAGTCTTGCAGCGCACCGGTCAAAATCTCCGAGGCCGAGGCGCTGAACCGACTCGTCAACAATACCAACGGACCATCGTAAAGCACGCGCGGATCGGGATCCGACTCCAGCTCGATGTCGCCCGCTGCGTCGCGCGTCTGCACCACCGGCCCTTTCTTGATGAACAGGCCGGTCAAGCTGATCGCCTCCTTCAGTGACCCACCGCCGTTGCGTCGCAAATCGAGAGCGATGCCTTGCACGTTCTCGGCCTTCAACTTGGTCAAGAGCCGCGCCACGTCCGCAGTCACGCTGCGCCGCACGCCCTCTGCATGATCGCTCATGTCGGCGTAAAACTCCGGCACCTCGATGACGCCGAGTCGCAGCGTTGTCCCGTTGGCTCGCGTCAAATCGAGGATGCGCGCCTTGGTTTCCTGGTCTTCGAGCTGGATCTTGTCGCGCACCAGCGCGACCGTCTTCGGAGGCGAAGCCTCAGGAGCGCCTGCGGGTAAGATCGCCAACGTCACGCTCGAGCCCTTTGGCCCGCGGATCAATCCCACGATGCGCGACAGCGGCATGTTCACGACCTCGACCGGCTCTTTGCCGGCCTGCGCAACTGCGACGATACGGTCACCCGGCCGCAGGCTGCCCGAACGCGCAGCAGGGCCGCCAGACAACACCTCGCGAATCGTGCAGTAGCCGTCTGCGTTCTGCAGCGAAGCGCCGATGCCCGACAGTGAGAGGTTCATGGAGATGGAGAAGCTCTCCATCTGCTCGTGGCCCATGTAGTCCGAGTGGGGATCGTACACGTGGGCCAGCGCGTTGAGATACACCTCGAGTACCTCGTCGTTGCTCAAGACCTTCATGGTCTGGAGCTGCTGCGCGTAGCGGCGCGTCAACTTGCTGGCGATCTCGGCCGGCGTCGTGTCTGCGAGCTTCTCTTGCAGATATTCCGCTCGCAGCTGCTGCTGCCACAGCTCGTGAGCCGCGCGCACGTCGCGCGGTCGAGCAGCGTGCTCCCGGTCGAGCGAATAGACTTCGTGCGCCGTGAAATCGAACTTCGCCGTCTTCAGCGTTTCGGCAACATAGTTGCTGCGCTGCTCCAGACGCTCGAGATAGCGGCGGAAGATGGCCCGCGACGCAGTCGTGTCACCCGTAGCGCGGGTGAGCTGCGCCAAGGTCGCGCGGTAGGCCGCAAACTCGTCGAGGTCGGACTTCAGAAAAAGCGCGCGCGTGCCGTCGAGCGCGTCGAGATAGCTATCGAGCAACTTGCCTGCCAGCTCACGATCGAGCGGATGATGCGCGAACTGCGAGTGCTCGAGGATGCTGGTCGTGATGCGCGTGATATTGGCGTCGGTCGTGCTAGGGGTCGCTTTCAGGGCACCACTGCTGGCGCAATTGATGGCACTGACAACGCCGACCAACCCGAGGGTGGCCAGACAAGCGACGGGTCTGGGAAGGTGTTTGCGGCTGCGGCTCATCATGGGAAGGTCCGGCGTGCTGACGATGGGGAGGGCGAACGGTGAGTTCAGCGCCGGCAGCGGCCGGCTGCTCGATTCATAGCGTATGAGCGAGCGTCTGACGACCAAGCCTGGATCGGCTGGAAAATGCCCCTGCCGCCAGCGGCGAATCGAGCCGGCTGATGCGCGCGTTAGATCTTTTGGGCGCCTGGTCCGTTCCATGAGCAGGAGGTCATCATGGATCATGACTCGATACGCTCGCGGACTCTGTCTCTGATTGCGCCCTTGTGTGCGCTCTTCTCGTGTGCCGTGCCGCACCACGTAGCCTCGCAGGCACTGCGTGCCGAGGCCGGTGCTTACGAGCTCGAGGTGCTGGTGAATGGTGCGCCAGCGCGCACGTTCGAGCATGCGGGCGAGACCTACGTGCTCGGACAAGAAGGCAGTCGCTACGTGCTGCGCGTCCACAATCGTTCGGGTCACCGCATCGAAGCGGTGGTTGCGGTCGATGGTCTCGACGTGATCGACGGCAAGCCCGGCGACTTCGCCAACAAGCGAGGCTACTTGGTAGATGCGTACGGTCACGTCGACATCGATGGCTGGCGCCTGAGCAACCACGAAGCTGCCGCATTCCGGTTCGCACCGATCGGCGAATCGTACGCCGCCAAGACGGGCAGCGCACGCAACGTGGGCGTGATCGGTGTGGCCGTGTTCCCCGAGCGGATGCTGGCTCGGCCGCGTGCGGTCTACGTGCCGCCTCCACCTGATGTCGATCCGTGGTCTTCCCCTGATGTCGATCGGTGGCCGGGCCCGCCTCCGGCACAGCGCTCGCTGGATGACATCGGCGGCAGGTCGGAAGGCAAGGCCGGTGCCGCGCGAGAGCGCGAAGCGCAAGCGCCAACCTCGTCGGCACCCGCGCCGATGGCTCATGCTGACGGGGCGGCGGCGCCAAGTAAGGCCGAACGCTCCGCCGACACACGCCGTTCGAGCGAGGCTGCCACCCCTCGCGCGCGCACTGGGCTGGGCACCGAGTTTGGCGAGGCGGTGTACTCGCAGATCCACCATGTCGAGTTCGTGCGCGCTCATGCCAGCCGGCCCTGTGCGATGCTGGGTGCGCGCTACAACGACCGCGCCGGCTTGTATGCGCTCGGCATCGATGTCGACGCACGCAGCGAGCCGACCGACCTCGCGCTGCGGCAATCCGCCGACCCGTTCCCGGTGTCGCGCCGCTACGCGCGGCCGCCTGCAGATTGGCGTCGCGACTGAACGCTGTGTCAGACTCGGCGCCGTGCTCTCCAACGAGGCGCTCATGGCTGCGTACCAACGAGGCGACGTGACAGCGTTTGCCGAATTGGTAGCACGTCATGAGAAGCCTCTTTGGATTTTTCTGCGCCGCCTCGTGCGCGATGAAGGTGCAGCCGAGGATTTGCTGCAAGAGACGTTCATGCGCGTGATCCACGGTGCTGCGGCCTGGCAGCCGAATGCCAAGTTCTCGACCTGGCTTTACACCATCGGTCGCAATCTCTGCATCGATCACGGCCGCAAACTGCAGCACCGCCACACGCTCTCGATGGATCACCACGTGGGCCACGCCGGCGACGAGGAGGGCGGCGCTGCGAGGTTGCACGAGCAGCTGTCCGGTGCCGATCGCGGTGCGGAACGTAGTGCCCTCAATCGCGAGCTCGCCGCGCGTCTGGACCGCGCGATCGCAGCGCTGCCCGTGCCGCAGCGTGAGGTGTTCGTGATGCGCGAGGTGCTAGGCTTGCCGTTCGCGGAAATTGCCGAGGCCGTGGCTGCGAGTGAAGCCACGGTCAAGAGTCGCATGCGTTACGCATTGCAGCGCTTGCGTAGCGAGCTGAGCGACACGCCTGCCGAGCGCACGAGTGCGGAGGTGGAGCCTTGACCCTCTCCAATGACGAGTTTCAGGCGCGCATGATCGACTATCTGTACGGCGAGCTCGAGGGCGACGAGCTGCGCGCCTTCGAAGACCAGCTGAGCGAGTCCGACGCGGGTCGGCGCGAACTCGCTGCGCTGCAGTCGACCTTGCGCATCGCGCGCGACGGCCTCGCGCAGGCTGTCTATGAACCACCGCCCGCGCGCGTGCGCAGCGCCGTGTTGGCGGCAGCAGCGGCGCAGCCGCCCGCCAGCGAGCCGCTACGCACGACGCAACCGACCCGCGTGGATGAGCAAGTCGGCTTCTGGCATTGGCTGCGCGCGCCGTGGCTGCTGCCGACGCTGGGAGTCGCGGCGGCGGTCGGCTTGGTCGTGTTCGGCAGGGGTGTCGAGTCACCCAGCGTGCACATCGACGGGCACCCGGCGCAGCCAGCCCAGGCGGCGCCTGAGCAAGGACCCGTCGCAGCGCCGCCGCCAGCGGCAGCGAACGAGTCTAGTCAGCTCGAGGAGAAAGCTGCCGAGCCACCCGTGAAAGTGCAGCGCGCGCCCGACAAAACGGCTCGTTCGCCGGGCATGCGCGCGCAGGCTGATGGCTTCGCGGTGCCGCCGCCCGCGTGGAACGCGCAGCGCGAGTCACCTGCGCACGCACAACCAGCCCCGCGTTCCGTGCCAGCACCCGCGCGCGAGCGATACACGGAACCCGAGCAGGCGGCGCCGCCAGTCCAGGACAAAGCGCCTAGGGCTACGCCTGCAGCCCCCGCAGCGCGAGCATCGTCCGAGATCGACGACGCGTTCCGTCGGCCTGCCAACCGAGGACAGCCGAGCCGCGCGGAGGCCACGGTCTCACGGACGCTTGGCGACCTCATACGCCGTGCGGGCGAGAACGTCGCAGCGCGGCGCTGGCAGCAAGCAGCTGCAGACTATCGTGAGCTGCTGCGGCGCTATCCGAGCGATGCACGCACGGAAGCTTGGAAAAAGCAGCTGGCATTGGTGACGCAAGCGCTGCGCGCCCGAGAGCGCGACCCGCGCTGACCTTGCCGTCGTCATCCAGCCGGAAGATATCTGCGCCTGCGCTGCCGCGATCGCTCGGCGACAAGGTTGGGTTTTCCTGGCACGAGGCCTGCAACGAAGTCTCAGACCGGCACTTTTTTGTGCCTGGTTGTGCCACGCGTCACCCTGATGCCGGAGGTCGTATGATCTGGGTTGCACTGGTGGGTCCCGAGATCGAAGAAAACCTGTCATTGCGCTACCTGGCGAGCGCGCTGGCCGGCGCCGGTTATGATTCGCAGATCGTGCCATTCAGCGGTGAGCACGAGTTCGAATCTGCACTCGAGGCGATTCTGGGTGCGAGCGATCCACCACGCGTAGTCGGGCTGTCGTTGGCTTTTCAGTGGAAGGCTCCCGACACGTTGGCATTTGCCATGGCGCTGCGCGAGCGTGGCTATACCGGGCACATTACGGCGGGCGGTCACTTTGCCACGTTCGCGTGCGCCGAGTTGCTGCGCGACTTCGGCGAGCTCGACAGCATCGTTCGCCAAGAGGGTGAGGAGACGTTGCTCAGGCTCGTGACGGCGCTCGAACACGGCCTGCCACTGGCCGAGATCGCTGGGCTCGGCTTTCGCTCTGGCGGCCGAGTCGAACTGACTGCCTTGCCCGCCCTGCCCGACATTCACGGCTTGGCCCGGCCCGATCGGCGCGGTGAACCTGCGGCGTGCTTTGGTCATCGCATCGCGCCACTGGTCAGCAGTCGCGGCTGCTACGCGAACTGCACCTTCTGCTGCATCGCGGCTTGGCACGAACAAACGTTGCCGGGCAAGCGGTACCGCGTGCGCGAACCCGATGACGTAGCGGCCGAAATGGTCGAGATGCAGCAGCAACGCGGTATCGAAATCTTCGTTTTTCACGACGACAACTTCTTCGTGCCCGGCAAGCGCCGCAACCTCGAGCGCTTTCACGCGTTGGCGGACGCGCTGGAACGGCGCGGTATCGGCCGCTTCGCAACGGTGGTAAAAGCGCGACCTACCGACGTCGATCTCGAAGTGTTCCGCGTATTGCGCGATCGCTTGCAAGCCATTCGCGTGTACGTGGGCATCGAGACCGACTCGGAGCAAGGCTTGCAGACGCTGCGCCGCTGGTCGCGACCGCGCCAAAACCACCAGGCCATCGAGATCGTGCGCGAGCTCGAGCTGTACTGCTGCTTCAACATGTTGGCGTTCGATCCCGACACCACGCTGGAATCGCTCGAGACCAATCTCGAGTTCATGCAATACGCCTGTGACTTCCCTTTCAACTTCGGGCGCGTCGAACTCTACGCCGGCACGCCGTTATTGCAACGCATGCAGGTCGAAGGTCGAGCTCGCGGCGACTACTTGCAATGGGACTACGATCTCCACGACGAGCACGTTCAACGCGTGTTTCAGCTGGCTATGGCTGTTTTCCAGGAGCGCAACTTTGGCCCGGACGCGCTGAACAATCGCATCATGGGCACGCGCTTCGATATGGAAGTTTGCAAGCACTTCCATCCGGCGCGGCACGAAGCCGGCTGGCACGAACGAGGCGTCGCTCTGACTCGTGCCTTGGGTGAAGACAGCGTGCAAGCGCTGACGCGCATCGTGCAACACGTGCGTGCCAGCTCGCCCGGCCCCGACGACACCGCACTCGTTGCAGAGCTAGCGAGCGCGCTGCGCGAGACCGAGCGCCGCATTGGCGATGCTGCGATCGACCTAGCAACGCGCGTCACGCGCGCACTCGGCCGCGGCAAACCGCTCACATTCATCGGCGATCGCGTCGCGACGCCTCTCCAACAACCCGGACTCGCCTGAGGCCAGCGGATCATGACGCGCAAAAAATCGTTGCCGATCGCCGGCAAGTCGTTGATGCCCGAGATCTTGCCCAACCCAAATCAAGCCCGGCAACAGGCCGGCGTGTCGGCGCGCGAACGCGTGCGCGCTCGGCTGCGCCAGTTGCTCCAGTTGTCGGAGCAGGCGGCAGCGTTGGCGGCCGCGGCGAGCATCACTGCCTGCAGCGATACTCATGCCGGCGACCAAACCACGGCTGGCTCGGCGGGGTTGGGCACTGCCGCTGTCGGCGGCGTGATGTCGCAAGCCGGCCACACGGGGGCCGGCACGGGCGCCGGCAGAGGCGGAATGGGTGTAGCAGGCGCCGCCGCCAGCGGCGGAATGGGCGGAACCGGCAGGCCACCGAGCGGCGGGACCGCGGGCTACGGGGTGGTCGATCCGTTGCCGCCGCCGTCCTACGTCTGCTCGATGGTGAAGATCTTCACGGCCAGCGCGCAATGGCAAGACGCCCAGAACGTGGCGCTGTCCGTTCAACTCGCCGGTGCTACCTACGGAGTCGCGCTCAGCTCGGCGATGGTTCCGACGGCCGTCACGGCCAGCATCAGCTCTGCGAGCTCGCCTTATGCGGCCAAACTTCAGAGCGGCGCGTGGCCGCCGACCACGCGCGTGACTCTCAACTTCACGTGCAGCGGTGGAGGCGGTACGCCCAGCACGGCGCAAGCAACTGTCTGGCTCGACACCTCACACCCGGCTGGCAGCGGCGCGGTCACCGTCACAATGACAGCCCCGGGCGATCAGGATGCTGGGTTGTAAACCGAGCGCTGCGGCCGCCACGTAGCGCTTGCGGTGATCTCGCAATCGAAACGACTTTTCCTCGCGACACGCGCGCAGCGAGCCACGAGCGGGCCGCTGTGGGCCAACTTCCAGGCGAACGCCCGCGTGTCTCGTTGTACATTCCCGCGGGATGGCGCTGCCTTTCACTTTGCACACCGTCGATCCGGGCTCGCGCGCGCGCCGCGGATCGATCGGCACCGCCCACGGCACCATCCAGACCCCGGCCTTCATGGCCGTTGGCACCCGCGCTACGGTAACCGGCTTGACGCCGCAAGATCTGGCAGACGTCGGCGCCCAGGTGGTACTCGGCAACACGTATCACTTGATGCTGCGGCCCGGGCCGGAGCTGTTTCGGCGTGTGGGCGGCATCCACAACTTCATGAACTGGCGCGGGCCCGTGCTCACCGACTCGGGCGGTTACCAAATCTTTTCGCTGCCCGCGGACCGTACGGTCGATGAGCGCGGCGCACGCTTCAAGAGTTACGTGGATCAGCGTATGCACCTGCTGTCTCCCGAAGGCTCGATCGGCGTCCAGACTGCCATCGGCGCAGACATCATGATGGTGCTCGACGTCTGCATCGACTCGACTTCCGACGCGAGCGCCACGCGCGAGGCCATGGAGCGTACGCATCGCTGGGCACTGCGCAGTCTGGCCGCGCGTAGCAACCCCGCACAGGCGCTGTTCGCGATCGTGCAGGGCGGCGTGATTCCAGCTCTGCGCCGAGAATCTGCCGCGTTTCTGACCCAGCAGCCCTTCGACGGATTTGCCATCGGAGGGCTAGCCGTCGGCGATACGCGCAGTCAGCGCGAGAGCGTCACGCACATGTCCGCGGAACTTCTACCAGCGGATCGACCGCGCTACCTGATGGGCGTCGGGACGCCTCCCGATTTGTTGACAGCGATCTCGGCCGGCATCGACATGTTCGACTGCGTGCTGCCGACACACCTGGCTTGGCAAGGCACCGCCTTCACCTCGACCGGCCGGGTGCGCATCACGCGCGGCGCAAACGCCAGCGCCGAT
>Ga0307511_10008389_pt1 | contig 10338 bp, 16 predicted proteins | sample 13_EM_MG_FD_200266 | JGI IMG/M metagenome (GOLD analysis project Ga0307511, IMG submission 200266) | Populus trichocarpa ectomycorrhiza microbial communities from riparian zone in the Pacific Northwest, United States - 13_EM | ecosystem: Host-associated > Plants > Roots > Unclassified | place... | reverse complement strand
ACTATTGAAGTATCTTGTAGATGAGATGACATATGTGAATCTCTTATTGAATCCGGAACGCTACACTGGTTATGTTGGTCCATCAGCTAGAAGAATATGGGATGCTGTTTACTCAGAGAATTGCCCAAAATGTAAGCTGATTTTTTAATTTCTCTGCGGATGCATTGACTGCTGGAATTGCCATGGGGTGCAAGATGATCAATATAATAAAATGTCTTTGAAATTAGCAGAGCAGGCAATTGAATTTTGCTGACTGAGATAATTGGTTAATCTGTTGCATTTACTTGCATAGTTGAAATTGAATTCTGTTCCCTTTTGAGTTCAAAATATTGGTTGAAGATATTTTATTGAACTAGTCAATCATGTAGAACTCAGACTTGTCTTTCATGAAACTCTTGCTTGAGGTGAAAGGAAAAAAAACAGGATTATATTCATCACTTTTTCTTAGATATTTTATTTTCTGCTGTTTCTCTCGAATTTGAAAGTCACCATGTATTTCCTGTGGTGTGTGGTGAATCTCTATGAATGTCCATGTTTCTTCAAAGCTTCTAATTCTTAATTTTGATTTCTTTTCATTGCTACAATCCATTTAACTTCCTGCAGATCCATCGGGAGAGATGTGCCAGGAGAAAAAAGTATTATACAAATTAATATCTGGCCTCCACTCTTCCATTTCAATCCATATAGCTGTTGACTATCTTCTTGATGAGAGCACCAATAAGGTTTTCTTTCTGCCTTGTCCTATCAACACTGCCGTAATTCCTGTTTTGAATGTTCTCAACATAATAACTTACGAAATTTTAGGCATTGGCCACACTGCATCTCTCTTTAATACTGTCTTTTTTGTTCTTGAAGGTCCTTTCTGATAGAACCTTGTACATTATACAGTCATCTAGAGTTACCTAAATTGCATCATTTCCTGAAGTTTTATTCTGTCTATGTAATTTAGAATAACTAGATAAGTAATGCAGGGAAATTTTTAACAAAAATGAAATGAACTCAATGAAGACAAACCCAACTATATTAATTTTATTGGACACTGATGTTGTTTATGTACATTTTCAGTGGGGTCAGAACCCGGAATTGATGTATGATCGTGTTCTCAGATATCCTGATCGTGTCAGAAACTTGTACTTCACATTCCTCTTTGTTTTGCGTGCCGTGACTAAAGTGAGTACTGTAATACATGTCTGGTAGATAATTTCAGACATTGATATTGGAGTTTGTTGGTGCTATTTTATTCAAAATTTGTTATAGGCAGCAGATTACCTGGAGCAGGCTGAGTATGACACTGGTAACCATACAGAGGACCTAGAGACACAGTCTTTAGTGAGGCAGTTACTTCACAACCCCAAACTCCAAGCTGCTTGTCCTCTTCCATTTGATGAAGCTAAGTTATGGCAAGGTCAAAGTGGACCTGAACTGAAGCAGCAAATTCAAAAGCAATTCAGAAATATTAGGTCCTCTTTTTAAGACTCAACTAATGTTTTGTCTTGAATGGAAGGCTCCTCTTATAAAGAGAAATTGATTTTCTTCATGCGATTTCTTTAGGTCCTGATATTCAATTCTAGCAATTTTAAAGGACAGTAAAATGTGATTCTGAAAGATGATTTTTTCTCATAAATTTTTTGAATTTTCTTAACTAGCTAATTGATCATACCACTTTTTTTTTTTTAATTATTTTGTATGCCTTATTAATTTATCATATAAACATATTGCAGTGCATTGATGGACTGTGTTGGCTGTGAGAAGTGTAGACTCTGGGGGAAACTTCAGGTTCTTGGCCTTGGTACTGCATTGAAGATCCTCTTTTCTGTTGATGGTCAAAATCAGCCAAGCGAATCTGTGAGTTTTTGAATGTTCTGGATTTCATATGTTTTGCATATCATTAAATTCTCCAAAAGGACTGGTCACTGAATGGAATTGGTAAATCCAAATGTTAGCTCTGTCTAATATATGCTTGAACTGCTGTCATTGCAGCTCCAACTACAACGAAATGAAGTGATTGCTCTGGTAAATTTGCTCAATCGACTCTCAGAATCTATAAAATACGTTTGTGAACAGGGACCTTCAATTGAGAAGACCATGGAGAGACAGATATCAGATCCTTCTGAAACCAAGTATGCTAGTACATGACAGAGAGCAGGGGAGTCTCTGTTTCGGCTTTGGTAATTAATTGTTTATCCTACTAAATTGTTTAAGATTCATGGTACCAATGAGTGAAGCTGGTAAAACATACGCCGAAACGATGTTTGCAGGTTAGGGAAATCATCAGCATAGCAAGTCATTGTTAGACACTGCTGTAAAAAGTTTGAAGGCTGCTTTACAGTCATACATACCAGTATCGCTTAAGAGCAATAGGTCAGGGGTTTTGCAGAAACAGTCTTCCCGAGAACACAAGTCCCACGCAAATGTTGGTATAAAATAGTCTGGAGTAGGCATAGTTTTGAACACTTAAATGTGGTACTCAACATTTGCCTGATTGGGCCTGTTGTTGCTGGTTATATTCATGCTCCCCTTTTTAAACAAAGAAAACAAGTATACGACACGTATTGATGCAATTTTTGTTTCTCACTTCATGTGATTCATGTTTTTCGTCATCGTTGAGTTTTGTTGTATCCTATACCAATTACTGTCTGGTTAAAAAAATCCACCCCCTAAGAAAAAAAAATCGTGGTATAATCGTCTCTGCAATTAGTTCCCTCATCTATTTATCTGTACCTCACAATAATTGTTAGTGTAACAATTACTTGTTGCTGTTTAACTAAAAGAGGCATCTTAAGACACGATTTCGTTGAGATGACTGCACAAACCATTCAACGGATAATCTCATGGTGGTGTAGAGCATCATATCCCTAGTTCAAGTTGTTTTGATAGAGTGAGTGGATTATTACCAATTCTTCTGGTTCATAAACATGCTGCAGTGTGCTCCTCTAATTTCTGTTTGGCATGAAGAGATTGCAAGTATTCCCCTTGCATCGGTGATTCTTCCACAAGAAAACGCCATTTCATGTTTCCACGAGGCTCTGATACAGATGTGAACGCATCTGCCAAGGCTTCGCAAATGTGACGATTATACAATTACAAGATTCAAACAGATGATTAGCATAATAAAAAAATACACACCATAGTCCTTTCTCACCCTTCTATTATACAAGAAGGAAGGAAGCAGATGTAATGTCAGATATCAGTGAGAAATGTATCAATTAGACTGGAGTTCTTGCCACTGTTCCACTATTCCACCTCCTTTCCTTTTCTCCTAGCATCTGCTTCTGCTGAGTTTCCCTCATTCCTGTTCTTCTACCATTTCCTAGCAATACCCGATGTGCGGTCCTGCCTCGACTTCCAATAGAGACTCTAACCTTCTCCATCCCGACATTTATACCACCTCTTCTCATATGTTGCTGCAGTGGGGACTTCATGTTAACTTTCTTTTGAAGGCTTCGTTTCAACATGGTGCTTATCCGCTTGGAGCCATATCTGATTTCTTTAGGGCTGTCGCATTGTGTCTGCTCAGGCAAACAGTTTGTTTCAGACCCTTCCGAATCTTCTTTCATATCCACTTGACATAATGGAAATGAACTTGGTATACTCGGTACACTTGGGAGTGGAATCATTGAGTTCCGCCTTGGAGCTGGGGCTGCTAGGACGTGTCTTGCTGTTGTACAAATTGAGGCTCTGCCAGTCCTCTTCAGCAATCGTGGTTGATCAGCCATGGCAGGGTTGTTTTCTTTTTCAGTAGAGTCAGTCAACTTGACAACCCCCTCTGTGGAGGGAAGGGGGATTGTGGATTTGTAACTGGTGTTCCCCATTGGTGGCAGAGTCAGATTTATCTGTTCTTTGTTCAACGCACCATTCACAGGTTCATCAAAATTCTTGTTACTCCCTAATATTCGATTTGCAAGCGGCGGCCTAGGCGGTGCAATAATTTGCTCATCTTGCTGCTGTTGCTCGGCAATCTTTGTGTCCACATGCTGGCGTGCCAGCTTCCTTTCAACTAGGAGCTGTGCCTCAAGCTCCTTTACCTGCAAAATCAACGAAAGAAAAGGGAAACTAAAGATCCATCTTCCAGCATAATGAAAAATGAAAAAATTGGTGAGCTGATTTATAAGTGAAGTTGCAATGGTTTCTGACAACCTATATACTACCTTATCTTGCAAGATCTTATATTTAAAGTCCTTTTCTTTTGTCTTCAAGTCCAGTCCATTGATTGTATCCTCCAACTTCTTTATTTGCACATCTTTGCTTTTCAAATCTTGCTTTGATTTCTCAGCCTTAACAGACAGGAGAGCCCATTTCCATGGACATATAGGAACAGTCAGACAGACTTAATAGAAAGGTGATAACCATAGATTAAGGCTAAATAAAGAACAGGGCATTTAAAGTATAAGTTATCACTATACCATCTGCTTGTATCTCAGAAGTTCAGCATTGTCCATCTGTCTCTTTGCAGGCCCCAACTCTATCCCTCTAACTCTGCTTGCAAAATTGAGCGAGCATAGAGTCTCACCTAGGTCATTCTCATTAGGGCTGATCTGTAGAAACATGAGTGTCTTTGAATCTCCTCCTAAAAAATATGGATCCAGATATTAGTTTTACTCATTTTATACCTGCATAACTCATGTAAATCAACCCAATCAGGTAGAAAATACCTAGGGAGTCTTGAAGAAGGTGCGTGAGCTTTGAATTTCTGGACAGCAAGCAAACATGTTATTAACATTTACACTGAAGGTATGCATATTGGGTTGTTAGTTTGCACGTAGAAAAATAACAAATCAAAGACTGGTTAAATTTTTTTATAACCTGAATGGGATGTGAGGGCTTTTAGTTGCGAGAGCAGATATGACATCACCGAGTGCAGATAAGGATTTATTAATATTTTGAGTTTCCTTCAACCGCTCTCCTTGCACTTCTGTCTTCGCTATCCTCTCACTTCCTGCTAGGTCAACCAACCATAACTTGCTCTTTGTGCATTCCCCGTTCAATAAATTCTCTCCCTTCACCATAACACAGTGTATGCTGGATCAAGAACAAGCCATTCGTTAGCCTTTACTCCCGTTTCAAACACATTATGCAATTATTGAATATAGATAAAAACTCAAATGGAGCATAGAGAAACGGACCAGTGAGATCGGCTGCTGTGCTCATTAGCATTGGTAGAGCCAACTGCCCTTGCATTACTACCAGTTCTTAGTACTTGCCAAACCTCACTCATGTTGTGTACCTTTGCCTCAACCAGCCCAGGGACATGATGTAGCCCATCACCAGCTTGTCTTATTTCTAGCCTGCATTTCATATAATAATGAACATATATAGTAATAAGTTGAAGAAGCCAAGACTCCAATGCTTCGGTTAAACTGACTCAAAGATCATAAAAGTGAGGATAGAGGACATATAGTAGATTGGTTAAAAACTAGAATACAGCTCTATTTCTTACTGCTGATGAGATATATCACAAATAATCTCATATTGGGATCTTAAACGAGTGAAAGGAAATCTCAGGCTAATAATGAAAAAAAAAAGTGTATAGAAGTTTATCATACAAAACAAAGAACTGATTGTGAACATTTCATATTTTGTATTCCATGGATTCATGTTTTGGAAGCATATAGAAGTTAAGATGGAATATCATTCGAGATTTCAACATTGAAAAGGATTGAGTGTGTTTCAGTCATACTGAATAGACACTGCCAATCAAGTCCACAACAGGTTTTGCAAGTAAATAGCAACAAGGAAATTGAAATGTTTACTCGTGGATTTTACCCTTTATACAATTTTGATGTTCTCAACTGTGTAAGATTCATTATCAGAATATAATGGTGATCGTGAAAAGAACCATTCACTAAGTATAAAGATCGTAGAAAACATAAGATGAAAATGGAGAGAAAATACAAGGAATTCATAGTACCTCTTCGCAGCCACTCCTGGCTGAGAGTCTGACACCAGCAAATCTTTTATTTGCTCGTTATAAACTTCAAGAACGCTTACAGATACATCATATCGAAATAGCTTCTCTCTCTCCTTAATCATATGAAAAACTTGCTCAAGAGTCCTAAAATTTACTCCACGATCTTCTTCTGTACCCTCCATTGTAAAAGTTTTTCCAGTCCCCGTCTGTCCATATGCAAAAATACAGACGTTGTACCCATCCAAGACCGAGCTTGCAAATGGAGCAGTGTCTTCAAAAACATCAGCTGAGAAAACAAGCAAAAGCAATGGTTTATTATTGAAAGGAACAGAGTGGATAACTCCAAGATCCAAAATGCACTTCACACACGAGGTGATTACCTTGGTTTGCTTGGGGGCCAAAAACAGCATCAAACTTGAAGGTCTTTTTTGGAAGTCCATTTGACATAACAGTTAGCTCACCATCTTTAGCAGATTCAAAATCAATAGTCATTAAAGCTCCGGCTGCCACTTCTTCGGATTTTAGAGGCCGACACCGGCAAAACACCCTAATGTTTCCTGCAAGAAAGATTCAGAATTCAGTATACCATCTTTAAATTCCTAACATATAGAACTCCAGATATCTAAGCAAAAATAAATTTACCTTTCAACTCTAGAACCTTATTGTACAGTTCCTTTCTCTCCTTTGCTCCTTCAACAAATTTAATCTTTAGATCCTCATGCAAATCTACTTGCTGCTTCACTGTCAGAACAAAATAAGTGAATAAAAAGTGCAGAAGAAAGATAGCTGAGTTGGTCATATAAACAGTACATTGACCTACTTTTGGACAGAATAGTAGACCTTATCTCGTCCATATCTACAACGCAATTCTTGTATGCCAGTGCCTCCTCTGATAGCTTGATGTGCTCCATTTTCATAATCTGTTAAATGAAACCTTTTTAAAATAATGCAACATATTACCAGATATTCCATGAGACAGATGTCAAAAACTCATAAAGTACCTTCAGTTTTCTTGTCAAGTCTCTCAATGATGTGAACCACCTACCCTTCTCTTTCACTTGTCCCTCAATGGCAAAGGCTGCATACAACCAACCATCAGCACAATCAACATTTATGGACAGTCAATGTGATTACTACAGACAACATTAGATTTCCATACCCAAGGACCCAACATGCATCGACTTGCGCATGAGCTCATTTTGGAGCTCCTGTAATGACTTCAGAGCATCTTGGCATTCCCTGCTCTTAAGTCGGTTTTCCCTCTTAAGTTCATCCATTGCCCTCCTCATCTCTGTTAATTCCCTTCTCTGAAACTCGTGATCTCTCAGTAGCTTCTGATAATCCCCTTCCACCTCAAGGTGACCATTATCCTGCAGTTTAACCATCATTTTAGAGGCAATAATCTGATGTTTCTCACAAACTAAATTAGAATCTAAAAGGATTAAGAGGTATTACTTTGGGCGAATCGCACTCCGCTACTTGAGACATTCCTATAGGTTTTAGTAATCTAGCTTCTCCAATATCTGAAATAAGAAGTTTTAGAAAGCTTAACTAAATTTCTATCTTGAAACATGAACCAAAAACGAAAGTTCAGAAACCAAAAGAAGATTGAAAACTGAACTTACTAGCAGAAAAATCTTTTGTAACAGAAATGCCACATACAATCGGTTTTCCCATCACTCCTTCAAATCTAATCAATAAGCCCTCATCACCCTCTACGAAAGCTTTAAGGCCAGATACAACCAGAGGTTTATTTGCGCCTACTTGTGCATATATGTCGAGGCATGACATAACCTACAAAAACAATCAATCATACACAATAAGATGATGGCATTAGCAACCTCCATTGAAACTCCTATTTGTTTTGGTTTCATGAATTCTCACCTTCTTCTCTTGTACAAAAACATCAAATACTCTTAGCCCAGGAGGGCCATCAGTGAATACAATTTCTGCAAGGTGCAGACTCACATCATAATTCCCAGGCTCCAGCGCCCGAAAACAACACGAGAAGTTACCATACCGTGCCGTTTGGTAAAGAGAAAGACCCCCATCCTGTCCATCCCCAATTGTAGCATCAGTCCTTACAGTATCACCACCCAGAAAACAATCATCCCCTAAAAACTCAACACCCCCAAAAACAACAGCCCTATCAGTGCATCCTGCATTAATGCACACACCAGGAACAAAATCTTTCACCAATTTCTCTTCTTTTTCTTGCTGTGGAAGGAGCTCAAACGAAGATTCAGGAGACAACTCTTTGTTGAATGTTTGAAACACAGAAGAAAACTTTACACATGGAGTCTTAATAGAGTCTTTCATATCAGACCCATCAATACCATTCTCCAAAGAAAGCTCAATTGAACACTTGTTGCCATCCAATAATTCAGGAGAATCTCCATATCCAGTTCTGGATATATCAGGTGAACCAGCACAAATGACCAGATCAGGAGATGTTAATGAAAACCCTAACATGGACCTACCTGAAAAAATAACACAAAATTCAATAAAATTCTTAAATCTTGATAACCCCAATAAAAAGTTCGATCTTGACATCCAATTCTTGATCAAAATTGTCAAAAGAAGAGATTTTTTTACCATCAATCGCATCATCCTCAACTCGGTCTATCAGTTTTTTCATAGTAACTGATTCTACGCTTTGGCTTTCTTGCCAACACATATCTACAACAAGAAAGTAAAAAAAAAAGAGTTAATCATACCTTTAAGAGATAACAGAGTGTTCCCAACAAAATTTAAATCAACAAAATTAATGGGTTTGCTTTAAATTAGGGAAAAAAGACCACGCATTACCTTCATTTGAATCTGAATCTACCATGGCCAAAGTTTGAGACTTCGAAGAAATGAGTCCAGTCTCTAAACAAGACAAAAGAGAGAAACAAAAGTTTAAAAACCCAAAAAATATCTACAAAACCAAGAAAGAAAAATTGGGTACTAGAGAAGGTGAAGTGATCTTACTTGAAGAGCAAGAGAGAGGGCTGGTATTATGTTGTTGTTGGAGGTGCACATCAGTCAGGAGAAGGGGGTCATGCCAATGAGGAGGTTGCTCATTAGTACTATTACTATCTTCCATGGAAACTGAATTGAATTCTTTAAAAGGGTTCAAAAGAAAAAGGCACAGTTTTGAATGTGCAATCAATTGATGTGCTTTGAATTAGAATGACAGGGAAAAAAAGGTAAGTGCTTTACAATCCTTTTGTTCTAGAGAGATAGAGAGAGAGAGAGAGAGAGGAGAAAAGGGAAAGGGAGAGTTGTTTGGGTTGTAAATATTAACGTTGATTTGGCACTTCAAAGGTAAGAAAACATAGGATTCATTGTTTGATGGATGATTTGCCTTGGCTCAGAGAGAGTTATGAAGAAAGGTGACCGTTGCTCCTTTCCATTTTTTGAATTTTGAAACATAGGAGCCGGGCTCACTGCGTGCTTGCTTGGGCCATGAAATCTTCTGAAGTGTGTATAATGCATACTTAAATTAAATATTTAATTATAATTTAGTCACTGTATTTCAAACTATTTTGTAAGTTAGTCCTTCTACTTTCATTCCCTTCATCCAGGTTGACAACCGTTAGTTATCTTGAAATTACAAAAAAATAACTTTGCAATGCGTTTTTAATTTTATCTGCTGTAGGTGAGCTGGAGAACATTGATTAGAGATGGATTAAGAAAAAAACAATAAAATTGTAATGAAAATCCAATAGGACTAGATACAAACAAATATGAAAATATAAGGGCTTAATTTTATCCACACAAGGATTAAATGTATTAAGTAATTAATTAATTAACAAAACAACATCAAAAGAAAGAGGTCTTGAATGTAAAATACAAAGAAATTACATGTCACACACTAAATTTATGATAAATTTTATTTTCGTTTAAAAGTTTATTTTTTGATCCATAACTTTGAAAGAAAAGAGAGAAAATCATCGGTTGAGCCACTTTTCCATGAAAAAATTCATCGTTCTTGATGTCAACGGATTTTATTTGACGAGAAAAGTTTGATAGTGGTGGTTGTTTTTTTAAAACATTTCTACAAAAAAAAGATCGGGTTTGGTTTAGAGAATTTTTATTTGGTTAATTTTTATTTTTTGGTTGATTTTGGGGTTATTCGATGATTTGAGGAGGTATTTATGATATTTTTAAATGAAAATTCGTTGAAAATTTTCAACCCAAAAAACCTTTTTCCCTGTTTTTTTGCCCACCAAAGTGGTGGTCTGAATCAGGATTACAACCCAGTAGATAACATCCAATGACATGTTACAATATGTTGTCTACCCCTTAACAAAGAAAAAAATTAATGGTTCAAGTGCTAGGCTTTGTCTTGGCCCAAGTGCTTGGATTGTTTTGTAAAGGGTCCAATCATTAAGGGCTAATAAGACTCGTAGGTCTGAGTTTTTTTTTTTGGCCCGTTGTATCTT
>Ga0307511_10008388_pt1 | contig 10338 bp, 15 predicted proteins | sample 13_EM_MG_FD_200266 | JGI IMG/M metagenome (GOLD analysis project Ga0307511, IMG submission 200266) | Populus trichocarpa ectomycorrhiza microbial communities from riparian zone in the Pacific Northwest, United States - 13_EM | ecosystem: Host-associated > Plants > Roots > Unclassified | place... | reverse complement strand
TGAAGCTGAACGCGAACCTCAGAGCGGCATCCCAGTGGAGGTGGTGGGATAGGAAGCTCAGAGGGACAAAGACGAGCATGACGTTCAACCACGAGCCGAAGAAAAAGAACTTGTAGGACTGGATCCATCCTGGCTGATCCTCTGGCACGCTGAAGATGCTAACGATACGTTCCTTGTACGAAAGCCTGCGGATGTGACCGTTCGCGCCATGTCCGTTCTCGAGAAGGGGAGTCCTGTCGGTCGGAGGCATCGTAATGGTAGATGGGGAGAGGAATCAGAGGGAGAGTGGGTGTATGGTACAAGCGTTGGAGGAACGGGAGCAAGGCCAATTTATACAAAGTTGATCCCCCTTTGGCTACTCCGCCGAGGCTGTGTCCACGTGATCATTTCAATCGTTCTCGGCCCGTCATACAACCTCGTTCCCCGCCAGGTTTGACTGCGATCCACAAGCAAAGTACAAGCACCGCCGGTGCAAAGCTCAAGCACATCCGGCGGTAGACCAAGTGAAAGAAATTAGAGACGAGTATTCGGGAGCGCGTAGACGAGCGTCGATCCCTCCCCATTGACATCCTACTACGACCATCCCGATCGAGCCAGATCCCCGCCAAAATCACCATTTCGTAAAAACCCTTCCACGCACGTTCTAGCCTAAGACGCTCTTAGCTTCGGTGTATTCCACACCTCTCCTCCCGACCTCCCCTTACTCACCCGGCGGTGCATCCTGTACATCGACGTTCCCCTCAACCATCGGTCCCGTAAGGTGCGATATGTCAGAGCATCGGACGATCTTTCCGCTCGCCGTGGCTGGATCGACCTCGATAACCGTGATCGAGCCGTTCACGCACTTGGCCAGCCTCACCCCATTGTCAAACCGTACCGTGCCCCTCCGTAGTGCCTGCAACAATATGCCGATAAGACCGCCATGGGAGACGATGAGGACGTCTCCTCGCCCTTTGGCCGGTCCTTGCCCGCTGCCCACGGAGACCGCGTGTGCTTTCATCCACGGCACCACCGCCTCGCCCCACCAAGAGTTTGCCCGTGCCCTCATTCTAGAAACCGGTTCCGTGTCCCTTGGCGAACGGCCAAGGCTCACATCCGCGTATCGCCCTTCCAGCTCCCCCATGCCCTGTGGGAAAGACGTTCGCCGGGTGAATTTTGGCTAGCAGGAATGACATTTTCTGCCTGGCACCCACCCGTTCTCTCAGCTCTTCTCGCTTGTGCAGGGTGATCTCCGGGTGATGGAGGAGTATCACTTCAGCGGTCTACTGGGTAAACATGCGTCAGTCAACACACGCCGCAAATCACGGAACGGTGAATCGACAGGGACGAGAAGAATCCCCTTTCGCCCGAACAAACAGATGTTTCTTGTTTCATACCTTCACGGCCCTGCTGAGGTCGCTCGAGAATGCGATGCCAAGCTTGGCGTCCTTCAATGCTTCTCCGACCATTCTAGCTTGTTCCAATCCAATCTCGTTCAAAGCGGTGTCTCGCTGGCCTTGAATTATCCCGTCTCGGTTCTCTTGTGTCTCGCCGTGGCGCACAATATACACTCGTACGACCGCTTTGTTTGGTCCTCGGCCGCCAGCCCTATAGAATTCCACGGCCGGAATCAGTAAAACGGGGTTCCCATGATCAACGCAAACGGAACAAGGTGATGGATCGAACTTGGGATTCCCTTTAGAGTGCGCCACGATTCCAAGACATCTACGCAGCCTCTTCATTTTCGCAGTCAACTTCACCGCCCCCGAGGCTTGAAATAACGGGAAGGTTACATTCCAACTTACATTCCAATATTTGGATAGGTATTGGTGAAATGAATGGATGTAATGCCACGTCTCGTAGCGAAGATCACCCCGTAGTATTGTCCACCCTGGCTTGCGTGAGAACTGAGACCGGGGAGACATGAGGGCCGTGGTACCACATACCGTCAAAGCACAGGTAACAAGGGTCGAAAACAACAACGCGGAAGGGCACGGGGGGGTCAAAGTTCGATGACAAGGGCAGAAAGCGATGACTGCCATCGGCGTTTAGTCATTCCGAGACAAACCTTCTCTTTTTCGGGACTGGCTAATCCCGGATCAGGTCCTTCCGTAAAAGGAAATTTTCAACCACCAACTGGCAACACGTCACGCGGGACCGCGCCAAATCCGATCGCCAAGACTGGATGCGCTCTCCTCCGAACCCGAACGGTCGAAACCGGAGGGTCTGACAGGGTCTGACCCTGGGCGCCTCTACTGGAAACTCGATTAAAAAAGTCCGCGCGGGAGCCCGACCGACCATTGCTGTCAAAGGTCTAGGGCATATCGCGATTCGTAAGGCCTCAGGTACGCCGGTCTCCTGATGCCGCTCCCTTGGCTGTACCAGCCCCACTATACGACCGGGTCTACTTGTCATCCCATACCGTCATCTCCGATTCTGGTTACAAACAAGCCGTGTGGTAAGTATCCGCTGACGACGTCGACCAAACCGTCGAACCACGATCTCCAAATCCACCTCGATTGCCACGTCCACTACCCCATCGACACCATCGCCTACCCACGTTCCACCAGGTCCTTATCGTCCTTTCCCCAAAATGACGTCGAAAGAAGGATCGTCGCTTGGAGATGCGTTCCCATATCCGGCCAAACAATGTGCGCAGGGGCCCTGATGTGCGTGGGCTCGACGTATCCACGGGATCATCTTATCGCAAAACATGTAGTACAATGAATAAGTTCCAATACAACCCCCAAGTGTTCCAGTGACCGGTCTATAGTCAACTCATGGTCCACGGCCCAACGGCCTTCACCCACGAAAGAGCACATGTTCCCCGGTCAATGGTTCTCAAATACCCGAAAAGGCCTGATATCTGAATGGTGGGATCATCAAACATGGGTCTCCCGGTGTAGCTGTACATAGCATGGTCGCCACAACCACACTTACAACTCCAATCTCAATCTCAATCACCACCAACAGTAACAAGATCTTGCACCGGTCGTCCCTGAAGTCTGAGATCTGAGAGGGCCCTGACCCTGTCCTACACATCTAAGTACACGAACGTCCGCTCGAGATTTCATTTCCCTAATCAATTGCGCACAATACATACCGTACCCGCGACAAGCAAACGACCCCACTCGGAAAAGGCTATGGGCTGGTCGGCATGGTGCACGCCGAAGACTCCGCCCAGGCCGAACACTGATAACGATAACGATGGTGAGACAGACAACCCAAGTGAATTGAACCCGTCCGCACCTCGATCACCTACAACGACCGGTGGATACGATCCCATCTGAATCACGCTGAAAGGCAAATGAAGAACCAGTACCCCACATGCACATCCAAACCCCCAAGATCTCAAGATCTCAACGGTCCTCACCGGTGCATGCAGTATCACCGTACCCGCTTAACCCTTCGCGATGAAGCGCAAACTTCGAATCAAATCAGCCAACCCCAGTCAAAACCCATCGATGACACATATCCGAACATCGAACATCACCTCGCGTCAATCATCCCCTCCCGCATTATATATATCGCGTATACTGATTCTCGTGCGGAATCCCCCCCTCGCCAATGCATTATACAGTACATAATCAGCTTTGAAAACCAATGTGACCCTGAGACCCAAACCCCACAATTCCCAAACGTGCTACACGGTATCGCTAATGATGCACTCGTGTCTTGAACAATACACCTGGGGATCCAAACATCTGCAGGAGCAACAGTCAACCAACAGGAAGTAAAACAGAACCATCCTCAGTAGCGGCGAATCCGAAACCTCCGTTCTGATGGCGGTGATCGCTTCGCCGAGCCGCACCCGTGGTCCAAGAACAAGTCTATGCGTTCGCGGGACCCCGACCCGAAGCGCGACCGTAGTGAGCTAGCGAAAACCTAGTACGGGCCCGGTACAGTATCTTCCAAGTTTCACCGGTGCCCCCCGACCAAAGCGCCAGCATACAGGGCTGTGGGAGCGAAAACCACACAAAACAAACCCGCTCTCCCGCGAACGGGACTCAGCAACTGCAGGGTCGGTCATCAAGACAAATCGTACTGCGTCCCTCTCCTAAAGACCCATAGCCACCACCTCTCGAGACCGGGCCAATTCCAAGAACGTATCTTCGATCAACTAACCATGGAAAAAAAAAGCAGGTCCCGGTTTTTCCTGATGGAACCACCGATAGACAACCGAGAGCCAGGCTCAATGGAGATTCATCCACCTGCGGGTTGATCTCTATGCGGCGGTGAACCATCCCATGCGGGGTACCGAGGGAAGGGTGGGGACCCAGTCCTGTGATTATTCCGCGACCCCCGAGCCATTTCGTATTCCACGCGTTTAGCTGTGCCTTGTGACATCAATACTCTCCGGCGCCAAGGCGAAGAGTAAAACCGTGAGATCACGACGTACCCGACCCTGGATAAAAAACCAGACACGCACAGTTGCCCCCAGAAAGGACGAAAGTGGCAGGGAAGGAGGCGTAGAGAAGGGTCTCTCAGGAAGCCATTGCGAGTAAATTGGATTCACGTCACGAACCCATCCGATTGTCTCGAAAGGGGGAGGAAACTGTCATCTGAATGACATCTAGAGTTTGAGCGACCTTCCATCACGTCCAAGTCGCAACATCTGGCATCCTAAGTTATCCCATGTTTCCAATCAATTCACATCAGAACGCCACGCACACAGGCCAGACCCAAATACCGCAGCATGCCCGCGTACTTGGGCGCAGGACTGACGCGGAGAAACACGAACTCGTTCATCTGGATTGAAATCGGTGCGAAATGGCAGATTCGCGGGGGACCCCTGTTCTAGTACCTGGATCAAGATCACGCGATAGGTGTGCGTCTCTTGTGTATATACGCCATACGGACGCACTCGAGTACTTGAGGCCCTTTTCCGAGCCCGGCATGAGGGTCTGGAGGAGGTCATATGACGTTAATTTACCGCCACGCGTATGGATGCGGATGTCCCTGCAGCCTGCCATGTGTCCGTGCGTCGAGTGGTTGGAACCCTGACAACGGATACAGAGAAAGCGTGGCGGAGCGCACAAAAAAGCGTGGTGTGACTACGCAATCGAGTTCACTCACAAGATGAGCCGTAGGCGACAAATGTACAGTTGAACGATCCTGATGACCGGCGGTGGCGTCGATAATTGCATAACACCCACAGGCGAACAGGTAAGCGGTTCGAGAGGTTCGACGAGAAGAAAAAACACGTTCCATTAGATTCTTGGGTTACGAATTACTGAGCTTATCTTGGACTGTATTTGGGGGTAGGGTCTACTTTTTCTCGACGGACCGTGATCGGGATGTTCGCCTCGAGGGGTGGGGTGGCAGACGATCTGAATAGATCGGCGCGCGGGTGAGACGAGGTGATATGCGGTTTGAGAACGGGTTAGGTGAGGGGACAGGAGATGGGGGAGATAGGAAACCGCGAATACAACCCTGAGCGATGAATGTTGGGCGTTCAGTGTACGCGCTGCACGGCGGAGCCGGGAGTGTGTGTGAGAGCGGTGGAGTTTTAGAAACCCTTGTCCTTGAGCCAATTGGTGACGTGTTGTTTCCACCTTCCTCCCCGAAGGACGATATGCCGCTGCCTGACGATATCCAGCTTGAGCCTTTCGGCTTCTGGTGAACCTTGAGGGAACAGCGAGGACTTCATGTCGCTGGCTAGCGCCTATAATGGAGAAAGGGGGAAGTCAACGTCAGGACCACGAGGACGGGCACAAGACGCGACCGGCATTCATACGAAACACGCAAGGGGGCGAGATGCGCAACGGGGGTTGTTTCCCGAGGGTTTCAATTACAAAAAACGCGCGCGGATGGGGTTCGAGGGGGAAAAAAGGGAAAGAAAGGGAGCTAGGACATACGTTGACGTTCCCTTCAACGTTCCTGATCAGAACTAGGTAACGCGTACCGGCGTTGCGGATGTCGGTGTAAACGGGGATTGAGCCTCTCGAGTTTCGTTGGATAAAGTAGGGCGGTTTTGAGGTTTCGATGGCGGGGACAGCGGTGGTCGCATCAGCAACGACCGAGCTGTGAAGGAAGGCTCGGCAGGGATGGGGAAGCTGGCGGGTGAAACGGGCTGCGGAGGATGTGGACCGAAACATTGTTTTGGACGGAGTGAGACCCGGGCGAGCGAATTCGAACGAGGGGAGAGGCGGTCGGTCGGAAGCGTGGTGCTGTTGCCTGTTTGAAATTGGAGAAGAGGATAATCTCGGCAGAGGATTCTCAGCCACTCGGTGTTTTGATTCCTCTTGCTCAATAGAGGCGGTGATGGGATTCGAGGGCCTCTCCCCTGTCAGTGTGGGTCAGGGTTCCAGTTATATAACCCCATCCCCATTCCTCCTCCTCCTCCTCCTCCTCCGCCCCCTCTTCCCTCCCAACCATGCACTCCCTCCTCTCCCACCAAGACCAAGCCGCCTGGTTCTACAACACCTCTGGCCCACACTTCTCCCAATGGAGGAACGACCTGCTCTCCCTCCCTCTTCTCCTCCAATCCTACAACCACGGTAGGACAATGGACCAATTACCTCCCCTCTACCAACCAAGTACGTCCGCAAAAATATTCCTTTCATCTTCTCCTACTGACCCTTACAAGACATCTCCCCATCACCGTCCGAATCATCACTCTTGTCCGAGGATGGTTCACTTTCGCCCCAACACCTAAACGTGGTCTGCAACGTCCCCATCGTGGTTCCTAAACCAAGACCGTACCGCTCTCTCGCCAACCTTCAATTCCAATTCGACCTTCCAAGCGAAGATCAAGACCTGTCTCACCCTCCTTACTGCACCTCGCGATCGGCCGCAAAACGCAAGCGGAATGATGACGACGATGATGCGGATGATGGCTTCCCCTCTGCGACCCCTTCTGCCGACCGGGGCTCCAAGAAACGGAGGACGTTCTCAACCTCATCTCTCTCCTTATCGACACCAACCGTGCATCCGAACGTGCTCTCCAGGAATCGTCACGGCTCTCAACCGGTCACAAGATACTCCCAATCCGTAATTTCCAATCAGCTCAGGCACATCCAGCCGCAAGACCGCCCTCGGTGACTTGATTGCCTCCTGCCCGCTTTTCCGTTCTTGCGCACTTTCCTTGCAGTGTATGATTTTTCATCCAGGTGAGCGGACGGAGCCCCTTCCACGTGAAGCCACTCTTCGGACTATTGCTCACACGAATCACCGCCTATCTCCCTCACGCAGAACATGCCGTACTATTCCGCAAGCATTCCTTCCCATTCACCCTCACCCTCCCCTTCTCGTCCCCTGTGGTCTATATGGATCTGTTTTATACAAATCTATCACGACGACAATAGCAACCGTCGCCGCCCTGTTTGACGTCCAAAAATGGATACTCTCCGTTGCATTACGATGTCCCGCCGCTAGGTCATCTGGATCATCGTCTAATTGCATTCTCCGAGTCTCGAGCTCGGCTCTCTTCCACTCTCTGGCCCCTCCACGTACGGGCCGAGAGGTTTGGTAGATTAGAGGCTGGTGATCATCCGGGTTTCTTCATTCTGGAACATATGGTTGGTTGATGTGAGATGGGTTGGCGGGTTGACAACTTCCCCTGTCAAAATCCGGAGACGTTTTCCCTCCCTGCGATCACAACAGATGTCAGATGGTTCCTAGGCATGTCACAGGATGCGAAAGTGATTGGCTCCTTTTTTCACACTTTCTCCGGCGTCCTCGCCTTGGTCTCAGTTTTTTCAATTCCTCGTGGCGCGTCTTTGTGGCCCTTGTTTTTCGTTTGGCAAATTTTTCTCTTGTAGCATACTCCCGAAGCGCTTATCGTTATTCGTTCTATTCCGTTCTTGTGTATCATGTCCCTTGTCTTGTTCTCGATGCATGTTGGCGTTACATAGTATCGGAATCGCATACCGTTCCGCACAATGCAATTATCACCTCATGCATATCCGGATCTGTCACCTTTTTTTAGTTCATCCGGTTGAGGTCAAGTTCGCCGCACTGTATCTCGAGTTCTGAGTTCGGCCATCTTTGGCGCGATGACTTTGAGGGGGGATGTCAGCGCCACCCCTCTCCCTCACTCAATGCCGTCCAATCCCTATTCTCGAATGGGAAAGAAGTTTTCTTCCTCGTTTTGAAACATCTTCGGTTAGCTTCCAAGACCCAAGAACGACAAGTGACCTTGCCGGGATTCGTGCATCAGCACGGTGCAGGTCTGGCATTCATTTACCCGCCGCGGCGCTAGTATTCTTCGTTCGAGTTCCCTTCCACAATATACACGGTATGTATTTGGTCTGCCACAAGACGGAAATGAAAGTCGAGAGGTGAGAGATCAAATCAGCTACTGAGGAGGGCCTAGTCACCGTCTCCATAGAGCAGTTATGTATATCATAAACCTCAGGCTCCCCAAACTTGGAAGAGGGCCACAGAACCCACCCGTAGTCACGGGCGGCCCCTGGCCACACCAACCCACGGGTCCAGTTCACGTAAAAAAACGGACTACCAATGTTCGATGAGCAGAACGGACCACAGTCCAGTAGTAGGGCGGACGGCACAACCCTCCCGAAGGTTTGGGGTTTATATGAGGAAGATCGATCAAAAGCGCGCAGTTTCAAATTCGAATTGAATGGATTATGAATGAATGGGTTCGGCCCGTTGGGGGGGGTGTGGTTCGAACTGTGCTGCAAGCACTTTTTACCCTTTCACATATACTTGGGTTCGTCGTGTCATCTTACTGGAAGGGGGGTGCAAGACTAGGGGGGTTTTTCCTGGACGACCGTGTGGTCAAGTGTCCATCAGGTACCAATGTTCTTCCACTCCGCGGTTACGCGTGACCACGGCATAAGGGTTTAGATGACGTCGGGTGGAATCCTTCCTGAGCCTTCCAGACTCACGTTCATCATGAGAAACATTCCGACGGCGTCGTGCTGCCCCTCTCACTACTGCCGATGACCGTGTCGAAATTCCCAGGAGTTTTTTCTCCGTCCCCCTCTCATGTCTCGTAACCAAACCTGTGCGATAGGCACAACCTCGGCTCAGGGCACCACCACCACACGAGAGGGAGAGTGGAAAGGAAACGCCTTCGTGCTTCTTCCCCCCGATATTGACCTTCACGGAACGAACGGCACAGTCGCGGGATTTTCAGGAAGTGGCCTCCTCCGGCACGAGCTTATCGCAATTTAATCTCGGAGGAAGCCGCCTTCGATGTCGATGAGATCACGCACACACTTTGCTTGTCCGTTCTGTACACGTCTTATCGAGCCGTATGTTCCGTGGTACCACCCACGTTCGGAACCTTTGGTCGTGGGCCAACTGGGCTCAAGCGTCCAACTTTGGGACGGAAGGATCCACGTGCCGTAATACGTACACGCTCCCCGTCTTCACGCGAACCTGCTTACTTACTTATGATTTCCCACCTCGATATCGCATGTGATGGGTATAGTGCGATTCCAGCTTCAATAAGCGGAATTGCTGGGCAGGTCACGATGGTCCATCCAAGTCGATATCGTTGCCTATCATGGGTTATCCCGTCACCAACAAAAGTACAAGTACGTGATACACTCCGCGGCTGTCCGAAACAATGAAATTGAACGGGGTAACGTCATGGTATCATAGTATAGGATCGTCCCTCGTCCGATATTTGACCTTGCATCCCCCCGATGTAACAACCCACACACCACGCGTTTCGCCTTGTATGGTTCGAACCTTGCGCGAGGCCCACGCGAGTTTGCTCCTCTCGAAACTCTTGGATCAAACGATTCGTACGGACGCAAGGTTTTGCATACGTATGAACCTGAGGCGAGAGAGACCCTTTGAGAGCTCATTTCATAAAGGATTCAAGCCGATGGTTGGTTCTGGCTTATCGACCTCGTTGCGATCCTCGTGTCCTGCTCCACCCTTACGTTTTACGATCATGCGATGGACGGGGATGTAAAAAAAAAACTCCAGACGTATGTACTACTCAGGGACCCTAGGCTGCTTCGATGTACATCCGGGAACGTGGTTTGGGTAAGTTTTTTTCCTCATCCTTTTCTCTTTTGAACAAGAAAGATTGCCTTGAACGCCACGGCAGAGATCTGAAAATAAGTGTTGGATCAGAATTATGGTCGGAGAGAGAGTATAACCTGTAATGAGTGACGAGCAGGAGGATCAGGATTCCATGTTTCTTCTCCGCAGACGAGATCTTCCTCGCAAGCAGGCTGTTAGCTCATGCGTCCCACACAGATGTAGATCTGACACACCTGTTCCTCGCTCAGATGTAACACGACAGGTCCCGGTGAAAAACATCTAGGTTGAGATACTAACGCACCACTCGAGCATACTGTCGAAGCAGAGAGCATCAGGCTCATGGTGATCCACATTGCGAAACGCTTTCGCCCTAAGTATGGAAAAAACCGTGGG
>Ga0307511_10008387_pt1 | contig 10340 bp, 5 predicted proteins | sample 13_EM_MG_FD_200266 | JGI IMG/M metagenome (GOLD analysis project Ga0307511, IMG submission 200266) | Populus trichocarpa ectomycorrhiza microbial communities from riparian zone in the Pacific Northwest, United States - 13_EM | ecosystem: Host-associated > Plants > Roots > Unclassified | place... | reverse complement strand
TGGTAGTATTCAAGTATTCATCAGTAAAGTTTTGCATGTTTTCGATATATCAATGGTAACATACATTTCAGATTGACCCTTGAAATGTCCTTGCAACTTGTTGTAAATCTGGTATCATATCATTATACTGTTTTAGAGAGAGAAATGATGATTATAGAAGGAATTCGACTTTTCCAAGATTTTTATGGAGAAGAGTAGGATGGACTGTGAACAAATAAGATAATATCAATGTGTATAGTTTACGTTTCTTCTTGCCTTTCATAGTACTCTTTCCCCCCTGATATTGCTTTGAAATTGATGAAAATGTAGGGAATGCAATTGATGGAAGAGAATGAGAGACTCAAACAGCAAGTAGATCCCTTCCTCCCATGCGTGCTGTGTATGCACACAATACACATGCTCGTCGCTCTATTTATTTATTTTTGGCAGTGATATATGGATTTTTCTAACTTTTTGCTTATACACTGAAAATGTTCAACTGAAGGTGGTGGAGATATCTAATGGCCGAAAGCATGTTACAGCTGATTCAGAGAATGTTGGTTACGAGGAAGGGCAGTCATCAGAGTCCGTAACCAATGTCTGCAACTCAAATGGCCCTCTACATGATTATGAAAGCTCTGATACATCCCTCAAGTTGGGGTTAGTTCAGCACATACAAAGAGGATTTTATACTTCTGTCTCTGTGTGTTTGTCTGCTGTTACTTGAGTAAAAAATAGATAAATTATTTTTCCCCATGCAAATTGAGGCTGACTGGCTTGTATTGCATGAAAGGTTTAAAATGTCTGTCAAAACCTTCATCTTTCTTTACAGCTAGAAATTGCCCCTGCTGTAATTATGATTTGCTTGGGAATGCAAGTAAATTTTATTTTGGCAATCATTGCTTGCATGAGATAATTGCAGTTTTAGCTAGTAACGAATAGGCAATTAATTGAATCATAGAAATGGAGTTCTGTTGATAGTTGATACCATTATTTAAATACAAATGGTTTGGAAAATCACTAGAGTAATGTTTGGTTCCTGTTCTGGGACAAAAATTACCGAGACAACTGAGAGTCTTTTGTACTTCCTGTTTTAAAAGTATATAAATTCATTTATAAACTATCCCATAAACAGGTTTATTTTATGTTTCTATCTCGTCTCTCCAATCAAACACGTTTATGTGCTATTATCTTCGTCTTTTCTATGTAGTTTGTTTTTTTTTCCTTTGCTTTTAACTCAAGTCCATACATGGAGCATGAAAAGATGCTTATTGTTAATTTTTGTTTTTCATGAACTGCTATAATTCCTTGAAAATAGGGTTTGAATTAGTGACATTTATTTGGAGGAAGTGGTATTTATGAACTTGTTGAGGTTTGCTTGAATAAACTAATGTATTCTTCTCCCCCGTAGGTTGCCATTTTCAAACTGAATGGGAGATCGCAGGGAGATTTCTTCACCAGCAAATGCGGACACAAATAATTGCTTGTATATATAAATAGAACAGGAACATAACTCAGGCACATAGTACTTGTGTACCTTGGACAAGTGCGGGGAAACATTTCTGTTTCCTTTACCGGATGCTACTCATGGAGTTTCTCTTATTGTGTGCACAAGGGTTTGCAGCCCATTTTGTTGCATAAGGAAGAAGAACAGAAAAAAACCAAATGCGCTTATTGTTTTTGCACCTGGTGGATTTGCTGCACCAAGAGTGCAAAACCTCGAGACCTTCGTGGTGAGGACATTTTTAGATTCTGAAACATGGGAGGGTCTGTGGAGAGTCTTGTTAGAGGGAATTCCGAATATGATTTATGAGTCTAACAAGCTCCTAGCAGGCATGTGTTTCTTAGAGACCAGCTATATACAACGTTTTGTGAAAACATTTCGGTCTGGCTAAATAATCCCAAAGTAGTTTAATCACTAGAGCTATGGCAAAGAAGTTGAATGCTGCCTTTAATGGGCTTGTGCAATACACATAGGCCACACATAGGCCAGTGTGGACTATAAAAGAGCAACAACTCAATAAAAATAAGCCTTCATAAATCTGTTTCATGTTCAAGATAAGCTTAAGGACCATGGGTTTCAGTCAATGAAGTAATTCAACATCATTGGGCTTGTTTTGTCAAGTATTTTGTGTTTCTTATTCCAACAAAGAGACCGTGAATTATTTAGCCAGAGAGAAGTATAATCTGTTAAGGACATCATGAATTATCTTTGCAAAGAAAATATAATCTATCAAGGAGTTTAATCTACCAAAAAGATTTAATTGAAAAAAAATATTCTACTCTATTTTTTTTTTTAGTTTAACGTGGATGTTCGGGCCAACTTGCGTGCACCTCGACTAATCTCACATGCCCTGAAGTTAACGACCATGTAAACCTCAAGTAGCCATCATATGAGCAACCACATGGCTCGAACCTGAGACCACAGAGGGAGCAAACCTTTTAGTCCCAAGCTCTTACCACTGGACCACTACTTCTACCTTAAACATTAAAGGTGACGGCATCATGTGATAAAAAAATTAGATTTTTTAATTTATTTTCAAGTTAATTAGTTAGTTTTTGGTCATTTTGAGCCTAATTTCAAATTGAATTAAGTGAATTTATTAAGTTATCTTGGATGTTTATTTCCAAGAGTATAGATACTCTTTTATAAGACTTAATTTTTATATTGAAAATATACATTAATTGTTGCGTATAAAAAAAAATATTTTTTATTGGTTTAAAAAAATAACTAATTTTTATATTTTTCACACATAAAAAAATGATATATGTTTTTCATAGAAAAACTTGTGTCGGTGTAGAAAAATTGTGTACATGCAAAATTTGTACGCGCACTGCACAGATTGATGCGGTCCCACAAGTTTATAATGATTTTCTAGACTGAAATCTCCAACCGTTTGCTTTGCCAAACAATTAATTTTCTTTTGTTTTTAAATTGTGTACTATCACTAGGCTTTTCAGTTTTTTTTTTCGGTGACTGTAATGCATTTTCACTAAAAAAGTGACGGAAAAACATAAAGAAAAAACATGAATGGATAACGCTAAATATACTTGAGTTTTTTTTTATTAAAATACTTCACCAAGTGATATGTCAGCAAGCAACTAGTTTTTTTTTTAATTTATTTTATCAACCATTTAATTTTATAATTATAATTATATCTGTCAACATTTCATGATTTAAAATTATTTTTTATAATAGATACCACACAATTCAATAAAAAAAACTTAATGATAAAATAAATACCCCTAACAAAATCAATATAAATATACGATGATAATTGAGATAATGATAGTAATAATTATTTTTTTAAAGTATTTTTTATTTTAAAATATATTAGATAATATTTTTTTAAATTTATTTTTGATATCAGTATATTAAAATAATTTAAAATTATTCAAAAATAATTTAAAAGAAAAAACTTAAAAATTTCCAAAAATATTTTTAAATAAAAAAATAAACACAATAATGCATGACAGTAAAAAATTCTCTAAAGAGCACTTAGCTCAGTAAATTAGTGGAGCTGAATCATTGAACCCAAATAGTTAAGGGCCCTACCTAGAGCAAAGGATCCAACCAGAGATTGCCAGCACGACAAACGAGATACAAAAGCTGAAGAAACAAAGAAGTAAAAAAAAAGATTTGGATGCTTTGTCACGTGAACCACAAGGTCATTTCCCTTATCTACAGAAATCGAAACGACAAGTCCTGAGAGCGCAACGTAAACAAATAAAAACCAACCAAGCTCAACCCTCGAGCACGAGTAAAGTATAAAGTACTCCCTCTAGTTTTATAAAATGAATTAAATAGTCATTGTAATTTTAATAATTAATTGGTTCTTCGTGTTTGCTTTAATATTATTTCAAAAATGTTTTCTTTTCTCCTCGACATCTTCACACTATTCATTTTTTATATATTTTATATTTTTAGAATAAAAAATAAAATAAAAAAAAAGAACATAAAATTAATACAAGTAAAATTATTAAAAGTAGAAATGTCAACAAATCAAGTTAGGGTTAGGGACAAGTGAAGCCCATCACCTACCTTGACATCAAACTCCGATCAAATCAGGTCAATTTTTGCCTGTCTCTAGTATGATTATAAGAATCCGATCGGGGTGCTTAATGTATTTGGTGAAATTACTATCCTACACAAAAGAGACTAATTAATTTGTTTTTATGACTTCAGGGATTGCTTAATCTATTGTTAAAACATAAAGGGACTAATTTATAATTTACTAGAGCAAACACACATCCATTAAACGATATCGTTTCATGAATTAGATTATTAGAGGGAAAGGAAATCGAAAAGAGAAATGAAATGAAAACCACAAGCAGAAAGAAAGAGTGGTAATGCGAAGAAGAAAAGGTAGAGAACAAAATTGGTTGTTGAGTGATTAATGGCGGAGCAGAGAAATATGTGGAACTGGGAGGTGGCTGGCTTCGAGCCAAGGCCGGTGGAGGTGGAGCAGCCGATCGTACGGCGGTACTCGATCTCGACGACGCGAGAGAATTCGGAGTTCTCGAAGCAGGCTCTCGCCTCCAAAGTTCACCGATTGAAAGATAAAATCAAGGTTCTAATTTTTATTTTATTTTTTGAAATATAGTATAAAAGAACAAGCACTGATTGTTTTTAGTAAATTTATTATTATTATTATTTTTTAAAATGAACTAAACAGCTTGCAAAAGAGGATTACTTGGAGTTGAGACAAGAAGCAAGTGATTTACAGGAATATTCTAATGCGAAACTTGATCGAGTTACTCGTTATCTTGGAGTCCTTGCTGAAAAAACTCGTAAGCTAGGTATTACTTCTATCATGTTCCTTTAATTTTTCATGCATTTTTCACTTTATAAGATAATTTTTATGCGTTTTTCACTCTAGAAGATGCGGATGCAGAGACAATACTTGTGGTGTAGTTCAAGAATTAATGTTGAATAATTGGAAAGAGAAAAAAAAATGATAATATTGAAAAAAAAACTAGTAGTTCGTGGTGGAGTATTTTAGTGATTTATTCAATTTTTATATGCTTCATACCGGCTTTGCTTCTTTTCCTCAAGGTTTTTTGTTGGTGGGTTCTGTTGACGGATTTGAACTTTATCTAAATATAAATGCCAGATCAAGTTGCCCTTGAAACCGAGGCTAGAATATCTCCACTCATCAATGAGAAGAAAAGATTGTTCAATGACTTGTTAACAGCCAAAGGTACTTACTTATCTTTCCGAGCTTTGGTTTGCTCTCTCTTTCTCTCGCACCGCTCACATTGACATTTATTTTCATTATGGATTATTATTCTTCACTGAGCTTAAACAATTCCTGAGCACTCATTTAGTTTGGCAACTCCTTTTATTTTCAGGAAGCATAAAGGTGTTTTGTCGTGTACGACCATTATTTGAAGATGAAAGTCCTTCTGTTGTTGAATTTCCTGATGATTGCACAATCCGCGTCAATACTGGCTCTGATACCATCTCCAATCCCAAAAAAGATTTTGAATTTGACAGAGTTTATGGACCTCATGTGGGACAAGGTTTGCATTAAAAAGTGTCATTTTTCATTGTTTTATTCTACCTGAAATGGTTATACATTTGTTCATTATTATCCAAAAAGCGCCATTAAAAAAAGGTGTACATCCTCTGGTAATACATCCATGTATATACTTGTGTGATGTACTTTGTTAGTTTGTTGTTTAGGCAAAGCTTTAATGTTTAATCTTCTTTGTGCAGCTGAGTTGTTCACAGATGTTCAACCATTTGTGCAGTCTGCTTTGGATGGATATAATGTTTCTATGTTTGCTTATGGACAAACTCACTCTGGAAAGACACACACTATGGTCTCTCTCTCTCTCTCTATATATATATATATATATCCCCATATTTATAAGCATGAACAATTACCTATGCATGATATACACATGCACATATAGGTTCATACATATGCATATGTGTCTATGTGTGCATGCATGTGTATATCTAATTACATTTGTGGATTATCTATCTTGTTCATGCTTATAAAAGCATGGAACAATGCCTGCTCTTTATAGACTAATATAGAAGTTCTACTATGAAAGGTTGAATGGTAAGATTTGGTGTGGTGTTTTCTGATGTTCTTGGGAAAACTAGCATGATTGATGATTGCACTAGTTAAATTAGTGATTCTTTAACTGTGTAGTCTGATTTTTCTTTGCATGACGGAAGTTTCTCTGCGTCCTCTTTTCACTGCTCATGTTGGTCCTTACTAGTTGTGGGGCCTTATCATGGCAGTTTTATGCTTTTTTATGAATTCTTTGGCATTTTGATCGTCCGCTTGCTATGTGTGTGTGTGTGTGGATATACTAATGCAATGCCATAATCTCTGGTCTAATATGTTCTTTGTTGACATAATTTGACTTTTCAGGAAGGATCTAGCTATGATCGTGGTTTATATGCTCGTTGTTTTGAAGAGTTGTTTGATTTGGCTAACTCAGATTCAACTTCTACTTCTCAGTTCAATTTCTCTGTTACGGTTTTTGAGCTATACAATGAACAGGTTTTGCATTGTTCATGGCATTTTCTTTTTCAATATATTCTTTGGGAGGAGGCAGGAAGAGGGTGGGGTTTTTAGGCAGTAGTGTAAATGATAATTTGGTACTTTAATCTTAACTCCTTTCTTGCTTTTGTAGATAACTGATTTGCTGTCAGAGTCCGAGAGTACTTTGCAGAAGATCTGCATGGGATCACTGGAATCTTTTATAGAGCTTCAACAAGAAAAAGTCGATAACCCATTGGACTTTTCTAGAATCTTGAAAGCTGCATTTCAGAGACGGGAAAATAACATATCAAAGTTGAATGTTTCTCACTTGTATGGCCTACATCCTTTATAGTCAAAGACTTTCTTTCTCTAACTCTCGTATGGTGTTCTGTTTAAATACTATCATGCTTTTAGAAGTATATAAAGGCCATATTTTCAATGTTGAAAGATTCCTAATAATGTTGATACTCAATCAAAGACTTTTAGAATATTTCTGAAAATTTCAATAATTATTTGCCCTTGCTGCAGGATTAGATAATTTTCTGACTTATATTTTGTGTACAGCTTTAGGGACTTCTAGAGGAGTCTCCTTAGTTGACAGACCCATGGACTAGGGCACCTACATTTTGTTTGGAGTCTCCTAACTGTTACATTTGTTCCATTCTAATGAAGCATTTTTCTAGTAGAAAAAAATAATTCTAAGGTCCTACTATCACCAAACATGTGATTATGGTAGTGATAATGATTGAAATATGTAACTTAAAATAGTATCCATATGTAAAAGAAAAAGTGAACTATAGGACAAATTTATGTATGCCATAAATGTTTTGTGTTTCTATGTTCTGCTCTCTAATTATTTGTGATTTCTTGTTTTTGCTATTCTCAGGATTGTAACAGTGCACATATATTATAACAATGTGATCAGTGGAGAGAACTTGTATAGCAAGCTTTCTCTTGTTGACCTGGCTGGAAGTGAAGGTCTAATAGCAGAAGATGATAGCAGTGAGCGTGTGACAGACATGCTACATGTGATGAAATCACTCTCAGCGTATGTTACATTAGCACACTGTTTGCTAACTACTTTTCTCGGTGCTGCTGTGGTTAAATAACTGGGTTTTGGACTTGGTCATGAAACAGAGGTTCTGTTTTTTCTTTGCAATTAAGTGTATATATATTCTTACAAGCCAATCCCCTAAACTTGGGTTATAGATTTCCTGCATTATGTTTTATGTTGAGAAGTTTGAGACACTTGATGGACTGGGATAAGCATATTTTCTGTCTATTTAACTTATTAGGAATTATGGCTGCAATAATTTTGGCACACAGGCTCTCATGTTTTTGAAGGCCACTCTTGTCATTTGGTGCCATTATCTTATTGTATTTTATGCTGTATATGTAGGTTGGGGGATGTCTTGTCTTCTTTAACTTCAAGGAAGGATGTTGTTCCTTATGAAAATTCAATGCTGACAAAAGTTCTTGCTGACTCCTTAGGTACTGCCATTTTACACCTTGAATGTGTGAAGATTTTTTGACATTTTGTTGTGATTAGAATTGGAGCATCTAGAAGTAGTTATTCTGAAAACAGAATGAATAAATTCTTTTTTGTTTTTGAATGTGAAAATGATTTATTGAAAGGAAGAGAGTTACATGGTGAAAGGAAATATATCATTTGAAGAAGAAAAAACTTTCATTTAATTGCGTGCTAATGTTAATGCATTTTATTCTTGTTATTTTATTTTATTTTGCTTGTGTTATTCGCATATAGCTGCCTCTTAATTGTTCTAGGCACAATAAAAAACGTGATGGTAAATGTGCTGAAAGCAAACTTATAGGCTTTACACGCATTTTGGATTTAAATAAATTTAAATTTGAAGCTACTTAGTGCAAAAATATAGATATGCTCAGTTGATAGAATTTGTCTGATCTCCAACCAAATTTGATTCTGTCACGCTAGACATTGCTATGCATCAATCTTGGATGTAGTTGTAGTTGTTCTTTAAAAAATGTAACGAGTTCACTCATTTTCTTATATTGTTTCAATTTTTCTTCCAATATCAATAGGCTGATTGTTTCTTTCCATGTTGAGATTAATTTTTGAATCATTACTTATTTTTTCTCCACAACTAATTTTCTTTCTGCAGGGAGGGATTCAAAAACTTTGATGATACTTAATGTGTGTCCAAATATTGCAAATTTGTCTGAGACATTATCGTCTCTCAGCTTCTGTTCTAGGGCTAGAAATGCTACACTAAGCCTCGGAAATCGAGATACAATTAAGAAGTGGAGAGATGTTGTAAGTTCTTGTTTCTTGATGATGATTCTTTACTGTTTGGCAATCTTTCCTCTTTGAATGTGCTCTTTTTCATCAATGGGTCCCTCATATTTGCCAGGCAAGTGATGTAGGACATGTTTGAGCTTTTCTCCTGCACGTATTTTATGGTGGGCTAGGATTCAAAAACTGGGAATTTCAGTTAGATTGAAGAAGAAAACGGATTCACAATCTGTAAATTGAATTGCTGGTGCATGAAAAAGACTAATGCATCACAACACCATTAGTAAAGGTTCTAGGAACCGCACCTAGAAAAAGAAAAATAAACAGCTAGTTCTTAAAGTTATACCTAAGATTGATTGCATCACAAAATCTCAGGTGCGTAATTGCTGAAATCTTTATGGAGAAGAAAGGAAAATTTATCTTGACAAAATTATGTAATATTTTGCTTAAAAAAACTAGGTTATATCTTTGTTTTGTTTTCAGAATAATATTTTTTCACAATTTTTGTATATAATAATTATTCATTTTTCTTTACTAGTTTGTTTATAACTAAAGTTTCAATTAAAAATAAATTCAAGCAATTTATTTTAATCTTACAATCAAAATCTTGTTTTAAAATTGTTTCCTTGATAGTAATTTAAATTCAAAATAGCACAACGATGGATTACCAATTAATCAATTGATTTTGCTCACAACACAACACAACAATTCATTAACAAACAGCGTATATATTCCTTCATTTCATATTACAACACCGAAAAACAGTCACACCATGACACTGCACAACATGGTATAGCTGGGCCAACAGGCTGAGTTATTAGTACTTCTAATTTGTTAATGGCTCAGATCTCTAACTAAGAAAACACAAATATTTAAGGACTAATTAATTAGAAGGCACAAAAGAGCACATACACACTTCTTTTTGTTGGCTATATTGCAAGTCTAGGCAAAGATACCTGGGTAAGAAAGTTTGGATGGCCTCAATTTGATCATCAGGATAAAATGTCAAAATACAAAAATGCTGCAGTGGGCTTGTGACAAGTAGCAAGGCCCTTGTATTGTTGAAATTTATAGATTCAGTCTTTATGAAAAAGAATTAGACAGCGTTAACATATAGCTGGAATGGGTTTGAGGTGCCTTTTCTTCTTATGAATAATTTAATGTTTCACTCTTCCACATAATATCATCATTCTAGCATGTTGCAAATGTTAAGGTCTGTGATGTTAATTCATTTGCTGAAACAGTCATGGAACATGCCAATCCTATAGTTTGTAATGTTTTTGTAGGCTAATGATGCACGCAAGGAGTTGTATGAAAAGGAAAAGGAAATTCAAGATCTGAAACAAGAGGTTTTGGAATTGACGCAAGCACTCAAAGATGCAAATGACCAGTGTGTCTTGCTCTTCAATGAAGTTCAGAAGGCGTGGAAAGTTTCTTTCACCCTGCAATCGGATTTAAAGGTTTTGTAATTTCACGAGTTTGATATTTTCCCATTCTATCACGGACTGCATGCTACCTGACTGTTTAGAATAATTTTGGTTTTTCAATTTGTTGCTCGAATCTTTTTTAGCCCTTAGCCAATTCGG
>Ga0307511_10008386_pt1 | contig 10340 bp, 7 predicted proteins | sample 13_EM_MG_FD_200266 | JGI IMG/M metagenome (GOLD analysis project Ga0307511, IMG submission 200266) | Populus trichocarpa ectomycorrhiza microbial communities from riparian zone in the Pacific Northwest, United States - 13_EM | ecosystem: Host-associated > Plants > Roots > Unclassified | place... | reverse complement strand
TCAATACTTACAATTGCTTTTACTATATCAGTTCTTGAGAAGGAGCTCTAATATACAATAACAGTGTTGATAAGCATAGCCAGTTCATTTAATTCTAGCTATATCAGAAATTTCAAGTCTTTTCATAATGGTTTCGGAGCTGGTACGTCAAATGAGGAATTTTTCCCATCTAAATGCCAATTTCCATGAAACTCTTTAATTTTTAAATCAATTTTTTAAAATAATATTTAAATGACTATATAATTATGTAATTTTTTTAAAATATTATAATTATTGCTTAAATAAATATATATTAGCTTTATATATAGAATTTTTATAATAATCTGATCATCTAATAAAAATAAAATATGTGCCTTTTATTTTAATTTTTTATGTAATTTTCTCAAATTTATTATTCTTAAACTTTTTTTATACTACCACAAAAGAATGATCGTTTTATAATTCTTTATTTTTTTAATTGTAACTTTCTTTAACAATTATAATAACCTTTTATTTTAAAAAAACACTTTACATAAAAAATATATTCTTGTTAAAATAAAAAGAATTTCAGAAATAAAAATAATTAAGTTTTTGATTAAAAATATATATTTTCTTCTTATTAATTCAAATCATTATAGTTTTTAAGAATTGTGTTTTTCATTACTTAAACTTTTTATTAAATAAACTATTTTGCTATAAAAAAACCATCTTGTTATTAAAAAAATTACATGACTTAAAAAAGACAAAAATAAATAAACATTTTTCCAAATTTTATTTGTTAATTATTTTAAATATTTATTTTTATTATTATATAATTAAATAAAAATTTGATTTCAAAAAGTTCCTGTGGAACCAAAAGTTTTGTAAAGGGACATATTGAAGTAAATTAATATTAGTAGACGTCAAGTCGTTTGATAATTAGACGACTAGGAGCAAAAGTAGAGGTGCCAGCGTGCCTTTTTTTATCCACGAAAAATGAGAGATGAAATAAATGACCAACGAACTGAAATTAATTACTAGAAATGCCATTTATTTAGACGAGGGATCTATTCGTTAAAGAAATTCCGTGATACAGAACAAAAACCTAAGAAACTGGGTTCAACGTCATAGAAGAGAAGAGAAGCCTGAAAAAAAAAAAATTATCTCCAGAACGCTGAAATCAAGAGAAGAAAATCTTTCTGATGACTTCAGTTCCTTCAAAACTCTACTCTGGTCTCTTTTCATTAGTTAGTTATCTGTATATATCTATCTCCATTGTTAATTAATTAATTAATTAAACAACTGATTTATTACGTTGTTAATTGCAGATGATGTTAGCCTTGTAGTGGTGTTATTAGACACCAATCCGTTCTTTTGGACCCCGCCTTCTTCCCTCTCATTCTCCCAATTCCTTTCTCACGTAATCTCTCTCTGAATCCCTAACTCTCCCTGATAAATAAAATTTTTAAAAGGGATTGATTCGATATAAATATTTTTTTTTGCAGGTGCTGGCGTTTGTGAACTCGATTTTGCTGCTAAATCAACTGAACCAAGTGGTGGTGATTGCTTCTGGGTATAATACTTGTGATTACATTTATGATTCTTCTTCGGATGCGAGTCAGCTGGGCTCGGAGGATGGGAGAATGCCGTCTCTTTATTCCAATTTGTTGCAGAAGTTGGAGGAGTTTATGATCAAAGACGAGAAACTGGGGAAAGAGCAGTCTCAAAGAGCGATCAAGTCTTCGTTGCTCTCAGGCTCCTTGTCCATGGCCCTTTGCTGTATCCTACATGCTTAACAATGCTGCATTTCTTAAGTCGATTTGTTATCGATTCATCTCGGTGGATTTGTGTGGTTTATTTAACTCGGTGAATAGATATACAGAGGGTTTTTCGTTCAGGACCACTCCATCCTCAACCTCGAGTGAGTATTTTTCACGTACTTGTTTTCTAAGGCAGTTAGTCGTGTTTGTCTGCGGAAATTCGACCATTACATTTGAGAAATTCTCATTGTACCATCAACCAAGCCCTTGAATATCGATCACTATGCAAATTAATGATAAATGTTATATAAATTTTGTTTTTATTGTAATCTCAAATTAATTAGCATCTGGAGCTCGGAAATCATTCTGTGTGGTCAATCCAGTTGAGGGTCGTGTGCATTGCTTTTGATCTTCTCTTGCTTTATCGTGCCACTGGGCAACTACTACATCCCTTTTTATCATTTTGTTTAACTGCGTTACTGACATCCAAGGGCAGATTTTGTGTTTGCAGGGATCCCCGGATGGGCCTGAACAGTATGTTGTTAATATTCTTTTCATTTGTCCGCTATCCTTTTCCTCAAGCTTTTACACTCACTGTTTCTGGTCTTTCCAGATATGTTGCAGTAATGAACGCAATATTCTCTGCACAACGCTCTATGGTACTCTAATGCTTCTAGTTTTTTTAGTTGTATTACATTCTGCTCATACAATCTTATATTGGCCCATTTCTGAGATGCTCTCTTCTTTTCATCTTGATCAGTTACCTTTTCCTCATCATAAAGCACAAACTTTGCATCATCCAGAATGACTTGTTATATCCCCTTTTTTCCCCACAATTCATTGTTCACCTTCTCTGGAACTGATATCAGGCTTTTTTATGAGCCCTCACAATATTGAGCATAATTTCATTGAAATTGTTTTTATATATCCTGCTTTTTGTCCGTCTTCAATGTGAGCATGGTTACCCACTCAATAAAGGCTCCAAACTTCATATTAACCTGACACAGGATAAAAGTTGCGTTCACTCGGATAGATATTGTTTGGTGCTTACATGTTTCATTCCAAAGAAAAACAAAAATGAGCATCACAACAGTATTTGTAACCTACCTTCATGTACATTGCAGTTGACTTCTTTAAGACTTGTAAGCATTCTCTGGTTGCACTTTGCTGCAGGTGCCTATAGATTCCTGTTATGTTGGTGCTCATAATTCAGCCTTCTTGCAGCAGGTATTGTATCCTCATTGATGGGTTTGCCTAGCAAATTCTGAGCACATTATCTGATTTTCTAATTGCCTGTGATTCATGTCAAACAGGCCTCCTACATAACCGGAGGTGTATATGTTAAGCCCCAACATCTGGATGGGCTATTCCAATATTTGACGGTATGCTTTAATTTGTTGGTATATTATGAAAAGAAGGTACATGGTTGTTTCTAGATAAATTGAAACATCGTTTGGTTCTCTTATCTTATCTTGTTTGCACCCTCATGCGTAAGCAAGTGTATTCCATCCATTGATTGAACATGAAACTCTGTTAATTAAATTTGGTTGACAGTTTTTCACTTTCCTTTTGTTCCAGCATCTATCTTGATGTTAATTTGTATTTTTATTTCATGCAGACAGTTTTTGCAACTGATTTGCACTCTCGTAGCTTCATACAACTTCCAAGACCTGCTGGTGTTGACTTCCGTGCATCGTGAGTTTTTGAACAATTGTAGATTGTCAATTCCTATGGAATCTTTTCATGAGCCCTTGTTACCTAGATTGCGTTGTCAAAAACTTGAATAACTAGACAACGTCATACACTAGTGTCAAGGATATAATCATTTTCAAGAGGTATACCTGAGTTTTATGAGATTCTGGGGTATCAACTCATGTTATAAAGTGGTTTGCTATCCTTTTATGAGATTGAAATTGCTAGCTACAATCCCGAATAGAAAGACAACTTTATCATTTGCATGTGCCTTGTATGTTTGCATCATACTTCTGTAGTCAATAAGCCATATAAAGAAAATCTCTTTGCATGTGTACGTTTACCGGAGGAAGAATTTCTTCCTTCTTCTTGCTTTATGATTTATATTGCAGTTTATCTTATCAAATTGTGCATTTTCCAGGTGTTTTTGCCATAAAACTACAATTGATATGGGCTACATATGTTCTGTATGTTTGTCAATATTCTGCAATCATCACAAGAAGTGTTCGACTTGTGGGTGAGTAGATGCTTGGTTTTTCCTAGTTATATTACAAAATTTGACACATAGGCTGCCATTACTATTTGTGGTGTTTGATTTCGCGATAAAGGAGTAATATTAATGGGTAGTTTTAGAGGCAAGTTCTGATCCAGCTCTTTTCAAAATTTAGAAAGTATTGTCCTCATTTTTGTTTGGCTTTTTAACTGTCTGCTAGTTATTAAAATGGTCAAAGAGTTTTGTCCTGTTGCGGAAGTTTTCAAATTTTGCTTCAGGTAGCAATTAACTTTTACTTTTGTCTTCCAAGTGTATGCAAACCTATTTCTTAGTTTACTCCTTATAACATCCCTCTCTCTATTGCATTCATTTGGAGCTGGGATGATGATGCCTTCTAAACGAATGAAGTTGAAAGAGATTTTAAATGAAGTTTGAATGTAAATGCCTTTCTAACCAGTGGACGTGGTAAAAATAAATCACTAGTGGTCAAGATTTCACTCAGAAATGAAGATTATCTTCGATTGCATTGAATGTTCTTTTTTAGATTATCATCCACTGCATGAACTGTTGTTGAACTGAGCCAGAGCATGGGCTGCTCCATAGTGCGTTTTTTCTTTTCTTCATCTTTAGAATCGGATACACTGAAGTTTTAACAGAGGGGATATCCTTTTTGCCAATCACATGCCTTTTCAGTTCTTGCTTTATTGCGACTCTTCTCTTCATTTTTGGTTGTGGCTTTGGGTATAATACAGGTCAGTTTTTGGCCAAGCCCAATCAGATACTTCCTCAACATCAGATCTTAAGAGAAAGGCTCCAGAAACATAATTTCTCTTTTAGAAGCATTTGCATTGGTGAGTCTTCCTTGGCTGTTACTATGAAATTACACTACAAGTTTGTCTTCTCACTGGCAATTGATTGTATATGTTTCGATTCTTGTGGTGCCAGAACTTGAAGATCCTTTGTGAAGATGGTCTTATCTTCATTACACAATTTTTTCTTCTTTAGCATGTGGGATTGAAAGTATATTAGGAATCCTAAAGACTGGCATTTGTAATGCACGACTAAATTGATTATCAAGTTGAATTGAGATTTGGTTTTTCTTTCATGACTGATAGCATGATATGATACCTCACTTCCAGCGATGATATGCTGCACAAAATCAATATTGGAATGGACACTAGAATGCCAAAAGTCCTCTGCTAGCCATGAATGGAGAGGTTATTCCGGTGATATTTTTTTGGGAGTAATGAGAGCAAATTTAGCTGGCAGCAGTTCTTTTACTGGTGAAAACTATTTCATCCTGTTGCCTGTACGTGTCGTTTTATGAGTTTTGTATTTGTTCTTACACCAAAAACTGAGGTGGTTAACATTCTGTAGTCTTTGAGCTTCCGAATCACAAATAGCTCAAGTTTTGGTCGTTATTGCCACAAAGATTTGAGCGATTTGGATCTAGATGTGCTATCATTCAACTTAGGGCATGGTAGGAATTGTAGGCGATTTTTGAATTTAATAATGTATTAAAAAATATATATTTTTTAAAAAAATTAATTTTTAATATCAAAATGAAATTGAATTAAAATACTAAAAAAATTATTATTTTTTAAAATTTTGGACAAATGGCATTTTAACCTCACTGTCAAAGACCGCCCCCTTGGCTTTTTACAGGGCATGCGGGGTAAGATAAGGTGCGGCCATTCTCTCCATCGGACTATCACCATGTTATCATCAATCAAGAAAGAAAAGGAATAATATCAAGCTAATAACATGAAAACCGCAACAGAAGGATTCCCATTTGTCTGTGCACACAATTGGAACTTGTATTATTATATTATAATAATTAAGCATCCAATCATTTTAACTGAAAGAGTTGCAAACAGAAAGCCAAAGTTATTTACAAACATTTACAATAATAGAAGCAAGGAGGATGCGAGGTGAAGAATCAAAACAACTTGTTTTTCAATTTGCACACAGCTGAGACACTTGAAGCTCCCAAGAAATCCACATCAATTATGATACAATTTGTTCATTCGGATTGGAATGGCCATCTTTAGAGGGCCTTCAAAACAACCTTGCTGGTTGCGTGAATGCCCCCTGCTGCAAGCCTCAATACAGCTCGGCTACGATACAATCTGCGTACAGAAAATGTGTCATAAAGCAAAACAAAATTTGACAAAAAGCTGCTCAAATCCCTAACTAATTCTAAACTAAGGTAATTTATGTGGCCATCCACCAAGCTTTTGGTAACAACATGCAGTTGTGCAGATGATCTTAGCACTCTAATGTCTTCCTTGCTCAGTTAACACAACAATCATTTAGGTGAAGAAGGCATTTCAGCCTATTAAGGGTCTCAGGGACATAATCAAGGTTCATTTGCTTGGATTCCCAAACTAATTTTTCTCAACCAATCCACTAAGAATATATTTTACTTCGAAATGGTAGCAGTAAAAAAAGATTGAAAATCCATTCTTTAGAAATAAAAATAAAGTTGAGACATGCTTCTATCAGACAGCATAGCACAAATTTCTCCCCAGCCTGGAATTTGTGTTCCTAGAAGGCTAGAATTGCAAACGAAGATATTAGAAGATGATTGAATACTCACCCTGCCAAAGCCAGCCCCCAGGTCCCCAGGGTATAAAACATGGTCCCAGCATGCCAGATACCAAACACTTTTTCCAATTTGCTCACACCACCCAGAGCTTTTGCCAAAACTGCAAGTTGCAGACCATATGAAATTGAGTGACACTTCATTTTTACGAAACCCATATTACTTCATCAGAAAAGAAGTAAATTAAATGCACATAATCAGGTTTTCAGCTTAAGAATGAGAAGCACAAAAACATTAAAGTTCTATTGCAACTTACTTTTCTGCAGCTCCTCTGGTGTCAAATTCTGCAAGTACAACATAGGAAATCATGTTACATATACTATATCAAGAATCAACCCATCTTAATAAACAGAGCAAAACATCACCTGTGCCTTTGGGTTTGCTACAATGCATTTAGCCATGAAGTTAGCAACCCCATCCACCACACGTTCCTCAGTCACCACCACATAATTCTCATCATCAATACCACTCCGCTCTTCAACATTGCTAGGAACCATGTCTTCTGTCACCCAAACCCACCGACTAGGTTCTTTGCCATCAACATTGATTAGAACTTCAACTAATTGCATATCATCCCCTAATAAAAAAATAAAAGGAAACCCAAATGAACATCAAAGAAACTAGAGTACTACAAAGCTAAAAAAATCGAGAATCGTGTAAGAACTTAACAAACCTGTAGCCTCCTTAAAAGGGAATTGAATGCCGGTTTCATTAACTGATGCCTGCTGGAGGGATTTAATTTTAGTCAAGAAATTCTCAGAATCCACAGTAGCTACTAGACGGCTGTACAGCTGCAATTTTTGAAAAACAACAAACGCCCATAAAAGTTCAATATAGATTCCGTGATAAAGCTTTGAAATTTAACAATATTTTTTTTATTTGATAATGCTTATAATTGATGCCCACTAATCAGATAAACAGTGCCAGATATTTGCACAAAGGGAGAATTTAAAGATTCATGCTTATAATTAATAAAAGTAATTACATACATGAGGAGGGCAATCGTTTAATAAGCAAGGAGATTCAGATAAACTTTGAAGGAGTTTCAAGTTGTGCTCAAGCAAATCCTTCAAACGCTTATTCTCCGATCTTAAAGACTCCAATTCTTCATCTACTGAATTACTTTTGGTGTCGTGAGCTGATTCATGTTGGTGAATTTCGTGGAGGTGGTGATGTTGGGTGAATTCCATGGCTTTCCAAGCCACGTCAGCCACCTCGATGACCGTCTTCGCTACCTCAACAGCGCCGTGGCCTCCCATGGAAATTTTGGTTGGACAAGGATTTTTTCGGTGCTCAGCGTTGGATGATTTGTTGCGTGTCCCCAGAATCAAGTATAGTCGCGACTTGCGAGTTGCGACGGAGCTCGGGAGGGATAAGGACTAAGGAGGTTATTTTAACATAAATATATTTACCCCAGCCGCTGCGGGTAATGTTTTTATTTTCACATCATATGTGCCCTTCCCTTCTATTTTTAAACAATTATTATTACACAAAAATAAAATATATCAGCTTTTCGCTAGTTAGACAAGGCCCTGTTCTATAGCGCTGTTAAATGAAGATTTGTTAAAATTTATTTATTTAATTTTTTAAATTATTTTAATATATTGATATCAAAACTAAATTTTAAAAAATTAAAAAAATATATTATTTTCATATATTTTTAAATAAAAAACACTTCAAACAAAATTCCTACACTTCCAATACTTTAAATTAAATTACTTTTTTACCCTTCTATTAATCTCTTTTGGTTCATACAAATAGATTGTCCTTTTTATCGTCTTAGGTTTTTGGTTTGTGCATTGCTTCTTCATGTTTATTACGCAAGCTGTTTTTTCAAATTTATTTTGCTTGGTTGTTGTTAGGGTTCTGATGCTTATTCAGTTCCTTTTCCGTTGATGATTTTCTGCTCTCTTTTCTCTGCTCTATTTGCTTTGCCTGTTGTTTTAGCGGTGATATTTGGTCTCTTCTGATGATCTTGGTGTTTTCTGTTTCATGTTTTGCTTGATGTATTTTCGCTTCGATACGATTTCATCTTTTTCTCTCCGCAAACACAAAATCTCCATACCAAAAACCGGTAATCTTTTCAAGAAGCTTGATTCTGCAGAAAACAGAGGGAGAGAAATTGGGACCAATTCCCTTGCTCAGAAGCTGATCCCAAGCCATCACCATGTTCGGATTTCTGCTTTATCTACTCTCCTTGAAGGTCCATCCAGTTTCGATCCCATAATCCATAACATGATGTGGATTTTCCCTGTAACAGAAGTCCATCATCCCTCGGCCATCGCTAAGCTCGGAACCATGTTTGCCGAAGCCTGTCATTTTGCAACTATAAGAAAGCAATTGGAGGGTAATGAAATCCATGTTTTCTGGGTGAGTTGAGGACGATCTTTCTCAATATTACATGCTCGACATGCATGGAGAGCGTGAATTGACATGTTGCTCGCTGAAAGTGTGTTCCAATGTGAAAATTGTTACTTATGTAATCTATCCATCTTAACTCAACAATTTATGTTTAGATAATATTATTTATATTATTTTTTTAATATATTTTAACTTGAAATATGTACAACATACTATCTTGTATTTAATTTTTTTTAAAATAAAATAAAAATAATGAGATTTGAACTTGTAACTACTTAGTTATTAATATACTGATATTATATCAAAAAATCATCTTAATTTAATATTTTAAAATTTTAAAATATAATTTATATTATTTTTTAATTGTTCTTAATTTTAAAGTTATAATATTAAACATGTAAGGGTTTATTCATTAATTTATTCATTTTTTTTTACTCACTCAAGTCGGTATGTACACTTTTATAAACATTGCAAAATTACAAGGGAAAGTATAATCACATAAAAATCTCGATTTTCATGTCATTATAAAACGATATATCTAGCATGTAAATTTAGTAAAACACAGTCTTCTTTTGCATCATCATCAAATAAATATTTTTTTGAGAAATATCTTGAAATGATTATTGAGATCCTTAACTTTATATATTATTATAGCAAGAAGACGAGGAGTTGGAGTTTTATTAAAATAGAAATCAAAAGATCAATTTTTTCTAATGAAAAAAATAGTTGATTCTATAGCATTTTATTTATTTATTTATTGGAAGGCTGCAATCTTCTTTATTTTCTTGGAATTTGAAATTTTATTTTTTTATTCCATGTTTAGAATTATGTTTTTGTTCAATTTTTTTAAAAACCTTATAAAAGATGCAATTTTTATATCAATGTAATGTATTTAAATATAATTTTAAAATTAAAATTAAAATAATTAAGAAAACGATCAAACCTAATTCATTGGACTCATTCCAGCATTGCCTTTAATTTAACATAAAACTACTTTGAATTTATAAAATACACAAATAAAGAAACAATATATTATATTATATTATTAACAAAAACTAAAGATTATACTTTTACTATGCAACACCTCACAAATTATTATTTATTGTAACAATATTTTTTTTTTGCCTGTAGTCTTTAAATCTATGTTTTTTTTAATTCTATAATACTTGATTTTTTAAAAATTGAGCTTCAAGGTTTGTTGTGGTTTGCTTTCTATACGGTTATTCTAGTCTTATGACCCGTGTTCTGAGTTTAACAAGTTAACCCGATTGACTCAAGTTTTTTCTAATTGATATTTTTTTCCAATTTTATCCTTCAACATTAGATTGATTAAAAATTAGACTTCATGATTTATTTCAGTTTACTTTCTATTAGGTCATCTCAGTCTTATGACTTGGATCACGAGTTTTGTGGGTTAACATGCATTGACTTAGGTCGTTTTTGTTGTATTCTTATTTTAGACTGATTTTTT
>Ga0307511_10008385_pt1 | contig 10341 bp, 11 predicted proteins | sample 13_EM_MG_FD_200266 | JGI IMG/M metagenome (GOLD analysis project Ga0307511, IMG submission 200266) | Populus trichocarpa ectomycorrhiza microbial communities from riparian zone in the Pacific Northwest, United States - 13_EM | ecosystem: Host-associated > Plants > Roots > Unclassified | place... | reverse complement strand
GCACGCGTGATGATAGCGCCGGAAAAGCGCGCCCATCATATTGATCCGGACTTCCTGTAACATTATCCACCTGTTTCCATATATACGCGGGTGACTGGTGACCGGTGACCGACCACAAGGTCTCACCAGTCAGGGCGAATATCCAGTGACTTCATGGTGAACTGCCAGGATCCATTCCGCTGCGTTGATATCTTCAGAAAACCATCGCGCGCCCGGAAATACTCAGATACCAGCCACCCAAATCACCAGGTTCACTGGGGCAGACTGCAACCTCACCCATTCCAATCCCACCAGATGTTGGTGTCACCCTGACACTCCCTTCGGTTTCGGCGGCGTACCCTACGTGGGGATCGCTCAAGCGCTCAGGTACCGGTTGACGGAACCCCACTGGAACAGGTGTACGTACTTTTGGTGTTGCGGACAGCCTGCCACCGTGACAACTCACATATGTGTCAAACATAGTGGTCCAGCCCCGTTGGGTTCTTCGTCTAACGCAGTCGGGAGCATTGATCGCGAACTTCGGTGATGTTTACGAGTTCGTGTCGTGTTTAAGCAACCTGTTCTAAATGTGTTAACTTTGCATACAGTTCCGGCGTCTTCGAGGTCATCGCTATGACCGTCAATTTCGTAAAAGTCAACAATGGTGTAATTGTTTAAAATTTGATCCATCGCAGGGGTGTTATTAGCGGATTGCAGTGACTGTAGTCACTCGATGGTCATACCAGCCCTGGAATCTGTACCGGTGTTTGGGGCGTTCAGAGAGCGCGAGCATAAGTCAACGGTAAATATCGAAGTTTAGGAGGGGGAGAAGATCGGTCCACGACTCAAACCAAGAGGACAACAACAATGCGAAACCAGGGAAGGAGAGCGGCGGGGAAAAATCACTATCTACAGGACGATCACATACAGGTAGGGATGAAAAAAATAAACAAGGGCCCCTAGTCAGTGAGGTTGCGGTGTGGGTTGGTGTGTATGTCCACCGCATCAAAGTCGTGATATGGGTCCCCCGACCGTGGCCGCACGGTGATATAGATTCAGGTTTGTAGCTGCCTGAATAGTTTAGTAATGGCCTCCAGAGATCCCTCCGACTGCTCATCGCGCTGAACGGGTGGTGTGCTCGGTCGGTTAAATACCCTACGACCGCTTTCTGAATCGATGGGACTCTCTGGGAAGTCACTCGAAGATGATAGAAAGAGTCCATCTGTACCGTTGCTCGGTGGACGATATAACGGGAGAGCTAAAATCTCGGACTCACCGAATTCCGAATCCGAGGTTTCTTCCTCAGAGCAGGAAGCGGCATTCTCAGCCTGTACACAAGGCGGCATGAGTCCATCCCATTTGGCCGCCGCCTCCCCAAGGTGCATCACAACCTCTCCAGCCTCCGGTCGTAGATCTATCTTACCATCCCAGCAGCGTTGGGTGAAGCCCCAGAGCGAGTCAGAAAATCCGATGGCTGGGGCATTATTCGGTTTATCCGGGCGCTTCCCACGAACTACGTGATATCCCATCGCCGTATCCTTGATATCGTGGAGTGGGATTTCGCCCGTAAGGACCTGGGGGAGTGTGTGTCAAAACAGCAGATACCCCGCAGTCCTACTGACATACCTGGTAGATGACCATCCCAAATGCGTAGATGTCCGCCTGCGGCGTGGCTTTTGAGCCTTTCATACCGTACATCTCAGGCACCAAGAGTTCCGGGGACATGAACGTTATCGTACCGCCCGACACTTGTGCGCTGCATGAAAGCTTCTGGTTGGAGTCGAGGACGGGGGTAATGAAACCGAAGCCCGAGAGACAAGCACGAGGAGGGGTGTCGTTGGACATGAGGACGTTCGCCTATGAAATGTCAAAAAGGGACCGGCCACCGGCGAAGAAACACCGACTCCTTTGAGATTCCCGTGTGCGAAATAGACACTATGCAGGTACTCCAGACCCTGGGCTGCCCCGTGCAGCTGTTTTCACGGTGAGTGGAGGAGTGGCAGGAATAACAAGGTCACGCACCAGCTCCAATCTGTTGGAGTCATAAAGTTCGATGTACTCCATGATGGTGCCATGCATCATCCACTCCGACACGGTGATAAATTGTCGTTTCCTCATGTCCTCCTGAGCCCCAACAAGTTTCAGAATGTTTGGATGGGATAGTGTACCCCAAGAGACGGCTTCCTTGTAGAATCGCTGAAGGAGAATGGAATTATTGAGACCACCCCAAGTTGGTACGATAATGTCGTTGATGCTTGCCTTTCTTATCTTCTGGATGTCCTTCGGCACTGGGATCCTCGTGGTCTTTATCGCGACGGGGCGCCCCGCGTACGTCCCGCACCTGACATCTCCAAATCCACCGAAGGCAAGTATTTCGTCTCGAACTTCAAGACCTTCTGTTATCTTTATGCGGTCTGGTAGTAGTTGGTAGCGCTCAGCAAGTCTCCTCAAAATGAGGAGAAAAACGCTCTTCTCGGCGGGTTCGAGGTTGTACTTTGTTATGCCCTGAAGAAATCAGCTAAAGCAGTGAAAGGGGAGCAAACGCAGCTCGCAACTTACATGGTCCAAAATCTTGGTGCATATGTCGGCTTGTTTGGGCCCAAAACGGGAGATAAAATCCCTACCTTCCCCGTCGGCCAAAATCTCACCCAAGATTGGAACAGCTCCATCTTCGTCGGGACTGTTGGCGACGTCGTTCCACAACCGCTGATAATTTTCCACCATAGCTTCCTGGGAAGGAGCTGGGCAGGTGTTTGGGAGGCGCGATGAGGGGGAGGAGATAGGCGCTGTTAACCGCAGGACGGCCGGTTTATGACTCCCAGGACGCATATCCTTGTTCACGAACAAGCCGCAGGCGGCTCACTACCCTTCGGCGTTTCCCGATTTCATCCATATTCACTATCTCTCGACATGGGCGGCAATCTGAATAGATTGGTGAAATTTGGTGCCCGAGTTATGCCGTTTGTCGGCCGTGAGTTGTGCGAAAATAGGGCGCCCGACCAAGGTACACGGCGGAGACGATCCGAGGGGCCCGACCCGAAAATATCCTGTTTCGTCCTGCCACTCGGGAGGTCGATCGGAGCTGGCTGCAGACTCGACTAGAAACAGAATCAAGTCATGGCTGCGGACGGGGTGCTGAATGAACGTACTGGGAACACAAATAGTAAAATCACCCCTCTTTATAGGTGTCCTCTCTCCACTCGTTCCTGCACAGTAGTTGAGCCCTATGCTGGGTGACGTTTGAGGTGCCTGTAGGTGAGTTGTGTGTCGTCGATTGTGGGTCGTGCCACGCGTCGCAAGGGCGTCCGCGCCTTGATAACCAATAACGCTTGATGACGTTTGTATGTCAGTTATTTTTTTCCGAAATAAGAGGGAGGTGGGTGGACGGTTCAAAGGCGGACGGCAGGACTGAGGAGTTGGCGTAAAGGAAGGTTTCACCGATGTGAGTTCTGTTCAGGACGTAGAGAGGGACCACCAAAATGGCGTGTGCAAACGTGAACATTTCCGTGTCGTAAACGGCATTACGGAGGCTGACCCGATTAACACGAGGGGTGTGGCATTCCCCCGGGCACTGAAGGTCCTGAGCTGAACTTCGCGTCAATAGTTCAATCGACCAGCGCATCGCGAAATGGCGGTGGATGCCGAGTTTGGAGGTGCTTGGGCCGACCAGGAGAGGCTGGAGAGTGGAAGGCGTGGGTTCCCTGACTGTGCGCATGCAGTTGTGCAAAGTGGTTGTCACAGACGTTACTAACCCGCTTATTGTCACCAACACTTCCACCACACGCGCTCGGATTGACACACACCACACACCCTCGGAGAAGTTCCGAGAGAGCCGTTGGGCGCCGCCTAGTTGTCGGGGAGCCAATTCCGCCCGCTATAAATCTGACGCCGACATGACTCACTGCGCTTGTTCATCCTCCCACCTCCTCCTCCTCCCACTGCTCCTCCTCACACCGCTTCTCCTCTCACCACTCCTCCTCCCACCGCACCCCCTCTCACCACTCCCCCCTCGCACTACTCCTCCTCTCGTCGCTCTTCCTTCCACCACTCCTCTCATCGCTCCTCCTTCCACCGCTTCCATCACCGCTGCTCCTCCCCAAACCGCGCCCTCCGTTATCCAACCCCTCTTTGAGAAACCATGGCTGAAGAGTACCAGCGGCGATGGGTGGGCATCACTAACGCAACCGATAAAGCCCAGGCTGTTCGGACCCTTGCCGAGATTCTGACCGATAAGGATGGCAAGGCCTTTATCTCGCGGTTAGACAGCAAGGATGCAGAGTTATGTGTCGAGATTTTGGGCAACGTGAGTCCCGAACTACAACTACATTGCTTTATTCGTAACCTCAGCTGTTCGTTAGGGCATTGCCGCGGAACACGACCTCAGACCCGCCGAGAAACAGGCTTTCTTCGTCGCGTTGAGGAGACTCGCTGAGCGTCGCGGACTACTGCCAAATCGCATGCGGATAGCGGACAGAATCGAGGTTTCGGACGAGCTACTCACCTCCAGTGGGTTTGCGGATCTCAGGTTAGGAACGTACAGGGGATCCCCCGTCGCGGTAAAGACATTGAGAATTACAGCACGGGACGACTTCGTGAAGATCAGAAAAGTGAGCGTTGTCTGATTTTACGCCCAGTTGCTGCGCAGTCTCAACCATTCCACTCCAGCGATTTTGCAAAGAAGTCGTCCTCTGGAGCACGCTATCACACGCGAACATCTTAAAACTTGTTGGGGTTCAAGAGGACATAAAGAAACGACAGTTCGCCATTGTGTCGGAATGGATGTCGCGCAGGAACATCATAGAGTTCATCGAGAACAACCACGCCAACAGACTGGAATTGGTATGTGGCATTATCTTTCCTCGACGCTTCCTTTGCTGAAGTACGAGGATAGCTATATGGGGCTGCCCAGGGTCTGAAATATCTCCATGGTGTCGGTCTTACACATGGGAACCTCGAAGTGGTCGGTGTCCCCTCGTTTGGCGATCAAACCCATCTTGACATTCCTTAGTCGAACATCCTCGTGTCCAACGACACCCCTCCTCGTGCCTGTCTCGCGGGCTTCGGTTTTATAAGCGTGGTACCTGACCGTCTCCAGAAGTCACGCAGCGTCCGACTAGAGAGTGGCAAGGTGACTTTCATGTCTCCAGAGCTCTTGATCCCTGAAGAGTTTGGTAAGAAATGCGCAGAGCCCACGCCGCAGTCGGATGTCTACGCATTTGCGTTAGTCATCTTTCAGGTACGCAGACAGGACTTATAGGTATTGGCCGTTCTCATGCTACTTCCCCCAGGTCCTCACCGGTGAAATACCGTTCAGCGGTATTCTGCAATCGGCGCTTGCGTACCACGTACTTCGTGGGATGCGCCCAAGCAAACCAGAGAATGCCTCAATCATCGGATTTTCTGATTCACTGTGGGATTTCACTCAACGCTGCTGGGATGGCAAGGTAGAGTCGCGACCAAAGGTTGGGGAAGTTGTGGTACACCTTAGGCAAGTTGCGTCCAACTGGGATAGGCTCATGCCGCCTCATGTCCAGGCCGAGGGTATCGCTCCTGGCCCTAAGGAAACGTCACACTCAGGAACGTGGGGTGAGATCAAAGTTAAGATCCTCGCTTAAAATCCTATGCTGAGCAACGGTACAGATCTCTTCCTGCCATCTGTGGATGACACCCCGGGGAGTCTCACCAGATCGCCGTCTGCCTCTGAATCCCCCACCACTCCGAATACACCTCAGCTCCCCGGACAGCCGCAGAGAGGATCTCAGGAGGTCGTTACCAAACCCCCCGAGGAACCGCAGCATGAGCTTTTGGTTTCCGTCCACCTGCAATCGGAGCAGCCACACGACCATCTTCACGTCACGGAGATTTACCCACACCCTCACTAGGATCCTCAGCTTCTTCGGTTTCTGGCACTGTCCCCATGTCCGCTTTCGACCATCCCCTACCTCGCCTCGTGTGTAATTGTATGAAATATGCTGCTCCTGCTCCATCACTTGTTCTCCCCTGTCTCATATACCCCGCTTCAGGAAGCTCGTCCCCGGCGTGACGTTGCCAAGTGGTGGAGGAGGATCACGTATATTACGTAAATCTGTATGCTTTCCACAACACCTCCCGGACCGCTGGGCGGTCTGCGGTTGTGTAATCCAATGAGTTCATTTATACACCGGGAGTGAATCAATGTGTGTTCGGGCCCACATTGTACAGTAGTTGATCGTTCGTATGAACACCGAAAGTAGTTTTCGACCATCCTCACATAAATATTGTTACCTTCCACTCAAAATTAGGCGGGTTGCATAGCTATATGTCTTGTCTATATAATAAGACTAAATTCGGAGGAGGAATGTGCGAAGTGCCCGTTCCATGGCTTTCAGACCATAATCGCGTCGAAAGCGTGACTGATCAGTCCCCTGAACAATGTCACGCCCTCCCGTGACACTATCTTCCGCCCGGCGGACGCGTTTATTTTTTGCGGGGCTTTGTTGCTAGCCCCAGGACATCTCATTACGAACTAAATCACCCTTGTTTTAACATGTTTTGGTATTATGAGGAGGAGGATAGAGGGAGGCGGAAAACGTGACGATTGACGATGTGACCGTAACAATGTCACATTTGTCACGGTTCGATGTCCAGACAAGCGGAAACCGTCGTCTCCGCTCGAAAGGCGCATCGGTCGGTCGCGGGAAGGATCCAGATGTAAAGTCTGGATCGAATTAGAAAATTTGAATGCTTTGTGCAGCAATTCTTTTGTGTTGTGCGTATCTGAGGCCCGTCGTAAGCATTCATCAGTTTTCAACATAGGACGCGTTTTCCATATATCTTGCCTCAGTTTTTATAAAATAACACAAAAACTACATGGACACCCTAGAAAATAACCCGGGCTACAAGGTGGTACTAAATATGTAGCGAGGAACAGAGTGTGGAACGCACAAACTGCGATCGTTCAGAGGAGTGATGGTGTTCAGACGAACGATTAACTACTGTACTGTTCGATGGAATCTTCCCCTGGATTCCCGTTATCAAATCAACCTCCGCTCTGCCCCCGCAATCCGTGTTTTCAAAATGTGAGCGGCTCGTGGCAGGCCTGGTGAGGACCGGATACGTATTTGGCATGACACAGGGTCTCGCCCGAGTCTCGTCCTAAACTCACCTTCTATTTGAATTTTGAAGTCGAGTTTAGTTTTGCTTTTTGATCGTGGTCGTGGGAACCCAGGGACGGAGTGACTGTCGGACTTGCTCGACATGGCCACTTCCGAGCCACAAGTTGATCAGTACACCGCGCTCCCGGTCACAACTCAGACCAATATAATGGAACGAGAAGAATCCTCGAATCCTCGACGACTCCCTTCCTTCCGTCCTTCCCTCTCTCTGCACAATGGATGCCACGTATGTTTCTCTCATCACCACGTCTTGGCACTTCCCTCATCTCAATCACCCGACATTAGGTTCGGCGCCCTTTACGTCGGAACTATTCTCGCTACAGCGTGAGCTGAACCGTCTGCTTGACCTCCTCCTTCTCTGATTCACCTTATTTCGTACAGGTTGTACGGAGGTGAGCCGTTTGAGCACCCAACTTCCTCATTTCGCTCATCTGCCGTCTGTATAGTGTCGTGTGCCCAGGTCTTCTACTATTCTCAGCACTACAGCGAGAAGGATGGTCGCGGCACCAAGGCCGTCGTACGTCCCGGTAAACTGCGGCCTGCTCGCCTAATTTTCACTGCATACAATTAGGTTGTTTTCACCTTCTTGACCGACTCGATCCACCAGGTGTTCATCTGCCACTCGAGTAAGATCCTCCCTTGATTTATGTCTCCCCCGCCCCCGCCTCAGATGTTGTGCCTCAGTGTACCACTACGTCATCACAAATTACAATAACCCAGAGGAATTAGGCCACGTCGTTTGGTGCGTCCCGGCAGCGTCTACCATACCTCCTCTCCACTCACTCAGTTGACACGATAGGAGCCTCACTGTGAGTCCCACCTCGTTCCCGACATTTTAGCTTGTTCACTGTGCATGTTGAGGCCGAGGTAATACCCAGTGTGAGTCACCCCTGGGACCAGGTACCTCGAACCGTTCTAACCGTGAAATCCCCAAGGCGTTCACCGCCATCACCGTGCAAGTGTAAGTGCACCAGGGTTTTAATATCCCCCTCTAATCTGAAGTGCCACAGTTTCTTCGCGGTTCGCATATGGAAATGTCAGTCGGGCGCGTCTAGTTATCCCGACAGTGTGTTCACCCTCTCGTTAGTCAGTCAGAAGAATGTACCCATCGCTGTGGCTCTTGTGAGTGCCCGTTTACCTTCTCCGTTGCTACCCTCCATTTACTCCTCCAAAGGCCATATTTATCGTGGCACAGTTTGGTATGTAAACTTGCCGAGCGCTAGGGAGACCATCACTCAACTTCCCCCCTCAAATTGCAGTTGCTTCCATCAGTGCGTTGCTCTCCACGGGGTGAACGATACCGTTGACTTTCATCCACAACAGTATACGGTATACAAGTGTAGGGTTTTTGACGCATTCATTTATTACAAACTCACCCAACGTCGCAGAATACCCGTCTCCACGTTCGCAGAGGGCAATGTTTTCAGGGTACATTTTTCGTTCTGGGTTTTGATCTTTTCGACTCACGGTTCGATTCACCACCCAGCCCGGCTCGATGACTATAAATGCATTGACAGGTATCACCATTTCTGGCGGATCGATGCCGCCTCCTCGACTGACACCATCTCAGTCGCAGCTGACGTTCTGATCACGGTCGTGTTTTGTGTTTTGTTGCACCGATCCAGAACTAAGCTCCGAAGGTAACCCACTCTCGCGCCACGCTTCTGTGTTAGCTGACCTCCACCTTTAAGCTCGGATACGATGATCAATCTGCTCGTAAGCCGTTCCCCGGACTGACAGCTCATGGCTCACCCTGCGCCTCTCTATCCAAAGATCGCGTTCACTGTTCAGACCGGGATGTGGACCAGCCTCTTCGCCGTAGGCTCCCTCATCTCTGTAAGCCACCATTTGCCTGGTGCACACCATGTTTCTAATCTAGCCCAATGCAGTCGTCCGCCTTTCCCAACACTTTCATGTACATCTGTTTCTACCACTCGATGGGCCGACGTGCGTACGGCTGGGTCGTGTGACGGTGGAGTCGTGCTTATTTTGTTCCAGTATACTGCAACTCGTTGCTCGGGATGCTCAACGTGCGCCAGGCGATTCGCGGGAGAGCGCACTGCGACCTCGGTATATCTCTACGTGCTATTGGAGACACAACCGATAGGGGCAAGGATAACCGCGGGGTATGTGCACGTGCCACTTGTGCCTCACTCCTACTTATCCGACCTCCACTTATCAACCTTGGCACAGGAGGTTCGCATAAAGACTGAGACCGTGCAATTCGTCGTGGGCGAAAAATCCCACGGTTGCGGTGAGAGCTCGATATTCACTCAGAAGAACGGCGATGGCCCACGGGCGGTTGAGGGCGAATACGATCTCGAGTCTGGCCGAGAGCCCCCGAAGTGAGTGCCTTTTTGGAGTTTCACTCCAACGCAATCTGATTGTCTCCAGGGGATTGGCGTCTGAGCCACATCTCGAGTCCGATCCAACCAAATCTAAAGCTTCCACCACCACCACCACTGTATGATTTCTGTTCCCTGGCCCCAGCACCTAGTCCGGACATTCTAGGTTGATGCTGGGTTGTAAATGCTATGTTCCTTGCTTCTGTACTTACCGGGTTGTTTGAATGGGGGAGCTCTCGTTCCCTGCTTAGCCTCGTTTTCGACTTATGTCTTATAAAGTCCACAATCATTCCTCTATCTCATTGTACCTACCACGGCCGTTTCACATGGAGCCTAAATTAGAAGAGCGCGCACTGCAGCTGGGTTCTTCAGCGTCGCCTATCAAACCATAATTTTCCCCTGTGCGCCGTGCGTGAAGCATTAGAGAAGATCGGTCTCCCGCTTCGCAGGACTCAAATCCCTGGTTTTACCCCCGAGACTGGTTTTACATCTTCAGTCTAGCATCGTGAGTGAAGTTACATGCGGTTCAGTTGCCAGATAAAAAAGGAGGGTCTGGATTTTTTATGAAGCTCAACATCAGCACCAACCTGCTCCGGATGCCGGTACCGCCACTCGCTATTCCTCCCATCGTCCGGACGCCGTAGGCGTATTCACTTCGGCTTTCGCGCTTGTGACGTCGTTGACAGGTGTCTGGTTTCTTTGGCATTGGCCTTTGGCCATTAGTGAAAGGACGTATCCATGTCGTGGCGGTCGAACTCTAATTTTTATTCTGGATCGGACATATCGGGCGTACTTTTAGAGCGGTGGTCTCCCTCGGGTGTCCCGGGCCAGTTAAGGAGTACCCGAATCGCATCGTAGACATA
>Ga0307511_10008384_pt1 | contig 10341 bp, 19 predicted proteins | sample 13_EM_MG_FD_200266 | JGI IMG/M metagenome (GOLD analysis project Ga0307511, IMG submission 200266) | Populus trichocarpa ectomycorrhiza microbial communities from riparian zone in the Pacific Northwest, United States - 13_EM | ecosystem: Host-associated > Plants > Roots > Unclassified | place... | reverse complement strand
CAGAATAGTAGATCGTGAGCCATTTGAACGCATCGGAGAACAAAGGCCCGGAAAGCTGTCGACGGATCCCATTTTTGGCTGATGGTCGGCGCTGGTGGCCCCGTCCGGATCGCCATAACTTTCGACGCAAGTAACGACAGCAGGGACATCTGTGGAACAGCAGACACCAGGTCGAATGGCCATCGGGGGTCTTGTCTTTGAAAGGAGCCTAGGAACTTCCTCTTCAAACGAAGTGGCCTAAAGCATGTTGGAAGGATGTGGGTATCAGCGATTGCAAGGCGTACCTCTCCAGGATCCTCCACTGTTTCCGGATTTCCTTCCCCTTGCCGCATTTCAAGCACTGAAAGGGCAGATCTCGAGTGGGTTTTGGCAACACGAGTCAGCGATATCGGTGCGAAGGTCGATACGGAGTCCACTAGTTCGTCACTTCCGCCGGAGTTTTAGTATGAAGGGGTGACGAGACGGGCGTGCATCAGTCTTCTGGTGTGTTTTATGTACCACGTATCCCCCTTCAGGATGTCAGACGCCGGGGGAGTGGATTCATTTCCAGGTGGGGTGCGACCTGGTGAAACAACCGCCGGGAGACTCACGAGATTCGACACTCTCTTGCAATTGCGAAAGGAGCATTGCTGGGTTGGATTGTACCTGGCGTTTCAGAAATATACCCCCACCGCGTTTGTGGCCGCGCGGCGAGGCAGGGCAAAAACCCTGAACCGAATGGCCGGGTTACTCCAGGTCATGAGCAACGATGATTAGTGTCGAATGCCGAAGCGCCGAAGCTCGAGCTTGCCCTGGACGGGACCCCGATCATCGCGCCCATCATACGATGTTGACCTCACTCTCCGCGGTTCAGGGCCTCTTGAACGACACGCTCCGGGTCACTGTCACTGACGGACGGATTTTCCTAGGGACTTTCGTCGGTACCGACAGTGAGCTGAACATCCTTCTGCTCAACACGGACGAATTTCGTCTCGGACCGAACGAAAATCCCAATGGGAGATTCGTAGGCCAAGTGATGATCCCCTGGAGATTGGTGAACAAAGTAGAAGCTCGCTTATCTCCACAGTCTCCTGACGGGATGTTCACATAGGAGGTGCGATGCAACGTTTTCTTGGTGAATTGTTCATTGATTTGAGACAGGTATCGCGATCTCGGAGCGACTGGTTGGTCGGGACGGTATTCCGTCCTGGATATGTACACAGTTCGCATCCTCCAAATATAACGAGCATCTCTCTTCGTGTACCCATCAGGTTCTCCCCTCGATTGGCCCTCGTGTGAATCCGTGAATTCCCTAGGGACAAACGGGTGCGGTGTGCATGCCAGTCCTGTGTGGGCAGCACCGGGTGTAGCTCTGTCAACAGAGGTGGCAACATACTGATATCCCGGCAGGGGGGGGCACGGCTCGTGCGGTCCTCACCACCGAACAAAGGCCGCCTGGATCTGCCCAACAACACGAACTGAGGAGGCTTTTGGTGATGAATGGATGCAAGATCCGCAGAGCCATCAGTCAAACCCGAAACGATAGCAGTAAGTGGCTCGCCCACCCTTATTTATACCCTGTGCCATGAGGCATGTAGTAAGCTGGATGTACTGACCATAGATTCTGCTGATCCAGGTGACAACAAGCGTCCTAGAACTGCCTTTGCCAAGCTCGACCCTGTCCTACCTCAATCTCATCCTCTGAACCTCCCCGTGACTGGCGTTCCCTTGGTTTGGTTTCTCCTCTTGGTCATGGCCCCCTAGCGTAGTCCTCCTCGACAGTTCCCTCTGCTCGTTTACCAGTTTCCTTTCCTTCCGTTCTTTCTTTGGTATCTCTTCATTGTTCTCATGGCAACCAGCGTCTTGTATTTGTTAGTACTGTTGCGGGACACGAGTTTAGGTATAAACAATAATAATCAGAGTTTGCACACGGAGGGGCGTAGCAAGCGTGGGAACGAGGACCAAGCCACAGCAACACGCCCAATCATCTCCCATCTCCCAAGCGGATCCGGGCCCAACGTCACTATCGCCGTCCTTTAGACCCGTAAGTCGTCAATACTTTGCTCTGGAGGGCCCAAACCACTGCTGGAACCTATGTTCAATCCCATTCGGACACGACATTGGGATGGATGTAGCGGATGTCACTTGGATAGGCCCGGTACCATGAGTTGACGCGACTAACGCTGTCCCGCTTTCTTTCGCAGATTCGGTACGCAAAGGAGTCCACCATCCAAGGATATCCGGTCGTCTGACTCCCCCCGAACCAAATCCAGCACGCTACCATGTTGATTTCAAAACAGAACCGCCGGATCATCTACGAAAACCTCTTCAAGGGTTCGTCGATCTATTATCCTTCACGCGACGCATTCAGGAGCTGAGTGTTTTGAAACAGAGGGAGTTTTGGTTGCAAAGAAGGACTACAACCTTCCCAAACACGATGATCTGGACGTTCCGAACCTCGAAGTTATCAAGGCCCTCCAGAGTTTGACCTCCAAGGGTCTCGTCAAGACCCAGTTCTCTTGGCAATACTACTACTACACTGTCACTCCCGAAGGTGTCGAATACCTCCGCGAATGGTACGCCTGTCTCTACGATCAATGGCTTGGGTTACTTGACGTTGGTTTGCCCTGTTAGGCTGCACCTCCCAGCTGAAATTGTCCCCGCCACCCACAAAAAGGCCGTGCGCCCGGCTCGGCCTGCCCCAACTCGCGGACCTCAGCGCGATGGTGACAGTGGTGCTTATCGACCGCCACGGGGCGACCGTGATGAGTACCGCAAGAAGGAGGGCGGTGCTCCTGAGAATTTCAGGCCCCAATACGCTGGTGTCGGTCGTGGCGCTCCCAGGGAGTAGATACTTTATCACTGTTGTAACATTCACGCATATCTCACACCTTGTTGTCACTGCGACCCGAATGTCGATCCCTCGAACGCCGAAGGTCGCGTCTTAGGCTGGAATCCAGCCCCAACTTCAGATGAGAGGGAGAGGGTTAGAGACCGGCCTGCAGATATGTACAAAAGCCAGAAGTTGGATTAAGAGAGCGTGCAAGTGGGGTGTTCAAAGGTGTAGCTTTGTCTCTGCGATACAGGTCCACACCGCGATGGGGAGAGGTCTGGTTCAGGAGGGGTAGGTGTCATTAAAGTGCCTGTCCCACTTGGCACGCTTCCCCGTCCTCAGCGGCATCCTTCTCTTTTTTCCACTGTTCCCACACACCCTCTCTCCTCGCTTGACAACCGATGATATCCTCCACAAACCTCAACACCCGCCATACATCCAAGAAGTTGCTGACTAACCCCAAGCTGATTCTGACGACGCCGAGTTCTCTTCCCACGAGTCTTTCGAAGTCTTTGAGCGTAACACCTTCGTATAGCTTCTTCATGTCGCCCGAGATTCCCAGGATGGCTGCTGCACCTCCGGGGTTGCACATACAACCGGTACGGAGGGAGATCTTGGAGGCTGTTGCCGCGTACTCGATAAAAGAGTTGGGGATCATCTCGCCGGATGGCTGTACAGCTTGTCAAAAATGGCCAAGCAACGCGCCCATCTAGAGACTTGACGAACCGAAAGGAATATGAGAGAGACTGTAGATGCCGTCCCTGCCTGTTCTCCGATAGCTTTGAGTCGCGTGCACGGTCTCCGCGATAAGATGCGGACCACCGGGCGGCCTGTCGAGTCGTGCCTGATCTTTAGTAGTGAGGAGACCAGATACGTTGTCAGACAAGAGAGCCTAAGAGGAATGAATGGCATATAAGCGGAGAGTAGCCGAAGTCCGTCTGTGACCGCCGACAGGAGGGCATAATTCACTGTGCCGTCCTGCGCATGAACGTGAGCCGATTTACGTAGGAGTACCGCAAGTAAACTCATACCTCGAATTGTTCGTGTAGCTCGTGAGACCTCGTGACCAACCTCCCTGGGACCTGCACAACATCTACGTTCCCACCGGAGAACCAAGGCCGCTTGAGTTGCGACAAGAATGACTTCTTGACCACAAGCGCACCGACACCGGTCGGGAAGCCAATCATCTTGTAGAAGCTCACAGCCATTGCATCGACGGGGGTATCCCAAAGAGAGATGATGGAGTGAGGGGCGAGCGCGGCAGCGTCGAGCAGGGTGGAGTAGCCCAAGCTCGAGGCGTACTTAATCAGCGATAGGGGGTTTTTACTGTTGGAGATGTTCGATGTTCCGGTGAGGGCAAACAAAGCCTTCGCATTCCCTTTCGAGCGCGGCCGGTGCGTCATCAAAATGGACTGTGACCTCAAGTTCAGTGACGAGAAACCAAGTCACCGGACCCAGAACCTTACCTTGGCAAACGATTCGTTGAGCCCGCCTTGGGACGTCGACTCTATGTATACAACATGGGAACCAGCTTTGTACGAAAATTCCCGGATCCCGTGAAGGCTATTATGAGAGTCGGATCCGAGCACGTATGTCCCGTTCTTCGAAAATGGGAAGGATTCGCCAACGAGTTTCAGAGCAGCTGTGGCATTTGCAGTGAAGACTACTGTGTATTCTGGAGGGGCGCGAAAGAATGCAAGGACGCTTTCACGGGCCTCTCGCACACAATCGGCGCTCAGCTGGGCACTGTGACGGGTTGATCAGACGATGATGGCTGGAAAAGCTGTGGGAGCACCTACCTGTTGCTGACCGAATGGGTGTTCCCGAGGACGTTTTCTTGTAGAAATGTGGAATGCATGCGGACGAGGGACTCGGGGTAGAGGGACCCTCCCATATAGTCGACGTAAACTTCTCCCGACTTTTCCAATCGTTTGAAATCACTCTTCCGTAAGGAGTCCAGGAGCCAGGTAAGTTTGTACTCGGGATGTTGTCGCAGGAAAGACTTGTAGGCGGTTGCAGAATCGCCTTGGACGAGATCAGCAGTAACGAGCCCTTCGCCGTAGAGTGGAGGAGGAAGGGAGCCGTAATGGTCCGTTTTCTGAACAGAGGACCCCTTTTCCGAGTGGCTAACGATAGTTTCCTGCGAGTGCGACGAGACTGCCGTTGACGCTAGGTGTGAGAGAGCGACAGAACGCTTCCTTTCCACCACACGGGGAGAGAGGGGTTCGGAATCGCTGGGGTTGGTGTCGTGAGCAGAATGGCAGTTCCCCATCGTTTGGCAAGGAGATGATCACGAAGGCCCGGAAAATCCGCAGAGGGGGTGGTAAGAGAGAAGGAGCGGTATCGCAGGGAGCGTCGCAATCTAGCGCAAGATATGAGTTCTGGTCATGAACGGATGGGGGTTTGTCAACTTTAATTTGCGTGAGTTGTCGTTTATTATCGAAGGTTGGTTCGAGTGAGGTTGTTCCGCGCCTCCCGCACGAGGCGACCGCATCCGAATGGTTCTGGGCCAGATTTACCGGCCGATAAATGACCCAAAATGCCCAAAATATTCCGCCGGTTCATCAGGTGAAGGTCCAAGTCAGAGTGGGATGTCCCCAGCCGTTAGCGCGCGCCTGTGGGAAACCGGGGGATCGGTGGCGCTTATCCGGATAAAGGGTGACATCAACGCCGTCCGTCAACCACATTGCCACCAACCCCACCCACGACGACGACAACAAACGGCGAGGAGCACATTGTAGCAGCAAAACCCCGTCGCTGCCACCGATAGGGACACAATGGGGAAATTAACCGATGCGATTTTGTCCCCACTCGTCTTCAACCGATATCCCGTCTCCATCCTCGCTGCCCTCCTGTATGGACTTGTGTTCGCGTCGGTGCTCTTCAGCGATTCACTCCCAAGGGTCAACCACTCCAAAGATTTTAATCAGGCCCTCACCGACCTTACTAAGGTGCGTAGAGAAGTCGTGGATTGGCTGCAGTCAACGTCGGAACTCAAGTGTGGTTGCAGATCACGGCTCGCCCCCATCCTTACCTTTCGCATGCGAACGACCACGTCAGGTCCTATTTGTTGTCAAGAATCAAATCTACCAACTCGGACATTGAAATCATAGACGACCTCAACTCGACGGTCGTATACTCACCCCGCCCCGGGGTTGGAGCATATTTTGAGGGAACCAACATCCTCGTCAAAGTTCCCGGTTCCGACAAACATGATTCGAATGCAGTGTTGTTCTCTGCGCACTACGATTCCGTCTCAACTGCCCCTGGAGCGACCGACAACGGTATCGGCGCGGTTGCGGCCCTTCATCTCCTGGAGTGGGTTATTGGGTCTCGAGTTGTTGGAACGTGCTGACGATGTCACAACAGGTACCTCGCAAATATGCCTCGGAACGAGCGGCCTCATAGGACTGCTATCTTTAATATCAACAACAACGAGGAGGATGGCCTTTACGGCGCTCATACGTAATTCCCTCTGGTTCTTGTGACTTCCATATTTGATACCACACCTAGGTTCATGATCCATCCGTGGGCCAAATTTACCACGACATTCCTCAACCTGGATGGTGCAGGAGCTGGTGGACGCCCGATGCTCTTTCGTACCACCGCGTTTTCACCTACCGAGGCATTTCTGAAAGGGCAGCCAAATACAGGCTACTCACATGCCAACGTTCTTTCACAAGACGCCTTTGGTCGCGGTCTTATCAAGAGCGGAACGGATTGGCAGGTTTACAAAGACAGTAAGTCGTGACTTTGATATCGACAATCACATCTCCTTCATTTGTGTTGTCAGCAATGGACGGCGTTGACCTCGCGTTCTACAAAAACCGCGCGCTGTATCACACGAAGTTCGATAGCTTGACTTACGCGGAAGGTGGTCGTCGTTCTCTTCAGGCGATGGTTGAAGCTGTCCGATACGGTGGTTTGGAAATGCTCAATGCGCCAACCGCACGCCGCGAAGGGAGGAAGGATGCTGTATACTTTGACGGTACGCCCAGATTTAGTTCTCCCCACTGTCCCATGTCTGACTGGATCCCAGTCTTGGGGAGGTACATTCACGTTTGGGAAATGAACACCGTTTTTGTGGTCAATGTTGTGTTCCTCGTCGTTTTCCCAGTGTTCTTGATCTCGTGCTGGGTGATCTATCTCTTCGTCGCCAGCGGGACTAGTTCAGGTCAGTATCACGGGGAATGGTCGGTGTGCTCCTGTTGAATCGGTTGACAGGTTGGCACATCCATGATGACGTCAGTGTGCTTACCAAGATCTGGAGAGTAATCAAGGTTTGCTTGGGAGTTTCGCAATTCGTCATCGCCCTTGCCGTCGTGGCGGTACTGGAAACTGCTCTGGTGCTTGGATTTCTGAAGTGGAATCCCTACGTACGTGACTCCCCTTCATTCGCTACCAAAGAGACTGATTCGCAACTGCCAGGTGGTACACTCTCAAGCCCCGCTCGTGCTGGTCTCGACTCTTTCACTCGCGTACCTCTCCGTTGTCCTCCCAATCACGGCGATAAAAAACGCGGGCATCACGCCGACCAAGAGCAAGAAGATATCTACCATCTCCTTGTACATCTTCACCTGGGTTCTCTTGGTCGTGTACACGTCCGTGCTGAGGGGGCAAAAGATCGGTGGTCTATACTGGGCGACTACCTGGAACTTCTTGACCTTTTTCTCCGTTCTCATAGTTTTCGCCCAATCCCTTGTCGGCCTCTCGTATCGGGGACAAAACGCAAGCGTATATGAACAGGTTGCAGGAGATGTGGAAGCCAGTGTGCCGGACGCATCTTCACCCAATCGAAAGTACGTGCGAGGAATTGAGCATGTGCCCGGCGCCGGCCATGCGCATGACGAGACAAGCGATGGCGGGGATGATAGAGATGATGAGGGCGATGGTGGCGTAACACGGGAAACGGAACCAACCGAGATCACTCCGTTGATGCATCAACACAGGGGGTATGGACAGGATGGGCGAGTTGTGGTTGATGCAGTGGACGATCCAGGCGAGTGTAGACCCCTCCTGCTGTGATCGTGGCTTACCAGACTGCGTGTAGAGTATCCCACGACCCAGGTACCGCAACAAGACGAGATCACGTGGTGGATCGTGCAAATGATCCTCGCTGTGCCTATCCCCGCATTGCTCGTCTACGAAATCGCTGTCCTATTATTAGGGGCGTTACCTCAAACTTTGGTCGACGGAAGTGGACCCAGCACCGGTGAGCAACGTTATGGCAGAATGCCCCCAGCTGTAATTAACTTTCACACCACAGTTTACGGAGCCCTCGCTATCTTAAGCACTCTCATAATTCTGCCCATTGCTCCTTTCGCCCACAAAATGCACGGTCGACTCAACTTCCTCGTCATCACCGTCTTTGCTGCCACGACCCTTTACTGCCTTTGGGCCCATCCTTTCACTCAAGTAGCGCCGATGAAAGTCCGCTTCGTTCAGCAGGTCCACCTCGGAACACGCACAACTCTTCCTTTGACCGAACAATCTTCCAAGTCGAGGTTGACTCACCTGCCTGGCTCACAGCACCGAGACGAGGTTCTTTCGGCCACAACGTCAATCTTTGGCCTCCCGGGACAGGTACAGAAAGTCGTCTCCGAACTCCCGTCTTCGAACGGCAAAGACGTCAAATGCGAGAAAAGCTCGATTGGGTTAACCAACTGTACCTGGCCCGTTGACAACGAGTGGATTCCCTCCCCTGGTGGAAATGCTTCCACCGGTTGGGTCACTGGTGACATCGAACGGGTCGATGGAAAGACCTCGCAAGCCACGATCAATGTCCGGGGAACAAACACACGAGGGTGCCGGATATACTTTGACCAACCAGTCTACGATTACAAGGTCCGTGCGCTCGACGGCGATCACTGGGATGGGACACAACAGGATGGATATGAAATTCCGCCCGAGGGCATCACCACTCTGTTCTTGTGGAGCAGGACGTGGGATAGGAACTTCGAGGTGGAGGTCACGTTTGGGCCGGAGGGTCTCGACCCCAAACCTCCGCTGAGTGGGAGGCTTGCTTGTGAGTACTCAGAGTATGCCTCCGGGATTGCTGGTGCTGGTGGGGTGGCGCGTGGTGGTAGGATTCCCGCATTTGAGGAGGCGTTGAGGTTCTTGCCAAAGTGGGCGGTCGTTACGAAGGCTGCGGACGGCTTGGTCGAAGTCACGAGAAGCTTTTCGTTATGATGACGCAGAACAGTGCAATTCCTTATCATTCATCCCCTGTATTACCTATCTCTTTCCCGTACATGAACATTATCTTGTAGTTTTTGGAACCATCACGCTATTGCATCCATTCTTGAGCGCTTGAGCGCTTGATTCGTTGGAGAGCCGTCGGACGTTTCCGAGAGGTGCTCGTCACCTCCGCCACAAACAAGGATGCATCGTATCTTCGAGATAGATGAGATCCTTCGCTCTATCACCGAGCGTATTGGGAATTCCAGCCCAATGAGCGCTGTTTCCTTTGCTTGCTGCTGCAAGGCATTCGATGAACCCGCGCTCAACCCACTCTGGAGAGAGATCCGCGTGGTTCAGCTCGTTCAGATCCTCCCTGAGGATATCACGAGGTCCTTTGATCCGGACTTGCCCTCCAACACTGTTCGTACTCATGTTTCGACCGTGGTGTTTGGTACCGACTTACAGTGATTGTGCAGATACCGCGAAGGTTGCCCCGCCAACTCACACAAGCTGAGTGGGAGAGGTTATTGCGATATGCTTCCTGGGTAAGGAAGCTGTTGGTGTACCCCGGCCCCCACGTGAGAGTCCTCCTCGCGGTGCTACTCGAGTCACCTACGGAGACCATCTTCCCGAGTTTACGCCACCTTCAATGGCATCTGCCCAGCCCGTCCCTCGCTGTTCTCCACCTCTTGATCGGCCCTCGCCTGGAGTTCTTTTCCATGAGACTCGAGCGCAGCACAAGATGTAGCCCAGAGAGGCAGAGCAATCTTGTCGAGGCACTCGCCAGATTGCCTTCGTCGTTAATGGCCTTTCATCTCAACCACCCATTCCCGCGAGAGATAAGTACCGAGCTTAATCGGGCAATTTCCTCGATGGTTCTGCGGCTCGGATTGAGCCTGAACTACTTGGCCATCGACTTGGAGTTATCCGAACCGGCGATTCACCACATACTACAACTCCCTCGGCTTGGGAGATTGACTATTTCCCAGGATATACCGCATAGCATCGCCACCTCCCCGCTCCAAAGCTCCGAGATATTTCCGTACCTCCACGAGGTTATTCTGGATACACAGCCAGATAACTGGCTGTTGTTCCTAATCGGTCACAAGGGGATCCGAAAAAATCTTAGCAGGTTGGTTTGTAGACGGGAGTCCTGGGTTGGTCGACGGACTCTCACCATGCGGGCCATCACTTGGTTCATTTGCGTATCGGAGACAGTTGTCCTACGTCCCCACGTATGCCGTTCCAAATGCACAAAAAATAAATATGATCGCGCACGTGTAGGGTGCATCGCGCGCACCCAATTTCGCGCATCGCACATGTCTCCCACCCATCGCACAGGTGGCCTG
>Ga0307511_10008383_pt1 | contig 10342 bp, 11 predicted proteins | sample 13_EM_MG_FD_200266 | JGI IMG/M metagenome (GOLD analysis project Ga0307511, IMG submission 200266) | Populus trichocarpa ectomycorrhiza microbial communities from riparian zone in the Pacific Northwest, United States - 13_EM | ecosystem: Host-associated > Plants > Roots > Unclassified | place... | reverse complement strand
AGGCAAACCTGGCTATAATGAACCTTGCTGTAGTGAAAACCTGGCTATAGTGAAGAGATTGGCCGGATTGTTTCTGCACGCACGTATTCCGCCCTGGCTATAGTGAAAAAAGGGCTATAGTGATAGTGAAGGCCTTCGTGCGATTTATTAATTCAGCTACAGCAAAAGTACACTTGATATAATGAAGTGCAGGGGCGTCGTCAATCACCTTGGCACTACAACACAAAGCTAGATACAGGACGCAGTAAAAAAGATAGGAATAAAAAACTTAAGATGAGTGTGGGTGAAGCTAACTATCAAGACTGGATTGCTTCTTTTGTGCCGCTACATACTGATTGAGGGACCGATGTGTATTAGACAAAGATTTTGCAAGATCAGAAATATTGATAGAAGAAATCTGGGTACTGGTGGACGAGAAGGAACTGGACGTGAGTGTAAGTAATGCGTAAGATCTTGAAGAAAAGTAAGGGCTGTAGAACCGCTAATAAGAGGTGGTGGTGTAGATGTGATATCGGCTTCAAACAGAAATAATGCCAGATTCAGTAATTCTTTCTCTCACCCCTCTTTTCTCGGCCCAAGTGATCCCTCTCTATAGTTGGATCACTTCATTACAGCCAGGTTTGCCTGTAGTCTGGTTGGGCGGCTTGTGCCAACCAGACTAGTTTGCTGTTATGTTGCAATGATCGACATCCGGGATCTTGGATACAAAGGGCTAATTCTGGTTCGCTATGCCAAAACCAGTCATGGGTTATATGTCAACGTACCGTTTGCAGTGCTGACTGTGACGATGATGTAGTCTGGTTGGGTGATAGTGTTGGTTTACATTATCGGCACCCCAACCAGACTACCTACAAGCAACCAGACTACCTACAAGCAGACTACCAGACAGAATTGGTTTAGGCAACTGATAATTGCAGACGACCTCATATCACGTGCTACCTAGGCAATGACCAGACGACGTTCCAATTGTTTAATTGGCGGTACCAAACAACAGGACAAAACTTCCGATTACTCGCTACAGTAGATAGCGCCATCGGTCGGATCGTTGTCACCCTGAACAACGAACAGACTTCACCTCCTGTACTGAGACTCCCGAAGCGTTCTGAATTCGAAGTGTCGGCTAATCTATTCCTTCTTGCCTCACTTACAGTTTACCGGTATGTCAGGTGTCACCACGTACAGGCCCAGATGTAACGTTTGTGTCTAGTCGAACCCTCAGTGGTTTAAAATCACATGGAAGACATGTGTATCCATACATAGTTACTAGCCTAGCCCAAATTCCACCCACTCTCGGTTTGCATACGCTTTTTTCTTTTTTTTCTACCAAGAATTCCACTTTACCAATTTCTAACAACTCGATTGGTATTGGAAATCTTTGGCACAAAAGGTATTAGTTTCACTCATTAATAGATAATTAGTGCTATAGGGCTCGAGGGGGGTCTTACCATCCAGCCAAAACGGTAAGCCAACAGTGGATCCCGTATAATCAGTTTCCTCAACCTTGATTCTGAGCTCCCTAATGCCAGTGAACCCTCCCGTCGCAGCAAAGTATCCAGTTGCAGGGCCAGCTCCGTCCGTGGTCCAGTCTCCTCCAAAGTCGATTTTCACTGGCTCACTTTGGAAAGTTACACTTGCCACAGTCCAGCCAAATTGGACTTCGTTTCCTAAAGCGTCATAGCCAGTCAAAGTAACAACCGTGTGTTTCATTTGGAGACCCGGGTCGGTTCCCTGGGGAATCAAGATTGTAAGGCGAGTTAGAGAGAATGGCACTAAGGATGTGATGGAGGCAGGCTGTGGAGCTGCAGGATAGTGAAGGACGGTTTCTTGGAATGGAAGTTCTGAGAGAGTGACGGATGTCCATGGGCCTTGGAAGTAAAAGTTTGCGTATGGGGATCGGATGAGTGCTCCGTTAGGAGTTAAGTTGTTGAACTGAAATTTATATTGTGAGTGTGAGAACCTTAGGCGGAGAGTTACAAGGCTTACATTCAAGGTGGTATAGATTCCAGCATTCTGGCAGCACGTGGCTGGCCACAGATTACGCACATACACAAAATCATCGAGCTGGGGTGGGCGATATTGTTAGAGAAATATCCATGCATCAGACGATGAGTATTAATCACGATATCAACATACCCAGAATGGAAGCCTTGCACCCGTTACATCTGGTCCAGCAAAAACCTCAATGAAGAAGCCAACGGCTGTGCTTGAGCCAGTGGAGGGCGCAAAGATCTGAACAAACTGTCTATCCACCGTGATCGGAACCTATGCTCCAAGTCAACTCAGGTATATACTAACAAAGTATACCTTGGGTCACTTACAATCAAGGTCGAAACCAACAACCCGCTGAACCTTAAAGTAGCTTGTGTGATTCCATTCGCAGGATCCAAAAATGTGAGAACCCAGAAGCTCTTCCATTCAATCACAAAACCGAGAGCTCCCAGGCCGAATTTCCCATCGTTGGCATAGGCTACCTGAACACCATTGCCAACGCTCACAGGAGGTGGTCCGCTGCGGTACACCTTGTTTTGATCTGGGTTATAATGGCTGAAGCCGTGATAGTTATCTGGTATAGGTACCCTGGACGCTGCAAGTCCATCGATATCCTCCCAGTCGATTGTCTTCGTAACAGGCACAGGAGTTGGTGTTGCACACCCCCCGCAGAAGGAGCATCCACTCGTTGGAACGGAACTAGTTGTATGTGCAGCGGAGGTGCTGGTGGCAGTAGGACAGTGCTTTGGTGTGCTGGTAATGACAACCGTCTTTTTAGGGCGGCTCCCGATGGTTTTGGTAATTGTGACAGGAGGGCATGCTGGTTTGGAGATTGGACATCTATACGAAAAATCATCAGTTCAAAATCTTTTGAATTTAGCAGAAAATCATACCTATAACCGCCACATCTGGCTTCAATTGCAACAGGTTCTGCAACGGGCGAGGTCATGCCAACTCCACAGAATAGGAGTGCTCCTAGCAATAACACAATAGCGAATGTGAGGTGTCTTCTCATGTTGGCTGATAGCGAATAGGTAGAATTTGTGAGCGATTGTAATGCCACGAAGGGTGAATTTCAAGTCGAATATATTCAACACTACAGGTTAGGGGAACTCATCTACACTGAGGAAGATATCATGTTCTTATATTCTTATTATATGTACCCACGGGATTCTTTTCATAACTCACCTGGTTTGTGTCGCATACTCGATGTGGGAGGATTGGTCGTACCAGGTCGGAAAATACCCTGTCAAAAAACCAACCAAATTGAGCGATTCAAATTTTGTGTTTTAACCAGCCGAAGCATGGCTCTTTGTGATGCCACTGTCCGGGCCCGTCGCAAGCCTCACTGCACCAGGGACTAAGAATAGATCCCGAAGATACGGGAAGAAATCCACCTTTTTGTGATTTGTGGTGGTCGCACAATTCTGGTGGAGCAACAAGCTAATTGTGATTGGTCAATGAACTCTAATTAGGCGAGAGTGCTCCTGCATAATCACGATGACATCGATTGTCATAGTAATCGAGGTAGGTAGTACTGGCCTAAGTATCCCATGTATCCCATGCACATCCTCTCGCAGAGATAGCCGGACACCGCAACAACAGCAAGCTCGACCCCAGACTTCAACCCCAACTCTCCCATCTCCTCCTCACCCCTCTGGCCCAGTGCCACAGAACTCGCACGAGTCGAGGCTGCCGTCGCGGGTATTGATGAGGGGTTCCCGGACTTCAAAGACTGGTTGGCAGAGGACAAAGATAGGTTATTTGGTGGAGAGGTTGGCGACGCCAAAGTATCCTCCTGCACGACCCCCACTACAGCATAATTGGGGCATCAGTATTATCCGCTGTATTATCCACCCCCGTATGAGTAGGAGGTAAAAGATCCACATATGCAATAGGCGGAGTTGTATACCCCCCCCTCATAAGGAGGATACCCCGCGTATGTCCATCGTACATCCCCGGGGCGCCGTATCCCTACGGTGGTCCGTATTCATACCTACCTCGCCTGTGGCTGCGTGGTATGTGGTCGAGTGACTGGCGGGGCTCTGCGTTCGGGGGAAGACGCCAAAGCTGGCATCGGAGGAGTACCGGTAGCGGTCTCTTGTGCTGTTGACGTTGGGGGTAGTCGCGGCGGTGTGGTGGTTGTAGCAGCTACATGCCACACCGGTGGTGGGATATGGTAGGGAGGCTGGATAACTATACGATTGACAGAAGCGCTACCTAGCAATGTAACTATAATCAGTACTCGTGTCAAGGCATAAATCAACCAGAATCTTGCTGAGGGTGGCTCACTTATTTTGACCATCTATATATCTTTTACCTATGGGCTCTTTGGCACAGGCCATGGTGTAAAGGTTGACTTGAGACCGCAACCAAGGTACCTAATGAATGCACTTTACTCTTTTTGGGTATTTGTTGTTGCTTCCACAACAATGCATGATCCCAGCAAATCACATGATATGGTCTGATTTGCTATGGATATAATGGACACAGTTCTCTGCGGCAACGGAGATTCAACATCCACCATCGGGGGTGTCCATACCTAGGCCCAGGTTAGATAACGGATTCCGAAGCTGATCACATACTCCTCTTGGACCCCTCAGGCCCAATACCGCACACCACATGTACGACTGGGAGCTTCTGGCGATACACAAGACGCCCAAGCAATGGGTGCCAATCATCCTGCGCAGTCACATATCCACTGCATCCACCAGACCCTGAAACATATTCTACTACACTGGCAGTTCAGCAACCTGCTTGACTTATCACACTTCAACTTCAACATGCAATACATTGCATTGCTGCAGCGAAGAATGTCATTGCGGATTCCCCTGAGCCTTGGGGTGAGTTGAATGTACTGCGAACGATTCCTGGGGAGAGGGGGCCCAATATATCTGCCATGAGGCTAGCTTATATAATGCAATAGTTTTTCTAGGTCGAGCTCTAACTAGACTCTACTGACCCAAGAAGATCCTGGTGGAGAGGGCAGAGAGCCATTGATTCGGTATATAAAGCTAAATACACGACTCCACTTATTCCTCCAGCCCACACTCCTCTGGTGGCATATCCAGGACATAGACTGGAACCTTGGCTTACACATCAGGGACGCCACTGCATACTTCCAGCGGCAGCTGCACAAATGCCGCCAATTCACTTTGCACCGGCAAACTTTCAACCCTCACAAGATGTGGCGAAGCCTCACACCCTGTGCTGAACCCGCTGCAAGTACATACCCTGTCCCTCTGCGGCATATCCTCCCATCTCAACTCCGCCACAATCAGCACCCGCGCTCCGGTCTGATCCATCACCTGGTTAAGAACCTTTTCGCCAATCAGCATGTAGTGATCGACCCACTCTGGCCTCCCCGACACCACTTTGCCCATTTTGGCCAGTGTTTTTGGACACAATTCGCACAGGTGATTGTGTTCGATCGTTTGCCGTACTAACCCAAATCCCCACCTGTTGGACATCTGTTGCAGCTGCATGGATACCTCCTCCCTCAATGCCGGTGTACGCCCACAAAGTATACCGTAGGTATATCCATAACCGGACATTTGCTCAGCTGGTTTCTGCTGCTCCATTGTCTCCTGTCCGCAGTTTTTGCACACGGGCGTTTGGCACAGGCTTCACGTTCTCTGTACACCTGGGGAAGGGTTTGCATAGTGGGCCGACGCTGGTGGTAATAATGGAATGGAGGGTGGGGCAGGTAGAGGCTAGATTGATGATATTGGAGCGATGGCTGTACGAGAGGATGGATTCTAGGATTGGGTAGATGGACAAGATACGAGCTAGCTGTTCTGGAGAGCGAGGAGTGGGCGTGGGAGTGCAAGTAGAAGTGAAAATGGGGACGGAGTTGGAAGTAGAAGTGGAGGAAGAGGTGGAAGCTTGGATAGGCATGAAGGACTGTTGAATATGGTTCGTGGAGTTGATTCTGAATATGGTATTCATGTTGGGTATGGTATTGATGCTGGGTATGGTATTGATATTGATATTGGCTACGGTATTGATGTTGGGTATGGTATCGATGTTGAGTATGGTATTGATGTTGGATATGGTTCATGGCAAGGAGTGGGATATTGTCGGGGTTTAAATGCTCATCGGAGGTGTTGGAAGACTAACAGTAGTTCTGCCGCCAGATAACATACGTCACCGGGAAACCGAAAAGAACGGGATCGAGGCTAGGAAAGAGCCATGTTAGAAAATAGATAGGGCTGAATACATAGTAGAAACGAGAACAGCTGAACCGTAGAATTGGTTCTCTAGAAATTCCGGGACAATGGTTCCAATAGGACCCAAAAGGTCTATGCATGAAGTGGAATCTTTTAAGCCCATGCATATTGAGTTTGTTACCCTGAGGTGTCTTCTATGCAGAAAATAATAGGCCCTAGGATGTGAGATGTCCAGACTTTAGCCAGCAAGACGCCCTTAATGTAAGCAAAGTTTCAAGGCTTCACTTGGGCCTTTGACAAGGCAGAGATAGAGATAGTCCAAGGCACCTCACCTACCCCGTCCTCCCCTCCTCCACCAAACCAACTTAGGAGCAGTAGTACACTCCCACACCAATATATTTTAGCAGTAATCCTAGTCACCCTTCCTTCTATTTCCTCTCAAAATCTAAGCCCACCTAGTAGCGGTTATTCGGTGATGGTCTGGTGACGTATGTTCCTCGGCTCTACGGGGTTCAAAACATGTGGTGAATCTAAACACTCGGTGGCAAAAGTTTCGACCAGACTACTACTAACTAAAATACTGTGGGCGACCTATCCCGAGGTCCGCTTGATGATCACATCTATATACAATAGCTATACAAGAAATGGATAAAGTCGGAGTGGATTTAATGCTCAATTGAGCTCACGGTCTAAGCTTCACTATTTCCTGGTCCAACAAACCCCCGACAGACTCTCCTTTGGTTTTTCAGCCAGCCATCAATCTCAGTCATGGGCAACCACTACCGCAGTACTCCAAATAAATCAACACTTTATACGTCAACTCATGATACTTCACTTAGTGCGCAGTGCCTTCACTCGACGTTCCTCTCTCATAGCATGTCGTCTGTTGTAGCTTGTGAACCAGGAACTTAAACCAGCCTTAAATACTGGTGCCTTTTACGATCACTATCAAAGAAGGGATGGCTTTACTGCATGTCTATTTCATTGTCCCATCAAACCGAAATCCGTGGAATATAGGAGGCAAATAGAGGAAATACATAACGAAGTCCTCAATGGAAACGAAAAAAAAGACAAGACAAACGTTTTGTGCGCTGAAAATATGCTATAGAGTTATATATCCCCTGGCTTCAGATGCAACAATAGAAAAGAGACTAACGTGGGCTATAAGTAGGGGATTAAATCCAATTGAGATCCCATACAAACAAGACAAGCAGTAGGACAACAATGACAGGAAAAATAGAGGGAGAGATCCTGGTTCTGGGGCAGCACGTCATCTGTGGGTGATCATGGCAGCGAAGGCGTTTTGATAACTCGAGGTTGGTAATTCCGACAGATCTTTGATAATGCGTGCTTCAGAGCGGCTTTCTCGGTTTCTAGTGTTGTCTTTCGAATTACTTATGAGGGAGCAAAGATACCCCTTGACTTAGCTGGTAGCATACGCCTCTTTGGGCTTCTCCGGCACTGGAAACAATCGAAGCTGCTGCTTTCAGTCCTCACTACCTCGAAGATTGTGCACTTGGCTCCGTTAGAGCAAAGGGAGGTTCGGTTGATGTAGCTGTCACCGCAGGGGTGGATGGAGAGGGTGAAGTGGCACATTTCCGTTTCTCCTTCGTTGGATATATATGGAGGAAGGCAAGTATAGGTGGTATTGGGAGCTATGAGAACAAGCTATGGTATTGGAGGATTTGATCGTAGGTGTACTGGGGTCTCGTTTACCGAAACTAGGAAAAACTTCGAGGTGAGAATGGATTACTTTTGCGATTTGAATGATGTGTTATTATTACTATTGTTGTTTCAACGTGGTGCTGATGAAAACGAACTACAGAAGCTACCGTATCGACTTCTTGTGTTTCCGATGGGAATGCTGTTGGATGGGTCGGTGTGGAGTATATCTCAAAGCGATATTCCGGTATGGATAACAGCGCTGGCATTCCTAATGATGGGTATGTCATGAAGGTCTATATATGTTGCAGGAATTAAGTTTCGTGCACTCCACAGTGCTTTCTATGATGTCTGCCCCGGCCCTTACTGCTCATTCATAGGATTCCTGCATCCGAGATGGGATTTCCACCACCACTACTGTACCGTTTTGCTACAAAAGTGCGCCTGTTTGCAGGTCGAGCAAACATCCAACGTCCAGAAGTGCCTAGAGGCCTGTGACTCTCACCCACTTGGATCTTTGTTCCAATAGAAGAAGGCAGAAGGGACTTAGGGTACTAGGATTGGGAATGTTTGCAGCGGGTATGTACAGCCAACTTTAATATACGAGACTTCTAATTACTACATTACATCGACCTCGGCGGGTCCTTGCATGCATATATGAATTACCTGGTATGTGCGTCAGTTGTTAGGGTTTGTGGTCATTGCTTTCGTCATTTGGCATGCGTATTTGGCCAGACCTGCATCTGGAGGATTTGCAGTTTGTCATCAGATTCCGCTGTCTCCTTGAGTACCAATCAGACAAAGGCTTCCAGATTCGAATTCCCCACCGAGATATTCAGAAATACTTAATGAGCATATAGATCAGAAAATCTGGTGTAGGATTGATAAAGGTACTCCTTGCGCCGAGGATCCTGTTGGTATCAACCCCCCTGCTGCAACAGGTTGAAACAACTGCTTGCATTACCTAAATCAATAGGCAAACGAGATATCGATTCCAATTCACCTTCAACTGCTACCAAGTATCAATCGGCATTGGCTTCCAAAATAAGGCAAAATTACGTTTGCCGAATTGAGGTGAGGCACGCCACGAGGGGTGTCAAAGGGGAACACTTATAACGGCTACGCGCAGCAGTTCCTAATATGGGGCTATACCTATCCACAACTGACGCTATGGGTATCTAGCCGTATTCTGGTTAAGTGTATCTGTCATGTTCTTTTGAGGCAGGTTATTTCCCGCAATTATATCTGGATATGTCCCCTGGATTGACCTTTCTATTCTGTGCATTGTCAGGCATTGTTATGCTGGAAGGGACAAGGTATAATCGCTGGGCAAAAATATTAGGAGCGTGCCTGCATGTCATGATCAACTTAAGGCTTATGGCGTTATTAATAGGATGTAGAGGGGGTTTGGGGTTCGGCGTGGTATGAAGGACTTGATACCTACTAAATTGACTGTAACCACAGTACTTAACGAAACTAGCGGCTGGTAATATAAGCCAAGAGAGGTATCCTTGGGACAAGTGCCTACTCCGTATTTGATTTTGAATTCGAAAGAATCTTGCTTAGCATATGTAAACGCTCACAGTATACATACTGATAAAATCTTTCTTTGACTTCGTCAAACAACAATTAAGCCCGTTTGGCGCAATGGTAGCGCGTCGCCCTCCTACAACGGTCAATGACAACTTTGGTTTGCATTGCCTTTCATGGTCTCAGGCGAAGGCTGCGGGTTCGATCCCCGTGATGGGTGCATCTTCTTTTTGATGAAATTTTTTTTTTCTGGAGCATATAATGATATTCAACATACTATCTAACTAAACGCAAGAATCCAAGCCACTCTCAGCAGTCCACGAATTCTTCTCTCAATATATTTTTCCCAAAAGAACCTCCCCTTTGTAACTATATGTTTTCCTAAAGTAGCAATAGGAATGCGCGTCTGCCTACTTTTCCTGAGGAAATACCATATATTGTGTTTTATATCTCCAAAACTTGAGTCTTCTATTCGGTCCAAGAACATGCCCTAAAGCCCGTGTAATACTCGTTTGGTCGGTTTCCCAGTGATGAGCGCCTCCACCCCCCCCCGGCGCCCTCCCGCGGCACTCCTTGAAAGGACGATCGGACATTGAATGAAGCAGAACCGTGTTTGGACGGAATAATGGTCGACGCCGCATGCGCTGAGGAATGATGAGGGGCTGAGTAGGCTGAGTAGGCTGATGTTGGATGATAAGGGTATTTAAGTTGATGGATTTCCCTTACGTTCTCTCTCCATCTCTCCAACATTATCAAGCAAGTCTTTCTTCTCTTTGATAGTATACGAATATACTTCATTATAACCTCGCAAACAAACGAGTGACCCGATGTAAACCGATTTCCAACAAACCGGGGCGGGGCGGGGCGGGGCTGTACACAATCGGTATTCCCGCAGCAAATGCAGTTTGGGATTCGGGGAGTCCATGGAATCGTAACTTAAGAGTTTGTATGCCGGTTTTAGATCCGTAGGATAGATAGGATTGTCTCTCCTC
>Ga0307511_10008382_pt1 | contig 10342 bp, 9 predicted proteins | sample 13_EM_MG_FD_200266 | JGI IMG/M metagenome (GOLD analysis project Ga0307511, IMG submission 200266) | Populus trichocarpa ectomycorrhiza microbial communities from riparian zone in the Pacific Northwest, United States - 13_EM | ecosystem: Host-associated > Plants > Roots > Unclassified | place... | reverse complement strand
TATGGGGGGATGAAAGGTAAAAAATAAAAACATTTATGTAAAATCACTGAGGGTGAATTAGTTAGTTATAATTAAAAAATAAATTTATTAATATTAAATATATTAAAATTTAATTAACTTTTTAAAAGATTATTAAAATGCATATAAAAATATTATAATATTATTTTAGCTTTTCTAAATAATATTTTCCATGTTATTATAAGGACCCGGAATTCTAAAAAAATTTAAATTTTAAAACTAAATTACAGCAGAACACTGCAAAGTACAAACAAAGGATAAGACCTGCTACTTGCAGAGCCAAACTCTCTCTCTTGCTCGCTCTGTCTCTAAACAAAACAAAGAAACAAGCCAAACTCTTCTTCTTCTTCTTCTTGGTCTCAGATAATTAGGGTTTCAGTTTTCCAGGCCTAAAAACTCCTCTACTCGGTCGGGTACGCTTTCTTTACGCTCTCTCCTTCTATTTTGATTTTCTCTTCATTTTGTTTGTGTTAACTCTTTGGTAACTGAGCAATGTGAAAGGAAATTTAAAGAAAAGAAACCTCAACTTCAACTCTTGAATCTTCAATTTTTTTTTTAATTTTTTTTTGGGGGGAGGGGGTTATTCATGTCAAATTTACTCTGATTGAAGAATTTACCATTACTTCACTTAATTTAGCCTGGGTAACCTAAAGCAAAGTTTTTTTTCTTTCTTTTTTGTGTTTTCCTGGCTACCTGAAACAAGCTTAGGTTTATTTTTAACACTCGGATTTGTTTTTTTTGTTAATTTATGCTGCTTTCTTTAATTTCTTGTATTATGTATTCAGCAGTTATGCTCAATTTTATGTTCTTTCCATTGTGGGTGTCACAGTGAAACCCTAATTTGGCGGTGAAAAGCTTGAAATTAGGTTTTTTTTTTTTTAAAAAAAAAAACTTGTAAAGGATGGTTGGTGGAGAGGGAACAAGCAATGGCGAGGGTGCAAAAGAAAGGGTTCAGCACTTAAATATGGAAGCAATGGACAATGGGTTTGGAAATGATGGTGGTGATGCAAGCTCTGGGGGCAGTGAGGGTTTTCGAACTTACAAGAGACGAAGGAACATGAGGTCAAGTTCGGATAGTAAAGGTCAAGAGGATGGGAAATGTTTTATGGAAGCTGCTAGTAGATTGTCAGACCAGGTAGCTCACAAACCTAGGCCATCCATGCCAATTTTTGCTTATGCAATCTCGTTATGTATTGCCTTGTTGCAAGTTACTCCTATCATGTATGATTCTATAGAGAAGATGCATTTTAATGTTTGTTCTGTATCTTTTATCCTAGTTCTTTGATCTAGCTAATATGTGGTTTCTTGCAGACCATAAAGGATGATGATTCACGGGGCCATCTTTGTGGGAATCATGCTTCTATGAATCGTTTAAATGATGTTTCACAGAGGCAGTGGAGAAAGTTTGTCCTTGACCACATGTATCAATCATTAAGTAATGATGAAAATGGCATCCAGGGGTGCTTGAGGGGTGCGCTTATGATGGCAGTTAAGATTTATGAAGCTATTAAATTGGATGTGCTAAATGCATAGTATTGTCATTCGTGTTTCTTAACATAAATTGGATGTGCTAAATTTTGTCTTTCTTCAGGAGTCTGGTTACTGTAATGCAGATAAGTCACCTTTGATGGGGCAGATGGCTAATGGAACTCACAGTACAACTAAAGGGCATGCAGGGGTCTTGTCAAATGGAGCTTTGGATGAATCACGACATCACAGTGTCCCTGAGTTGTGCCAGCATGCTTTCCTTAGTATTTTACTGTCAGAAAAGTTCACCTCTCTCTGTAAGCTACTGTTTGAAAACTTCCAAGGAATGAAGACTGGCAGCATTCTTAGCCTGAGTTTCATAGACAGAAGGATGAAAGACGGAGCTTATGATCATTCGCCTATGCTTTTCTGTGAAGATATTGAGCAGGTAATTTATTACAATCCTTCCTACGTAGTTTGATGTTACTATTTTGTCTAGTGTGTTACAATGCTCTTGCTGAAATCATTGTTGAGTAAGCTTTATGACTGGATGTCTGGTTCTTCTAGGCACTACGTTGCTTATGTGCCACCTATGTGATTTCAAAAGCTAAGTGACATCATGTGTTTTGTATGAAAGTTGAAGATGAATACAATGTTATGCACCAACAAAAGTAATTATTTGTTTGATATTTTGTGGTCTGTTATGTAGAGTAGTATCTTTCAAATCTCATTTTCTCACCACAATGTTTATATGATCTTATATCTTAGATGCATCTGTGTAAATGAATTCCTGCTGCCCTTGTGCAACCTCTACCCTCTCCTATTAGTTAACAAACTTTTGAGTGATTTACTAAAGCACTAGATCACACACAGTTTGGGGATCTTTTTGGAGTTGAAAACTATCATACCTTTATCTTTATTGCTTTATCTCTTGATTAGTTAATTTTTCTCTTCACCCATTGTTAATATGCTACATGTTGATGTCAATCATTTTTTTTTTGTGATTTACATAGTGATTGTAGTTCGTTCATCTTAATTGGTTATTCATGCTACTACATGACATTCAATTACTGGTCTCGTTCATTGTAATGTTTTAGCAGTCATTCAGCATGCATGATTTCATTTCCATTTCTAGTTATCAGAAGAAAATGCAATTTCTATTTGTTGTGCCATTCATTTAAACCTAAATAATCTTTTCAGTTCTGGAGAAAGCTTCAAGGTTTTGGTGCTGAATTAATCTCTCTTTCAAAGAGCCTATCAGACATATCAAAGACTTGCTGTAATGAACGGGTAAGACATCCAACATGTAGATATTTTTCTGGCAGACTAAGAATGTGGGTTATGTGCTAAATGCAACTTTTGTTTCACATTTCTATTTATTGTTGTTTCTTAATACACTTTTATGGTTCCCTTTTAACTTAACTGAAAATCTTAACTGTGATTTCCAGGTGGGAGGATCAGTACGCTGTATATTTGAAGATGAAAAGCATGGGGTAATTGTTTCAAAATCACAGCAGTATAATTAGTTTCCTAATGCTGGCATTAGAAATATGTACCACTTTTAAGATTGATTGTCTTTCTGATTATAGTTGGTTCTGATACCTACTTAAACTTTTGTGCTGCAATACAGTTCTGCATCAAGGGTTCTGATTCTCATGGTCAACCAGAGCAAAAGGATGCTTGTTGTGTCTACAGAGTCTGCAGTTGTAGGCGTTGTGGGGAAAAGGCAGATGGGAGAGATTGTTTAGTTTGTGATTCATGTGAGGAAATGTACCATGTCTCCTGTATTGAGCCTGCTGTCAAAGAGATTCCCCCCAAAAGCTGGTACTGTGACAACTGCGCTGCAAGTGGTATGGGATCCATTCATGAGAATTGTGTAGCGTGTGAGAGGCTGAATTGCCCCAGGACCCAAATTAATCAAGCTGGTGATGAAATTGGTTTATCAACTCAAGAACCATTCAATGATTTTGAAGAGGCATCAAATTTCAGCACGAATAATGAGGTTCAGCTATCATCAGAAGGGACTGAAAACATACGCATCTGTAAAATTTGTGGAAGTCCAGTGAGCAATGGAGAGAAGATAAATATATGTGATCACTCTGAATGCCCTGGCAAGTACTACCATGTGAGATGCTTGACAAATAGGCAGTTAATATTGTATGGCCCTCGTTGGTATTGCCCTTCTTGTTTATGCAGAGGTTGCCTCACTGATAAAGACGATGATAAGATTGTTTTATGTGATGGCTGTGATCATGCATACCACCTTTATTGCATGATTCCGCCACGCATTTCTGTACCTAAAGGGAAATGGTTTTGCAGGCGATGTGATCTGAAAATACAGAAATTACGCAGGGTAAGGAGGGCATATGAGAAATCCGAAAGGTATGTGAAAAAGAAGGGTGAAGGGGTTAAAAAGGAATGTGAAAACCGCAAGAAACTGTACAAGGAAGGTGGAGAAGAATCAGATAAAGGTAGAGAAGGAATGGACATGCTTGTAACTGCAGCACTAAAGTGTGAAGTCGGCTGCCAATCAATTGAAGAGTTGAAAAGCACATGACATTTTCAGGAAATTACAAGATAAAAATTCATGGTTTTAATCATTGATCATATTGATTTTGTATGTGTAACTGATGTCAAGAATTTTGATCCCGCCGCCTTCTGGGGAAGAATATTTTGTTAGGCTGTAAACTTAGGTTTTGCTGACTTTTGGATACTCGACTCTTGGCAGGGCATGATTCTGAAGGCTAGTACATTTACTGGTTGGCAAGTGCCAAATACAGGACATGGAGTTACAAGGATCAGGGAATCATTAGATAAGCATGTTGGAATCGATGTTTTTAACAGTAACATCTTGTTCATTTTGTTCCGAACACGGTTCATTATTTTTTGTAAGGGAAAGCTAATCTCTGTCAGTAATGTTGTAAAATTACAAAACGCAACCGAATTTCAAACAATCTGTGCTTTATAATGAGAAGAGAACATTTTCTTTTGTAATTCAATTTCTCAACCCCCAACCAGTGTATGCATGCGTACTTCTTCTCTGGTGAGCATTGATGTTTATCTCATCCCCAGGTGATGTTTCCTTGCCAGGCCTTTTCTTTGCTTCTAGTGGGTAAAATACCACATTTAAGATTATGGTTCTATCATTAAATAGCAATGGGTTTTTTAACAATCGACACGCAGTCCTAGTTGTAGCCAGAAAACGAAGTTTAAGTTAGCGTTCATTGGTATATGATACAATTATTCGACTCCCTGTTCTATGAGCAGAGTATGTGTGACTTAAGCCACCAGGAGCAAGAGCAATTGTAGGGCAAAAAAGAGGAAATTGCTGAATTTAATTTATGGCAGTGCTGTCTTTTTGAAACTCCATTACCCAGCTGTTGTAAGCACAACATATGACTTCACAGCCTGAAAAACCAGATTTCTTTGCTAAGGCTTCGAACTCCATACCACCAGGATTTCGAGCCAACATGCACAGATCTTGTTCAAAGACAACGTGTGAAGAAGCAATATTCTCTGGTGCAACAGGAAGAAGCGATTCCACGAATATCACCTTACCATTACTTGGAAGAGCTTCCCAACAGTTCTTGAGTAGTTTCAGCCTTTCAGGCAATGCTCATCGCTCCAATCATGAAGTGTCCACTGCAAGGTACATTGGTAACTCAACAAATAAAAGAATCAAACACGAAGATCTTATGTAAAATAGATATTTTGTAAACCAAAGTCTACATCTTGGGGGCTGCTATGAATTATTTCCTATGAAGTTCAGGGTAGTCAGATTTCACTAAATTTCCTTTCACTCACATCTTGACAAACTTCAATCTAAGAACACGTAGATAGGGGTAAATGGAGATGATAACCCAGAGAGGCTTTACCTTCATGAAAACAGCATCTCCATTTGGCACACTAACAAACATATCTCCCCCAACATGCTCCACGCCTACAACATAACGTCTTATAGGAAGTTAAAGCTGTCCATTTCAGAAACAGGAAGGCAAGGAGAAAACAGAAGGCAAAATAGGACCACCTCGTTGTTTGGCCCCATACTTTATAGAGCAAATTGCATCAAAATACAACTGGGATAGAGCCTTACTTGTACAGTGCTATTAAAACAAAGGAAGGCAATGGTACCTGGCTACGAAGGTGCATCTGCTAATACATGGGGCATATCATAATTTATGCCCTCAATGTGAGGATACTTGGAAGTGATAATGTTGAGAGTATCTCCAATTCCACCTCCAACATCAACTAACACCTCGAGCCCATCGACCCCTTCGTAAATATCAAGGATTTTCTTCATGATGAAGGGAGTGTGGTTTGGCATCGCTTGATTGAATACCCTATTGAACCTATGGTCAGTGCCTGGATACTGGAAAGCTGTCATTCCATAAGCTCTGTTGAATGGAACGCCCCCTTCAAGTATAGCATCATTAAAGTGGTACCTGACAGACCATTGAATCACGTCAAACCTCGCGCATTCTGATCTCTCCCTCTCTTAATACAAGTCTAGTTGTAGCAAAAAATAGCCAAATTCTTTGAATTGAACTCTTCATTTCTCGTGTCTGATTGAGGTCACATTGTACCCAACCGACCCATATGATTATTTTACCATTCAGAATTTTCTTTATATCCATGAATTTGTTAAAGCAGTAGCCTACTATTTAAAAGGTCTACCTCATGACAGGGTACAGAGTGTGAAACTCTTGCTTTGATGCTACTTTCTTATCTATTCAGGAGCTCTCAGTCTTGTCACACTCCACATAACCGTTCTCTTTAGTGCTCAAGCCTGATGAATGACGCTGCTTTCACCTTTTTACAAGCTGTGATGCACTGTGCCTGTCATCTTGAGCCTCCTTAGAATCATCTGGCTGCAGATGGAGCATTTGGGGAAATTGAGCAAAAAATACATTATACAAACACAAAAATGGAACTAGAAGCTAAGCACGTCAATAGGAATACCACCTGTCATGATAGTACTAGACTAGGACCTTAAAATGAATCACTCTCCCGGCAGCCCAAGTGAAGGAAGTAAAAGATGGCCACAGATACTTTTGATGTTGGAGCAACATTATGTTTCTCTTTCTTGGAAGACTGAGAAGACGAATTTGCCATACAATTCAACAAGATTGTTGAACTCAATAAAGGGGATGAAAGGAAAAATAAGGACTCACTCAAGCTCCAACATTTAACGTTGAGATTGTTTTCGACCCAAGCAAACTGCCAGGAAGATATAAGCAAAGTCAAATTACAGTAATCTTAATCTAAGTCCTGATATGACTCGCAACAATCTTTAGATAGGAAACTTTCTTGTTTTCACCATTTGATGACAGGTAGTGTCCCATGAATCTATTTTATTTGAAAGTTCACAAACAAAATGATCCAGAAAGGTCAAGCCACCGAAATACAAGAATGTACCTTTATGGCTATTGCTCTAAGGAAGTTCTCAGTTGCACTGTCATGATATGACTCACAACAATCTTTAGATAGGAAACTTTCTTGTTTTCACCATTTGATGACAGGTAGTGTCCCATGAATCTATTTTATTTGAAAGTTCACAAACAAAATGATCCAGAAAGGTCAAGCCACCGAAATACAAGAATGTACCTTTATGGCTATTGCTCTAAGGAAGTTCTCAGTTGCTCTGTCAGGCTCCCCAAAGTTCAACTGTGCTCTGTCAAGGGTGACCCATGCCTGAGAAGACCACAGGCAAAATAAACAAGAGAATAAATTTAGCATACTTTGAGTAAATAGTTTCTTAGACTTCACTAGAATTGCACTAAGAATTATCCTAAGTTATGCAGTACATGTAGCTCTTATGAACTCCATCTTACCACACTACATGTGACTGCATTTTAACAAACCTCGATGTAGCAAAGGATGCCCTAGATTTATGAGCGAAAGGAAAACAAAAATTACTTGTACGGTACAAGAAAAAAAGGCAGATGGAGGAAACTTTTCTAGGAGAAAGAAAAAGTTCAGAACAGGAGGTGGCAACTGTCAAAAAATTGAGTCTAAAACATAAAAATCCCATGAAAGCTAATTCAGGGGAAATATACCGGAGCAGTGAAATATTCAACCAGCAAATTCATCGAAAGAGATACAAAAGGAAAATTAAATGTTGCTAGAGAATAATATAAATCATATCTTAAAATATCAACTTACAATTTAAGTTATTGGATATTGAATTGGTCCAATTGATATGATATAAAAGCCTTAATGACTAAATAATTACGAGTTGCTTAAGCTATTCATTGAATTGCTTACTTGACAGAAGCACCATAAGAGTATAGCATCGTCATATCTCAGCCCATGAAGGTTCCAACTCAGTTGCCCCTGTCAAATAAAGTCCAAATTAAATTAAAGCTCTCACCAGTATATACACTCAGAAAATTGTAATAAACAATGTCACGAGTTGCTGCCTTCAATGCCATTCCATGCAATCTCCAATTCCAATCAAAACTTGTGCCTTTTGTTCATGTAAGACTGCATTTTCAGGCATCAAATTAAGAGCAGCCTTCCACTTCCCAAGTGCTACACGGTATTTTCCATCATTCAAAGAGATAGCTCATACATAAAATGCCACCACCATCATGTACTTAAGCAAAACAAAGAAAAGACTCGAGCCTCTTGTACAATAAGAAACTCTTCTTCAATTTGCCAAAGCAATCCACTGAAACAGACACAAGAAAATACACGCCCATACAGAAACAGGTGCCATCAACAGAAATAAACACGAGGAAATACATTAACTTAGCATTATCGACATAATCTCTGCAATGGCAAGAGTTGGAAAAAACTAATAGATTAACACCAAGTAAAACAGCTAAACCTTACTATTATGACCGAGCAAATCACTGAGACTCCTCACTGCCATTCCAAGTAGTAAAGTAGGCAAATATATCAAAAAACCACATATGCTTCTTACCCAAAGTGTCCAAAAAACCACAAATTTCATATCTTTAGAAACACAAAAGCTGAAACAATCACAAAAAAATAAATAAATTCAATAATAGCATAAGTTCCGCACATATCATGGTGTTTCAATAATGAACCAAATTTTGCACTTAAAAAAAGAAAAGAAAAAAAGATTGAGGGACGGAAATATCTCAGCTAGCTGGTTGCCTTGGGCTTGAAACGACTCGAGGAACCCACTTGCTTGCCACCGGTGGCGTGTCTTATTGATGAAAAGGGAGGTTCGGGTATTTTTTATATGGCTGCCAAAGGCCGCTTCCAGCTACGACCTGCGGTATTTCACCATATATAAACCCTCATTTCCTCTTCTTCTTCCTCACAAAACTGCCGCTCTTCTCTTCTTAAATCTGCAAAAAGCGACGTCTCCTCCCAAACCCTTGCAAAACTTCCATTCTCATGCTTCCATTTCTGGACTGCTCAACTGCTAGAATTTGTTTTATAGAATTTGTTTACCGGTGTAAAACCATATTTTGTAAAATTTATAGTTAATACAAGTTAAAATTATAAGCAATATAACTAATAATAAATATATTTTTTACAAAAAAAAAATAATATAATAATAATATTAGTATGTATACTAAGGTTTTTTTTCAGATTAATTTCTCATTCACCTATAATTTGTTTAATTAAAACAAATTTTCAACAATTCCCCACATGAATGGAAATTATCTCACCAATTTGAGAATGACTCAAAGATTTGTTGATAGATACTAATTTAGTAGATTACTACATCAGAATAGGTAGCTTTTGACTTTGAACATTCCTTAGTAAAATACTATCGGATTTACTCGGCTAAATAGTAAAGGTGATGTCGTGAACTATTTAGCTTTTTGTGCAAACTAAGATAATAGTAATTACATAGTTCTCAACCTAGATATTTCTTTTGGTTCTTACCGTTATGTTCATTTGACCCTAAACAATTCTTGAATTCATGAGTGCTTTACAGAATTCCACGTTATTGAAATTCTCAAATAAACGGCCACACTTCTCACTCATTTAAGTGATATTTTATTAAGAGTATTTTGCTATATTCCATTTGGTGTACCAAGATATGAAAATCATTAAGAGCTCAGCTCACCATTTATCACTCTACAACTAACACCTATTTCATTATAGGAATAAACAAGAAATAATATTTTTCTGGTGCTATCAAGAATGCTATATGACTTAGTTTTCTATTTGAATCTATATCTTGGAATCTTTAATCAACTACGTATGGTTGTCATCATTATATATTTTTTATTTTTTACAATGTATTATAATTCACATGACCTAACATGACATGCCATACATAACAAGACCCAAGCACATAAAAAGAAGAGGCATTCATATTTTAGTTCTTATCATTGGTTACAATGGTCATTATATTTATTTTAAAAAGGTCATCACATAAATACCTCTTTATTATAAACATACCACTCTTAAAGAGTATAAATATATCACTCTAAAAAACCATCTTAAAATCATTCTTAGATTCAAAACCTTTATTGAAGGGCTTTTGAATTTTAGAATAAATAATAATTAAAAAACCTGGGATCAAATCTAAAAAAAAATAAAATTGAAGGGCTTTTGAAAATGTGTAGGGTCAGATGTGAAAATCGAGAAAAAAAATAAAAATAAATGATCGTTGGTGCAAAATTAGAGATTCGTTGGTCACATACGTTACCTAAGGATGGAGGGGCCATCGTGAAGATTCAAATGCTGTTTTGAAAACCAACACTTGACCACCGAACGACTTCACACTCACTGTTTGAAGAGTGCGACTGTAGCCACATGCATCCATATAAACAATATATGCCATCCACTTTTTAATATTAAATAATATTTTATATCTTCTAAAATACTAAATTACTCTTGATCCAACTTGTTAATAATAGAAGAAACC
>Ga0307511_10008381_pt1 | contig 10343 bp, 10 predicted proteins | sample 13_EM_MG_FD_200266 | JGI IMG/M metagenome (GOLD analysis project Ga0307511, IMG submission 200266) | Populus trichocarpa ectomycorrhiza microbial communities from riparian zone in the Pacific Northwest, United States - 13_EM | ecosystem: Host-associated > Plants > Roots > Unclassified | place... | reverse complement strand
CACCACCTGAAATTGGGAGAGGTTTTCCGGTCGATGTGAGTGCCGATGGCTTGCTTCTGCCCTTGTCAATCTGTGGCACGGGGCTCTTTTTTCACAAGAGGTGAGAGTATCATTACTAGGCTCCACTAAAGGGTGATTGACACAAAGCTTCGTGTAATTTGGGCCACTCCAACAGAAAATCTGCACGATACACTTCTACGAGGTCTAAACGGACGGCCAGATTCAAAATCCAAAAGCTGGGGAAGGGTGCAAGGATCAGGATATGAAGATAGATGTGCTGTGATAATGACACCGCTCTCCCAGGTCCGGTGTGGGTGAATCAAATTGTGCACATTTCTTTTTTTCAATGGCACTGCGATCAGGCACTTGCAACAGAACGCGAGACCAGGGATTAAGATCGTTATCGATAACATGGACGTGTATATGAACATACAAGCAGACTGAATACTTTGATGCCCGTCCAGCAATCTTCCTGCACGGCAGAGGGGAGCGTTGAAGCCGAATGCTGTTTTCCTTTTGGCCCCCTTGGAGGTAAGGGATCGAATTCGCAACGTGGGACTGTGCTGGGCAAGTCAAGCACATACGATCCTTCTATTGTTGCACCAATTCGTCGAGTGATGGGCAGCAGGACTCACCTGCAGCGTAAGAGAAGCAGTGAAGTAGCGGTTTTGCCTCCGATACAACCTGATACCGCCGCATGAGGGCATTAGCTATCCGGCAAGAGGTCAATTGTTGAGTGCCTGATGCGCATGGGCTTCCTAACACAACATTGTCCTGACTCGATATCCGCTGTTAAATATAACCTTTTATCTGAATTTCCTTGCTAACATGCAATAGCGCTGATAGCGATAAGGAAAACAATATGCGTTCAAAGCCCGTTCTTTTCTCGACCTATGTTGAGGCTCTCTGCAGTATCTTTTTTCAGGGTGCTCTAAGTTCCGAACCCCAATAAGTTTGAATCATCCACCAGCAAGGATTATAATGTTCCTGTCATCCGCGACAGCTCAAAGCATTGGAATAAACGCTTGATCTAAATGTATGTGCATGCAGAGCCAGGGCTTGTGAGAGCCAATTGCTACTCCATAAGCTGGCCAAGCTCTGACCCCCATTTAAACATGTATGTACGAGAGCTCTTCACACTCGAAATCCCCCTTCATCTGAAGTCCTTGGAGATGGATGCTTGCGGACAATGTGCCTTGATCATCGGCGGTTTGCTTGCTAGTGGCCTTTCAAATATCTCGCATTTTAATTATTTTTTCCCCGACATAGTTGTGCAAACCATATGAATCAGTCACATTTTTCTTGAGTCAAAGAAGAGACGGTTGCACAGTGCGTTGGTATAAATGACAAACAGGGTCTTGCGTAGAGTGACATGGTTACCCTTCAAGAATTACTCACTTTGTTTGGACGAACACATAAAACGAGATATTTTGAGCTTGTAGTAAGTGAAATTCATTCATTCATTATTATTATTTTTTTCGCCCAAACCAATTCAGGGTCCACATCCGATGAAACAATGTGGCTCTATTTCCACAAATTTCCTTAATCTTGAGCAATGCACTATGGATATCCCTATGCACCAGATTACCTACACCCGGGACCAGGGCAACGCCCTGGGCTCCAAAGTGGTTCGAGTATGACGAATGACAAGGATGGACCGGTCCATCGTATTGCCCGCATGACCCCAGGTTTTCGTGCTAATGTGAGAACCAATGAACTGAATTCGGTCTGTGCCATTGATCTTCATTGGACAGAGGTTCTGGTTCACTTTAGGAGCAACTGCATGTCGACGTCTCGCTCCCGCGGTTAGCATCGCTCAACTGGCCTAGGCACAAACTGACTAGTACTTGAGGACCAACACTTGTTTGACTGTGCTCTGCATAAGTTGAACCCCTGTTTGAGGAGGTCGCTTGCGTGCACATGAGTGCGAGGCTGAAATCTATTCAGGTTAGTTCAATCAGCTAGACCGTCAGTGCTCTTTTTTAAAAAAAGAAAGCAAATATAGGCATTAGTTCCACTCTTCAGGATAAGCCTGACACATGACACCTGACCAGCACATGACCTCACCTTCCGAAAGTTCCAGATCCCGCTGCATGGAATTGCCGTAAAAAACTTTGGGCAGTGGCGTCGGGAAGGGGTATAAGGCACTTGGCGAAGGCTATGTATTGTGTAGGTATTGCAACCAGGTGCTTACTGGAGGCCCTGCCGATGTAATTCGTGTTCCTGTTGGGCAACAAATAGGGCACGGGAGCTTTATCCAGAGCCCCCACAGTACAAAGTCCGGGGTAAAGTGCGTGCACATGGTCTCACCAACCTACTAGTATGGTACTATGCCGCCCGTGCATCATAGTAAGTATCACCAGCGCAAATTAAGTCTCGAAAACACTCAAATAAACCGTGCACATGCGGTAGCCTAGGTATTATGCTTGTAGACCAGTTCAATTTCAAAGTCACTACTCAAGAAACTAAGCAGCCTTGTGGAAATGGAACATGAGCAGGGACTCTGCTTGCTCCTATTGGTGCTAGTAAGTTATGCATAGTACTCAGATCATTATCAAGTCAATGCAGCCATTTCTCAATTATGCATGCATATATTAGATCTATAAAGGACTCAATACCATCCCACTTGTCGACGTTTGCCTTTCTTTTGCAAGTGGTACCGTGAATCTATCCCATAGTGTAGGGCTTGTCATGCAAGCCTAGTGGTTATGCGTATTTAGACGTAAGCTGAGGGTAATACTTAAATACCCTTGTCAGGAATAGCTAGGTTGTTGGAGGGGGGGAAGGATATCGGTTTGACGTTAATTGCGCGGATTCACTATAGACTGTAGTAGTCGTTAGCTCTATTATTTCTAGTCTCATACGGAGAGAAGATCTGTGGGGCAGAGTGACGGAGCAAGTTTGTATATGTACCTCCCGCCTAGATACTACCCTCCTCTCTTGTCTCTAACTGAGCTTTTTTTTTTAAGCCTCGCACCAGCATTGATAAGTATGAAGTGCAACAACGGTCGGTATACACACAAGCTCTATGCCCCGTTTATATTGCGAGTTCTTGCGTGCGGGCCTTGAGACTTGGGAGAAATTCTTCTTTGGTTGTATCAGTTCGAGCTACTTGAATAAAATTGACCCTCCCATACTCCGGGTCTCTTATATTGAGCAGTGGTGTTGGTGTATCTTAAGATAGGATGTAAATATTGACAATGATAATGGTACTAATAGATGAAATGCAGTTGGTATAGACATAATACACATCTCATGGTGAGCGCTCGGTAAACTGACTGGCCTGAGTAGTCCAGTCGTAAGGAGAGTGAGACTACCTGGAATGGATACTAAATATGCATCTCTAGTACATGCATGCATATGCTGTAAGCTATCAATGGTTGGCCGTACGTACATACTCTATGTACTGTAGAGCAGTGCCGTCGCGATCCAACCATCCACTTGGAACTACAGCTACATCAACGATCACCCCGAACCGGACTAGATTATGCCCAAACATCCTGGTATGCGTCTTTATCCGTGGAACACCCAGCTTGGCAATGCTGCTAAGGCGGTGTTGATCATCGACAAGGACTAGGGCGCAGGCAAGGGCTGAATGGAGTCTGGTTGGCTGAATGGTACATGCCAGGGCTCTGGCGGCAAGCCCAGCTGCATGCCGACCAAATTCCAATACGCGCGTTTTGTCAGTAAAGTTAGACACTTGATCACGTTAGAGATTCATAAGGTAAGAGGGTATATACATGTTGAAAAGGGCCCCTGAACACAATGTTGGTTGAACGTTCGGCTGAGCGTTCGGGATACCGAGTTCTCCACTCTAATTCCGGTATTCTACTCCCATGTAGGTACATATTCCCGTACCCAACTCCCATGTGCTATGCCCACGTTGTCGATCGACTTCCCAGGTAGATGTCTGAGAGCTCCTCCTCAGTTCAGCCAATTAGAAACACGAAACGTTATCGGTATCCTTGAAGCTTCGTCCCGTTCCGTCCACATTAGCCTGAATATAGATTTCTTTTGGCTCAGGCTTAGCATTGCAAGACCAACACTCAACACCATACATTCATGGCTCTGTGACGCTACATGGTATCCAGCGCGTTGAAGAAGTTATCATTTTAAGTGCCAACCGGTTGACGTTGGGATGATATCTGATTCGCCCCGGAGAAATCAGATGCTATGCAATCGTAAGCCAAGTGCCTGCACGCAGGAGCATTCGGAGATATTGATACTTCAAGGGCGCAAGCCCTACAATCTGCCAATTTAATTGACCACTCTGATCCACAAACAAGGTCACATTTGGATCCAACGAGCATGGGATGCCTTGCTTGGTGCTTGCCTGCATTTCATCTTCACGCAGAAACGAAACGACCTTTCCCGAAACAGGTTGTTGCTGCTTCATACAAATGAATGAGCGCGGCTCGCATAACTTGCGGGATTTAATGCGTTACCTAACAGGAGAAGACAGACTAAGAAGTCCTCCTCTTCCCTAACCGCGGATGTCGCCTTGCATTATGTCGGCAGTATCGTCTGAGGTATTATTGATTTGAAGAAACAATGACGTCGTCGCGAATCGATCTGCTTGGTTGCATAAGTAGGTGACCTTCCCCATAATCTTGCCGGGCATCTCGATAAGCAAGGGTATTGGCGAGATTTGCCCCTCCATGCCCCCCCATGTTCAAAATTGCCCCTCGTCACCCCTCCATCTTCAGGACTCTCAATATTAGAACTTCAATGCCTCGCTTGTGCGTACCCAATGGGGTTATTTCCAAAATTACCGTAAAAAAAAAAGTTGAGATAATTCACATCTTAATGTTGAGATAAGCTGGTTTCATTGTGTTAGCCTTAGGTAGCTTCGGAGCTGCAAGGTATGCTGACATGGCAGCTGATACTGCTCATTCCGCGAAAAGGGTGATTTGTTCCATATTCATGAGATGTTTTGAGTTGCTGCACATTTATGTGAGATGTACCATGTCGTAATACCAGTTCGCAGGAAGAGGACGTGTCACTTGGTAGACTCTCAGATCTAAGAGCATCCATGAAAAAAGAATCCATGGGAAAGAACGTCACACTACTTGACAATGTCTCACTCAGCTTAAACATGCTCTAGACGAAGATGAGCATGTGAGAGAATGAATAGGTAGGTGGATGCACTGTGGATCTCTGTATTTGGACAGCTCATCACACCAAAAACATCTGCTTCCGTTTGACAGACCTAGCGTAGATCTTAGTATCGCCCGTAGGCTTTGACAGAGGATTTCATCATAGCGGTAAACATGTGGAACAGTTTAATATAAACACAAGCTTGGGGTGTTTCAGCTCTTATGGGAGGCTAATTGTTTGCATCATTGAAGAATTACGAATACATAAGTACTCAAGGTGTGCAGCAGCCCCGAACCTAGTACCATGAACCGGCCAGTACGTTTCTGGATATCGATTTCTAAATTCTGCACTCACTGGGTGACCGGTAACTAGATTGGTTGGTATAAAGCTGGGGTAAGCTTCTCACCTAATCAGGCCCACTCTCGTGCAGCCGCGAGTAAAGACCGCTGGCCCTGCCTATATCAGCAGGAAGTATATTGTACCTCTGACGTACTGTCCTTCATTCACAACACATGCGTGTGTTAGATCCGCGGTTCGTATTGGCGGGCCTCGGGGCCCTGCATAGAAATTCCGAGGATCATGTACGATGATATCGGAATAAGTAAAGTGGTGTTAGGGCTCATGCTTCCCGGTGCTGGGATGGCTCCCGCTCAGTCTTGCACCGGCCGTTTGGTCGCTCCCGTTCCCAAGGCCGGGTAATATCCAGGGCGACATGTGAGCCGATGGACTGTCAGATCGTAACGGGAAGCTGATTAATGCCGAGATGATGTTCGAGAAGGCACAATGGTGAATGGCCCCGAGGCTACTCATAGTAAGGATTTTTGGTGAAATATTAAGTGCCTAAGTAGTCTGGTTGTGCCTAAGTAGGTCGAAGTCAAGCTTTCCGCCAAGACGCCAAGGTTGCCGTGGGAACAGCCACCGCTAAGAATCACGCCGTGTGGCTTCGTTCTTCGCGGTGGCTTTCTGTCTTCGGCACGCCAGACCCGATCTCACGGGACAATCAAAGTCGAAACGAAACAAGGACACCACCGAATATCGATATCGGCAAAGTCCTAGCATCAAGCGAACGAGCATACGGGACTAAGGGGTGCGGGAGAAGAGCTTTGCGAGACTCCGCCTTGCCCAGCGGAACGCCGAGGTCAAGAAGCTCCGGAGGAGGGAGTAAGCGACCTGAACACAAAACCCGAATACACACAACGGCCAATACACACAACGGCCCTGCGTCCGAAGTCTAGGAACCAACCAACCAACCAACCTTCATGAGCTGTTGTTACTACTGCAACCCCCAATGCCTCCTGATAGCATAGGCTTCTCGACAACCTGACGAGCTGCGATCTTCGGCGACCCATTCCAGGGGTAGAAAAGACCCCTCTGGCCATATCTACTCCCCAGCACCAATCCCACCAAGCGCAAAAAACACTCTTCGATGACCCTAAGCCAGAGGACGAGTACCGGTACTATTGGCGGAGTTTATACCCCAGCACCGCTTGTCGAGAGGATGCGTGATCACAACTGGCGCGCACCTCCGACTACGTTGCATGAAAGTCAGCAAAAGAACAATGATGTCTCTGGGGAGCTTGACGCAATCTATCAGGATCCCTGCCTTCCAATCACGATCAATACTGAGTTGACGATAACTCATCCATACCCTTCAACAATTGTCGTACCCCATACTGTCACATACACCCCATCATGTTCCGGGACCCTTCCCATACCCACCGGAGGAATCACAAATAAAACCCCCACAAGTAATGCTCCTGATAGTTCAAGCTCAGACCTTCCCGCATCTTCTTTGCGGGACCCGTTTTATGCATCCACGATACCAATGGCATATTCCATAGCCATGACTATTACCCTGTCCTATGTTTTGCTATTCTTGCTCTTCCTTTCAACACCTCGTCCATGGCTGCAGAAAGTAGCTACATTGACAGTAGTGATTTGTTTAACCCTAGCATTGGCTGAAACCACGAGGATACTAGCTTTGGAATATTCACTGATGGGAGAGACATGGACTGCGGATACAGAAAGCGGTACCGCAAAGCAGATACGAGAGAGGGTTGTTGCAGGAACTGAAATGCGTGTAGGAAGGATCATTAGTGATACCTTTCTCTGGCTAGCTCAAGTGCAAACCCTAATCAGACTCTTCCCCAGGCATCGTGAGAAGATTATCATCAAGTGGGCAGGCTTTGCATTGATTGTCCTGGATACCATTTTTTCCATTCTTGTTCACTTTCTATCTCCTACTACAATCATGTCCCCAGAGAGCTTTCTCGACGCCATACCAGCATTGTCGTACCTTTTTCAAATTGCACTTTCTTTGCTCTACGCTGCTTGCGTTGTTTACTATTCTCTTTCTTCCCGCATTCGGAGATTTGCATATTACCACCCCAAAGCACCTAGCAATATCCTCATTGCCATTATTTCCTTGGTTGCTGTCCTCATACCAATGGTGTTTTTCTGCTTGGATATCGGCCAGAAAGACCTTGCTGCATGGGGTGATTATGTTCGATGGGTCGGAGCAGCTGCCGCCTCCGTGGTTGTCTGGGAATGGGTTGACCGGATTGAACGACTAGAACGAGAGGAAAGGCGGGAGGGGGTGCTGGGTAGAGAAATATTCGATGGAGATGATGGGTTGGTTGAAGATATGGGAATCTCACAGGGGGATGATGACCGTCACCACCGGGGACATGAGAAAAGGCCTGGAGGCCCTAGAAGACCAGGACTCAGTGGAGGTGGAGGTGGGTTTGCAGGGGAACCCACACGAGTTATCACAGTATCTGGCTCTGTGGCTGATCACGCAGACTCATCTGGTACGGTGATCAGCAGGCATTCCCGGCACTCGGTTGCAAGCTGTACCCCTGGGCCGAGTGTCGACAAAAGTGTAGCTGGAGACGCTCTAATCTTGACCCCTCAACAGTTGCCGACTACCTCTAGATCGCCTTCTGCGCCTACAGAAGATGGATCAGATAGTGGCGGCAGGAGAATCAACACCGGCTTCGCTGGCCTAGGCCATGACGGACGGACTACCATGTCGAGTGCCCCAGAGCGAAGCCCCAGGACTACACCGTCCACAGGTGATAGTGGAGACATTCATAGCCTCGAGGTGCCCAGAACTGGGGACTCAAGCGAAAGGGAGGTCAGTACTGTGGCTCCATCTCCTCAAGGTACTCCATACCCGGAGAAACAACAGCAACAGAGTAGAGGCTCGGGTAGCAAGGGAATCGGAAAGAGAGATGGAACATGGCTCTTCAACCCATTCAAGCCAAGGCGGCAGAATTTAGAATATACCCCTAGCGACGGGACTTCTAATACGAGTAGATGGCCGTCTTTCAAGCTACCATTCACCCTCCCCTTCCTGGGGGGCTTATCATCGGACGGTCTTGTGAGAGACTCAGCGCCTGATAAACGGCGGAAGGAAGGACGGCAGTTGCCGGTGACGGTTATCCCCGCCCCTCCCCGCGGACGAGGTATCTCACTGCGCGAACTTGAAGAAGCTCGCCGCAGCGGTGTCGGAGACGAGAATGTCCGTGGGGTAGGCGTGTGGACGGGGAATTCTATGCGTAACCCTGGCCTCTTCCTCAATAGCCAGGGGTGGTCAGAGCCTCAACCTCAACGGTTTAGTAGCTCCCCGGGGTATGGTGATCAGGAGAAATCTCTGCAGGAGAGATTACAGCAGCCCCAGCCACAGTGGAGTGCACAGCAGTACCAAGAGTCTGCGAATAGGCAGCAACAGCAGCTATCATGGGCTACGTCTACGGCATTCTCCTTCCCAATGCAGAGTCCTTCGTTACCGCCGCTGCCGCCGTCGCCGGCGGCGACGGCTACGACGTCCTCTTGGAGTACGAGTCAGTTCCCGTATTCAAGGGAACAGTATACAAGGGGGTCTAGTACCTCCTCAGGACTTCCCGGCCCTAGTAGCACTCCCGGAGTTTATTCCTCGCCTTCGGCTCCACCCGCAGTGATGTCTGGTGCTCTCCTGGTTCCCCCTCCTCCCAATACCACCTCCTCAGCTGGGTCTACACCTTCTCCCCCCCCCCCGCCTCAGGTGGCCATGGCGAGACAGGCGGTTTCTAGTGGAGTTGGGGTGGGGCCGAGGTCTGGGAGTACGACGGCATCGGCGGGGATGCCCGGGGAGTTGGACGTGGTGGAGGAAGGAGCGGGGAGTATACGTAGTCAGGAAATTGAGCCAGCCTCGAGGAATACTGACACCTAGTCGACCCCCCTGCAAGAGTGATATAAATACCACAATACCCTCATGAGCACCATATACCATTTTTTGCTTTTATCGACCTTATGTGCAGGCATAAAGAGAATTGTTGGACCACTATTTCCGGGCGTCAGATTTTTATTTTTATTTTTATTTTTATTTTTATTTCTATTTCTTTATGTTTTAATACTTTTATTATTTTTCAACCGATTTACCATTTTTAGGGAGTTTATATGCTTGTGTTTTTTTCTTCTTTTTTATTACCGTTTATGCTTGGCTCGTTTTGGGATCTTAATTCACTGTTTTGGTAGTTTTGCAATGGGGGACGGGATTTTGCGGGGGTTAATTCCCATTTCTAATTTATACCTTTACTTGGAAAATTGGCTTTTGGGCTGTTTGGGTTGGAATTTTGGATCTTGGATTTCTCGCGTAGCACTGTGGGCTTTCGGATATTCGTAGGGGTAATAAAAAGGAGCAGTTTTGTGGGTATCTTTTTTGTTTTTTTTGTTTTGTTTTTTGGCTCGAGTACCCGGTGTTGTGTGTGTGTGTGTGTATGAGCTGACTATAACTGTTCTACTAACCACTGCTGTGTACTTAGTAGGCGTGCTGAAGGCTATGATTCTAGACTGTGTAGCCATGTCGGTGTTGGTGTGTTGGTAGGGCATATTATATAGTTACTTTATAAAAACCTCGATTTTTGACTTTGTGATTGACGTATTTTTTTTTTGGTCGCTGTGGACTATAAGGGAGTTAGTTACCCTGATGTAGCTATATTGGTACCACCTATGATGCAGGTTTCACATTGCATAGTCTTTGTCATCGGCTTGAAGGCTATATACATACATACCCTTCAAAATCATTTCATCTTTATATTCTTGCTTGGGTTTTTTTTTGGGGGGGAGGTAGTAGCTATGATACTATACTAGGTGAGCTTTATGAACCCCCCCCCCGTTTTTTTTTTTTTTTTTTTTTTTAAATTTATAAAAAAATTTAAAAAATAAAAAAAAAAGGGGGTGGGGGGGGGGGTTTGTTTTAAAAA
>Ga0307511_10008380_pt1 | contig 10343 bp, 10 predicted proteins | sample 13_EM_MG_FD_200266 | JGI IMG/M metagenome (GOLD analysis project Ga0307511, IMG submission 200266) | Populus trichocarpa ectomycorrhiza microbial communities from riparian zone in the Pacific Northwest, United States - 13_EM | ecosystem: Host-associated > Plants > Roots > Unclassified | place... | reverse complement strand
TAAAAAATAAAAAGTTAAATACATAAAACCAACATATAATTGTTAAAGTGGATGTTTTTTTTTCATAAAAAAGAAAAAGCAATAACATAAATTTCGAAAAAGAAAAGAGTAAACAGGGAATAAAAGAAAAAAAAAGGAAGGGCAAATCCGGATTGAAAAAAAGGCATTAAAAGAGAGCTAAAAAAGATTTTCAAAAACCCTCTTCCAAACAAACACGTAACATAACCCCCTCCCCTCTACCCTTTTCTTCATCTAAAGCCGTCTTCTTTTCCACCTTTCCCTTCCCTTCAATAATTAAAAACATAAAACCCTAATCCCAAACCTAACCCTAATCTCTCTCTTTTATTATTATTAAACCCAGCAATTCTGATTACTATCTAATATTTTCGATTTTGATATTTGATTATTGAGAGTGTGTGAGAGAGATGGTTACCACAACTGCTGCTGCTGCTGCTGGTGGTGGTGGTGCTAGTACTAGTAGTGGACAGCAGCAGACGCATACACTGTCAGCGAAAGTGAGGAAAACTATACAATCGATCAAAGAAATTGTGGGTAATTTCTCCGATGCTGATATTTACATGGTCCTTAAAGAGACCAACATGGATCCTAATGAGACCGCTCAAAAACTGCTCAATCAAGGTTTATGCCTTTTCTTTTTCGCTCTTTTTTTTGTGAAAAACATTTTGACTTTGCAAGGTGGAGAATAATGCTAGAGGATATGGTTTTGTTTTTAAATTCTCGCTAGCAAGTTATTTTTTTTTGCCTTGGTTTTGGTGTTTTTGGCATGTTTTGAGTAATCGATGTTTATTTCCTTTTGTTGTTTTTCAGCTTGGTTGTTGAAAATTATGGTTTCTGTTGGGTTTTTCAAAATCACATTATGTTTAGTTTTGCTGCCATTCTCTATGTTTTTGGTGTTCATAATGTGTTCTGAGTAATGGGTATTAGGTGCTTTGTGCTGATATTTTAGTATTGAAGTAAGAAGTTTAATAGTAGTGCATAGTTTTCAATATGCTAAGAGTTGAAAGAAAAATTGTTTATGATATTTTTATTCCCTTGGAAGCAGTTTGTAGTTGTTGGTATGTAATTTGAAAGTAGATTGCTGTAGGGTTCATTCCTAATTTTTTAATTTGCATTTGGGATTTTAGAGTGGATGGGGAAGGGAGGGGAACTATAGAAGGGGGGAAAATACCCTCCCATTATTTGGGTTTAGATGTAGTGGAATGAAAGGTTAATATTTTTCCTTTGTTTGGTTAGAGGATGAAAGGGTGAGGCAAAAATAATCTGATTACATAAATGCTATTAAAATAGATGTTTTTTTTCTTACATAAGGTCCTTGATAATTGTAAATATAGCATAAGCCTTCAGCACATCGTTATATAATGTGAGAATACTGAACTATTGTTCTGATGTGCAATTTCTAGAACATGATATTAATGTGTTTGGCATGTTATGTTCATTCTGGTACTTGAGTCACTGCAGTGGTCAAGAACGAGATTCGTCTATTGATTATCATTGCTCTATGATCATCTATTATCCATGCTCTGAGCTGCTTTAATGTGAGACTGCACAACTAGGTGCATTATAGTTCTCTGTTCTTAGTCCATGGTGCATGATCACCGAGCCATGGACATTGGCTTATGGTACCTGTTGTGGAAGTTGGATAAGTAGGTTGGTTGTTGAGCTTCAATTCTTCAACGTTGTGTGTGGTTATCACTTGAGTTGTAGGAAGGTTCGGAAGAATGCTGCAGCTATCCATGATTTCTTTTTGGAAAATCTCTTAGTTTGTTACAAATAAAAATATGGGTTTCTTGAGCCTTTTGATTGGTCCTCTAAGATGGTGTCTTCATGTGCTGTGATTTTTCCCTCTTTGACTTGTGCTGGCTACTTTGTTGGTATGGTCATACTTTAAAGTTTTCTTGTTTTGCGTGTTAGTGGTGTAACTCTCTTATTCAGGTGAATTTTTATTTGGTTTTCTTACCAGATCCGTTTCATGAGGTAAAGAGAAAAAGAGAAAAGAAGAAAGAGGTATGAAATTGTGAACATCTTTCCAAATTGCCTCGTTGAATGCTGTCCTGTTGTTTTGGTCATCTTTTTTCCCTAATTGATAATTTTGCTATTGTTATCGTGATCTTATAAGTGAATTATTACTTATTGTGGTGGAGGGACAATATGCTTTATGCTTGGCATCTGGAAAGTGCTGACCTGCTAAATTCTTGTTAAACATGATTGCCATGATCACTTGACTTTTGATTCTATAAATTCATTAAAGTTGTGGAGCTAACATCTTCCATTACATTATTTTCTGTTTTTTCAGATTGAATTTTGCACCATATAGTTATGGCCAATAAGTCCAATATGTATTTATTGTTTACACATAATTAAGAATTTGCAACTGGTCAAATTTAAGGAATATATCTCTGCTACCTGTAAAATCGATTATGCATGCGAGATTCAAGGAAAATTTGCCTCAATTTAATTTGCAATTTCAAAAATTCAGAGGGTGTTGAAGGCTCTTTTGTTTTGATATGTCATTGTTGTATTCTGCTTGTGGTGAGTTTGTTGTTTGGAGATTGTGTTCTCATCTTTCTCATATTTATGCTCTCTTACATCTCCATTAGTTATTTTTTTTTCTGTCAAAAAGTTTTTAAATACACTAGAGAGAAAAGCTACTAAAACTGAACATAATTTACGGTTTTAGGTCTTTTTTTAAAAGGTACACAGTCCTGTTTCCAGTTGAAGTTCAAGAGTTTTATATTAGAGCTACTGTGTTTATTTCCCTGGCAGTGCTTGTGCTGATCTAACATTTTACTCACGAGTATATATGCTTATGGCTTCAGAATACGAGTTACAGAGGCTCTGTTGATTCAAGAAAACATTCTGAGAATTTTGGTCAAGGGATGAGACCTCATACATTTTCAGATCGTAATGCTCAACGAGGAGGCTATACTCGAACTGCTTCACCTGGTAATAGAGGAATCAACAGAGAATTCCGTGTTGTGAGAGACAACAGAGTCAACCAAAATACAAGTAGAGAAGCAAAGCCTGCTTTGCTGCACGGTTCAACATCAGCAAAGGAGCAAGGCAGTGGAGTTGTTACCGAAAAAGGGTATGCCTTTTCAGGTTCTTTCACAAATTTTTAATGCCACCCCTTATCTGTTTGTTTTCACCCTCTTACCCCTATTATCAGCATGGCTGACGCAAAAATGTTTTGTTCTTGTTTGTCAGAGACTGATAAACAATCAAGATTCTTTACTTAGGCAGATCTGATCTGATCATGACCTATTAATAAATCATAATCCTCAGTTTGAGAGGTTCCGTGCTACAAGCAATGGTCATGAAGTCACTGTTAATTAGTTATAAGCATTCTGATGCAGGCCAGCTTAGGGGGGCTGTTCTGGTTCTGACTTTAGGGGCTGTTTAGGGCTGTTTCAGTCTGTATTGATGTGGTTTTGTGCTAGAGTCACACTAATAGGGTTTCTAGGAATCACACTTAGAGGATAGAAAAACCTAAGCTTCACTTCATACCTATTTATAGAGTGCTAATAGTCCAAATCCAATAAGGACTTAGATTCCTAAATAAGAAAATACTAACTCTATGTAGAATAGGGAAAACCTAATAAACTAATTACTTCTTAGGACTAATAAAGTACTAAATAGAAAATAAAACCCAGGCTTGGACAAATTTCCAGATTTTCCAGAAATCAAAGAAATATCCTTGTCTACAAGAAGACACAAGTTTTTCTTCTTTTGCTGTCCACATCACACTTGCTTTTATGCTTACATGCTAGGATAAATTTTAAATTCTACTTTTACTTTTTTGAAAAAGAAAGGTAACAAGCTCCGAAAGCATTTGCTGTCATCCTAGTGTGAAGAAGGGTTCAGTCAATGCAGTTAGTGTTACTGTTATATCATGTGTGTTTTCATCAATTTGAAAGTATCTGCAATCAAGCCAAATTACTAGCTTTCCGAACCTTCAACCTTAGGTTATTAGGAATCGTGTTAAAAAGCCCTCAGAGCCAATTCATTTCTAAGCTCCTAGGCTAGGCACTCTTACCTAGGCTCACCTGAGGTGACCAATGAGCATCTAGGGTGCGAAGCTCTTTAGTTAAATAGGTGGAAAAATGATCAATTCTCTCTCTTTCTCTCTTGTTTCTTTAGGCAAATATTCTCTCTCTATTTTGTTCAGTTCCTGTATCCTCTCTCCCCGCTCTCTTTCTCTCCCTCATGTCCATTTTTTTTTCCTAGGCATAGTTGTGTGTTTTTTTAGCCATTTAGCCTTTTTCTAACATTTGAGCTAATTGGCTATTTTTTTTTTGAAGTAAAGTGTACACCTGTTCTTGTTGCCTAGGTTCTAAGAGCTTCTTGGTGCTTTAGCACACCTGGTTTCTTGTAACAAAACTTAGCTGGTGAAGGGAGGCCAAGCTTTTGCAGTTTCTGGTTTTTAATTGATAATTATTCTGGTTTTCAATGTTCTAAATGATGAATTGTAGATAATGAAGAAACCTTTAATTTCCACATGGGATGTTCTTATGCAAACTTAAGGAAGCTTGGGTAAATAGGACTTTGAATTAGGTATTGTGGAAAGGAATAAAGAAACTGAGGGAGCAGAGGATTTTGGGTGTTCTTTCTAATTTTATAAAGGTCATTCTTTCTCCATTTACACTCCACCTAGAAAGTTCTTACGATTTTGAGGAAATCTTTGGTTATTCGGGTTTCTACTTGGAATGTACAGAAGAAAAAAAGAAATCTAGTTTATATTATTAAAGAATTGAATATCATCTTTACTGAAAAAGAAGTGACAAGGGAACTCCACTTTGTGGTTTTGCTTTGCATCATACTAATGATGGATCCTGTGTTTTATGTTGTATCATTATATTTTCAGTTGAAAACCCATCTTACTATTTTTGAGGCATTGAACATGATCCTTATTTTTCTTTTAGCAGTTCAACAGGAATTTCAAGCAACTTAAAGCCTTCCGATGCACGGAGTTCACACCAAGCTTCTAATGGACCTATTGATTCAGAACCTAGACACAACAGAGATGCTAATTCAAGTGTTGGTGATAGGAAAGTGGTATCAGAGGAAAAGCGGTCTGTAACTTCTAATGCTACTACTTCAAGGGTACAAGTGGCGAAATCCAATAATTCTCAACAACACAATGCATTGCAAGCTTCAAGCAATCCTGTTGTTGGGGTGTACTCCTCCTCGACAGATCCTGTGCACGTGCCATCTCCTGATTCCAGGTCATCCGGTGTTGTTGGGGCGATTAAGCGTGAGGTTGGGGTGGTGGGTGGTCGCCGCCAGTCCTTTGAAAATGCAGTCAAAGATTTGTCATCAAGTAATTCATTTTCAGAATCATTTCGTCCTTTCACTGCAATATCTAAGACTGATCAAGTCAGCCAAACTGCTGCAATTGAACCAATGCCCAGCGTCCCTGTTAACAGATCATTCTTAAACAATCAGTATAACAACAGGCCACATCAACAAGCCGTGGGTCATCCTAAAGGTTTTACTTCTTCCATAAGTTTTTTTTTGTTAGTTAATTGTCTTTTAAATTGTTCTTGGTGCTCTTTTGATAACAACAGTATGTGATGTCCTTTTCTGGTATGAACAATCCATTTCTGGTTCATTTATTTGACATCTCAAAGGAACTCCTTATTGGCATTTCTCTGTCCACTCATGGTTGTTATGGAGTGATATTTCTCTATCCACAATATTATTATTATTATTATTATGGCACGTGTTGCATCATTAGGAAGTAGTTATGTCTTGGTAGAAATCCAAAAAATTACACCAGGGCTTTATTGATGCCATTTCTGCGAGGGCTTAATTTATCAAGCATTTAATGTTGTCCAGACTCCAGAGTGTTTTAGTGAGACTCCTTTGCTTTTGACTTGAAAACTGATAGAAATGACCTAATGGATTTCAATATTAACCACTATTTCTCCTGTGCTTAATGTCATTCTATCATATTTAATAATTAATTTTAATTTATGAAAATTGTTCACCTTTTGTATTTTAGTTGTGCTATTAGCTTCTTTCTATAGTTTGTACACCTACAAGTATGGGGGACATTAATGAGTAAATTGAAATGACTGGCCTGTTCTGCATTTTTTTTTCTAAAATTTCTGGGACATGATTGACCGAAAAGGTTTTTTGCAGCTTCACAACATAACAAAGAGTGGAAACCAAAGTCGAGTCAGAAATCAAGTGTTACTAGCCCTGGAGTGATTGGAACACCTACAAAATCCAGTTCGCCTCCGACAGATAATTCAAAGAACATGGAATTGGATGCAGCTAATTTGCAGGACAAGTTTTCACAAATAAACATCCATGAAAACCAGAATGTAATCATAGCACAACATATTCGAGTCCCTGAGACTGATAGGTGCAAGCTGACCTTTGGGAGTTTTGGAGTGGGATTTGATGCTCCCAGGACACCTGGATTTCAAGCAGTTGGGATTTCAGAAGAATCAAATGGGGAATCTGCCATCAGGTCTGTGTTATATTTTGCATAATTTTATACATAGGTTTTACAAATTCAGATACTAGAATTGGGAAAGCTTTGGAATTTTTTCTCCATATAATTGTCTCAAGATGACCCATGCTGTTTTCCAATGTGAATGGTGGTAAGGTTGTCATTTGCTCTGAACAAATATAGGTAATAAATAGTAATGGTTAGAGTAAGTCTAGTAATGTAATAACATCAGTACTAAGTATAGATATCACCTGAAGAGTAAGGATAGGAGTTTTAAAGTAGAGTGAAAGTACAAGAAAAGTTGAGGAGAATTATGATTAAAGGACAAGAAAAAAAAGTACGATTAAAAAGTTGAAGAAAATTTCATATTAAAAACAGTTGATCAAACATTGTTAACTGAAAATTCCAATGCTAAGTTCAGTGTTCTAATCTGAGCTAAATATTTAATAATACTGGTGATGACAGTTTACCAGCATCTGCTCCGGATTCTTCCAGTGATGATGCTTCTGGTGGAAAGCAGATTGAGTTGCTAGATGATCAAGCAAGAAATTATGGATCTGATTCACCTGCAGCCAGTTTAGAATCAGAACATCCATTGCCTGTGAACTCATCAAGTCCTCCAAACTTGGATAATTATGCTGATATTGGTTTGGTTCGAAACAGCAGTCCATCCTATGCTCCTTCAGAGTCACAGCAGCAGCAAGATCATCCTGAGTTACCAAGCTTTTCGGTGAGTTCACTTGGATTAATGAAATGTTTTATGCCAACTTAAAATGAATGCTTACCAAGTTGCTTGAGTGGTGACAAAGCTTTCATTTCATTTCAAATAAAAAAATAAAATAAAGTCTCATTACATGGGTCTTTTGCACATTTTTGTTTGGAAATTCTGATGTGATTGTGTGCAAGCAGGCATATGATCCCCAGACTGGTTATGATATATCATACTTCCGTCCCCAAATTGACGAGACAGTACGAGGTCAGGGTCTACCATCTCCACACGAGGTAAATTTACCTGCTATAATGTTTTTTAGATGTGCAAAGTAGCATGCCTCTATATCCCTCCCACATGTTATCATGCATGCTTGCAAAAGTGCACACAACCAGTTTTTTATATATTGATGTGAATGGGTTAGGAGCAGTTGTCGAATTGGTTCTGCAAAAGTACATAGTGTACGTGCTGGTTGAAATTGTCCTTGCAAACTGTGTTATTTGGGAAAACAATTGCCGCGGTGTTTGTATTTTACTTGTTCTCCTCCTTGTGGTGTTTTGAAGAACACTTCCCTTTTTTGGCACTTAGCTTTTTAAAAGTTGGTATGTGATGTGCGTAAAAGAACACTTCTTTAGGCATTATATTATATTGCATTATGGCTTCAATTAATATTTGTTACCTTTTATGACTTCAGGCCTTAACCACTCATACAGCCAACGTTCCTGCATCAACAATGTCCACGGTGCAACAGCAGCCTCCAATGGCTCAAATGTACCCACAAGTTCATGTCTCACAATTCACAAATCTTGTGCCATATCGTCAGTTCATCTCTCCGGTTTATGTTCCACCAATGCCCATGCCTGGCTACTCCAGCAGCCCCGCATATCCACATCCTTCAAATGGCAATAGTTACTTGCTGATGCCCGGAGGTGGCTCCCATCTCAATGCCAATGGCCTCAAGTATGGAATCCAGCATTATAAACCAGTTCCTGGCAACAATCCTGCTGGTTTTGGAAATTTTGTGAGTCCAAGTGGGTATGCTATTAATGCTCCTGGTGTGGTTGGAAGTGCAACAGGCCTCGAAGACTCATCTCGGATGAAGTACAAAGATGGAAACCTTTATGTTCCTAATCCACAGGTAAACATTATTGATAATAACTATCTAACGTATAGTTCTAATGAGTACACAAGGAGCAATTAGGGACACATCTTGTCTTCTTAAATGTCACTGGTTTGGATCATTGAGTTTGAATATATTGTTGTAACTAAGCAACTTCGCCGAAATTGTTGTGCTCTTTTCCATTTGATGATGTGTGCAACATATTTTCCTGCCATTTGTTTGGCTTGGATGGTCTATCACATGGTATATGACATGCATATCCTTGTACATTACTGGCTAACTATGCAATTATGAATTCATGGCATGCCTATGCATATTGAGGGTGTTCTTGTGGTTTGAATGCCGCTTCATTTATCCAAATAATAAAAGAAGCAGCCCGATGTCATTCTATTCTTTAATTGATTTTCTGGATTTATGTTAACTGCTCAAAGATATGAATTGGTCCATGTTCATTACCTTTGTTGGTTGCGTTTTAGTACCCGGAAGATTAATTTGACCTTCAAATTTGCTGTTGCAGGCTGAGGCATCTGAAATTTGGATTCAGAACCCAAGGGAGATCCCGGGCATGCAATCTGCTCCATACTATAACATGCCTGGGCAAACACATACTGCTTATTTGCCATCCCACACTGGTCACGCCTCCTTCAATGCAGCTGCAGCACAATCTTCTCACATGCAATTCCCAGGCTTGTATCCTCCTACTCCACAGCCAACTGCAATGCCAAGTCCACACCATTTGGGTCCCGTTATGGGTGGTAATGTTGGAGTTGGTGTTGCCCCATCTGCTCCTGGGGCACAAGTGGGTGCTTATCAGCAACCTCAATTAGGCCATCTCAACTGGACAACAAACTTCTGAAAGTAGATGTCAAATCTAATCCCGTGCTTCTAAGGGATTCAAGTGGTTATAGAAATTTAGATTTCTTTGTGAAATGTATTACCTTTTTATCTTCTTTTCTTTAATGCAATCAAAGTAAAATTTTAGGCATTCTATTTTGGTCCGAATTAGGCTGCCTTCTGCTTAACACATCGTCGAAACTCAATCCATGCACACCGATAGATATATAGGGAAACAAGGAGAAGAAAGCGTTCCATAAATTTTACACAGGTGGATTATGGCTTTTCTATGGGTGGCTTCTACGCTGACTTATCAAACCCCACTCTGTTCTTGTAAGTCAGCACGATTGGTTTGTTCTGCGTAAATGAAGTCCCTAACAAGTTAAAATTTAGTACATTAAGTTAAAAGTTTTGGTTGGGTACTATTGAAAAAAATTTAGCAAGGTGAAATAATATATTTTTATCTTGTTATTTTTAAGTGCAATAATTATCTTGTTATGATATATAATAGTTATATTTAAACATGTGTATGTGTTTTTGAAGTGTGAAAACTTAATATGTAGTTTTATTTTCAATTTTCTAGCTTAATTATTCGTCCGGTTGATTTAGTTGTATGAACTAGTCGATTGTTTTATATAAAAACTATAATTTTATGATTTTTTCTAATATATTTTATGAATCGAAATATATATCTTTGTCTAATTTGTAGACTAAAAAAAGACTATTTAAAATATAAAAAAGTTATTGTTTTTAATTTTTCAATGTTAATGATGTAATCGGGCTTATAATGAATGATTCTGAGTAGTCAGGTGTGAGTTTACCACAACTAGATGAGTGTATGCTCTAAACAGTTTATATGGATGACTTAGTAGGTTCATTCATAAACTAGTAAGACATGTCTAGCTTTAAGAAAAAGTCTGGTCACGTTAGACTAGAATGATGATTAAAAAAAGCTATAACTTTTAATCTGATCGTTTGATTATGCTCAAATCTTTGTAGGAATTCACGGAGGTTGTTTTTCTTAGAATAACTATGGAATTACTACTTTAGATTTTAAAAATCTCACACTAGTTTTATATTTTTGATAATTTTATGATTTTTTTAATGAACTGGATTATCAATTAATTTTGAATTTAATTGATGTAGAAGTTTAAAATCACAGCATCCAAAAATATGTTATTTCGCCTGGATATTTTGCTACT
>Ga0307511_10008379_pt1 | contig 10344 bp, 8 predicted proteins | sample 13_EM_MG_FD_200266 | JGI IMG/M metagenome (GOLD analysis project Ga0307511, IMG submission 200266) | Populus trichocarpa ectomycorrhiza microbial communities from riparian zone in the Pacific Northwest, United States - 13_EM | ecosystem: Host-associated > Plants > Roots > Unclassified | place... | reverse complement strand
GCCTACAAAATATTCCCAAAATCTGAGCCAATTTGGTTGGATATTGGATTAGAAATCGTCAAAACTGCATAATCACGTTTTTGATCCACTTCCCGGTGATGGTCCGCATCCCGGTGAAGTATGGTAGAGGAAATGCTGCCCGCGAGCGGCCCAGAACATATATAACCGACCAATCTAAAATTGAGGCGCATCTATAACCCACCTCCACCTCTACCTCCAACAATACCAAAGCCGCGTTAAAGTATCCAAGACGCCAGCGCAGACCAGACAAAGCATACCCACCTCGGACAAGAATCTTAACATCTCCTGTTACCTACCATCAGATCAGAGCTTCAAGTTTTTGTAAGATTACGAGGTTATTGAGCGGAGGAATCTTGGTAGAGAGAGAAGTAAAGATATATTTGTCAAAGCTATGTAGAGATCGCTATAGTATGAATGCTATGGTTCTACTGCCTTATTCTTCCTGTCCTTCGCCGGGTTTCGCTCCTTATATCCCTTGATCCTTAATTCAAACTTGCCCTTTTGGTCATCCCAGTTCCTACTCGCATAATTCAGAGTTGCCCTTTCTGCCTATGATCGACCTTTTCGTTCGGCCTTGCATTTATCCGAGAGTATTTCCTACAGTTTTGTAATCCACTACGGAAGTACTTTTTTTTCAGAAAATCCTACCTTGGATACCACTTCTATCAGAGATGAGTTTACCTTCAAATGCCAAGCCCATCGTGCTTCCCATCGTGCTAGCAAAGCCGGACGTCATGAGTGGAGTCCGCACTAGCAGCCAGTGTACATGCATGTCCCGAAGTTATGCACGCGGTAACCAAATTGAAGCACCCGAGCACCCTCCTATAGTGTCGGGATGAGAGACTGGCCGGGACACGGAAGAGTGGTTTGATCTATGCTTAGGAAGGGTGTAATGGATGCATCTAGATAGATTCCTGTTTGGCCGTCTATGTTTGGTAATATAATACAGGGATGATTGCGGACATAGGGTTCGCGGTCTAATTGCTCGGTTAGTTATGGATGCTATAATGGTTGGATGTTATGGAAGTCGGGAGGGTGTTGTGGACACATATGGATAGGTGCCTGTAAACCCGCCTATTGGTTATTAACAATATAGACGAATGCAGATTAGCTTAGGGACCCGGTTGTTCGTGGATGTTATTTTACGGATGTCAGAAGGATGTTACCATACTTCACGGGGATACCGATCATCACCGGGAAACCGATCAATATATCGGCTATCTACCAGACACACGAGATCTAGTTACATGGACCTTAGAAGGGATATGGGAGGTCAGGGAGGGCCCTGGGGTAGGGGAGGGGGGTGTCTGAGACCGTTGTGACCCAGCTGGGGGCCCTACAGCAGGTGCAGCGAGTGTAATAGTAGATAAAATAGAACTAGACGAGGTAGTAGAAATAGTTTCCAAATCACTGTCCCATTGATCAACCTCTTCCCCGCTGATACCCTCTTCCCCATCAGATGAACAAATAGTGACAAATGGAACTGCCTTACGTTTTCCCGATTGTTTGTGGATGGGATGGGGGCTGGGTTGTGAAGGTTTGCGGGGCTGTTTAGCGGACTTTTGCAGCCTTTTCATCTTTTTTGCTTCACTTGTCTCACATTCAATACATAACTCCTTGAGGGTCTTTCCATCCATAACCCGACCATGAGACTTCCTAGCTCCCTCCGATCAACTTTGGCTTCAAGCTTCTGTGCCTCCTGCCACTGCTGGAGTGTTCTCCGCTCTAGCTCCCTGTCCATATCTGCTGCCATAGTAAACTTCTCAAGTTGCTGAATTAGGTCTGCCAAACCTGCTCGATCAAATCTTCGCATCCTTGGATTTTAGTTCAAGAGTAGCCTGTCTTACTCGTCGATGAAGCTTAGCTGTATTGCGGGGTGTAGGGGGTTCAGATAGTGGAGCAGGCGCACAGGCTCTTGGAGGGACTTGACCATGCGTCAACTTGTCTAAGACATGTCTTGAATTGAATGGAATGAGACCTGCTCCTCACCATACACCGAGGATATTCTTCTTGGTATATGTCGCAGTACGTGCTATAATAACCATAGGGTGAAAGTTGCCTTTGGTAACTGCCACATTTCCAAATCGGACAAGACGATCAACCTGTACCGCATAAGCTTTCTGTAGTGGTGAAAATAATCCGACATCGAGTGGTTGAAATAGATGATTAGAGTGTGCAGGCAAACGATGTTGACTCTGAGGCAAAATCCCACAAACTCAATTGTAATATGAGATCCATGACCATCCACAATTAGTAGCCTCCATTCTCCACTCGCCACTGTTTTCAACGATTACACTCCACATCTGGATTTTTTAAAGATTGATACCAGCCCATATAATGTCCTGCACCTTTATATATAATTAAAGGAGGTAGTACAATGCCTTCTCCGGATATTCCTTCTACCACTGTAATCATCTCTCGATTACCATCTGTGGCCAGTTTGCCAGTCGTACCTCGACCACGTCGTAAACATGTAAAGTAAAAAGTTGATCGCAGGTATAGATTTATCAGCTTACCGCGCAAGTTATAAACCTAAGAATACCGCGATAGTAATATTCATTTTCCTAGAAGCTATTGCACGCAGCCATAGCTACTACTTGTCAACAGGTGGTCCCGCCCGCTTGGGGCTTAAATTAATAGGTATTGACCCTGAGTGAGGTCTATAAATTTCTGTCTGTGTCTAGTTACACTTCTGGAGCCCTGCCGCCTCCAACACTGGGAGGGTCCAACAGCCCTTATATACTTCCCGCCCAAGGAAATGGTGAGTCACTAGGGAGACTGTGCGCCAGCCTCTGGCTCATACATGAAGTGAAATCCATCTCTGACTCATACCCGCGCAACTCACCAATGAGTTACACGTTCATCTATACAAATGAAATACATGAGTCATAATTCTGTCAGGTGGCTATGCTATCGCATGAGTCACCTTCTGAATCATAATCCGCCAACTTCTTGTTAGTATCCACTGGTTCTTACTGGTTCTGGAAGGTGGTTACGTTCAGGGCCGTTCCGGGATGGCATATATATTACTCCGGGCATATGTAAGGTAGCGAATCGAGTCTACTGTGTTATACATGAGATATATTCATAAGAAAAGTATATTAAAAATATTTAAAAAACATACAAGAAAAGCTCTGCTTGCACAATGCCCCGCTTGCTCAATCCCCTGCTGACTGAATCCCCCGCTGACTGAATCCCCCGCTGACTGAATCCCCCACTTTATAACTTAAACTCATTACCATTCCCTCATCGAATAATCTTTGATGGACCAAATTGACCAACCCATACAATAAGTGCAATGGCACCTTCCATGCTTTCTTTAGACTTCAGAGGATAGGCACAAGAATACTTGCTAAAATAATCTCGAATATGTAAAATCCATGGGTATTGTCCACGACTTTGGCTTGATGTATTATGTCCATGGATTAATAGTGCCATAAAAGATCAACAACCTACACCACATATTAAGTAGATTAAGACTCATATGAGCTTCTTGCGATTAATTCAATGATATCTCTCATTTATACTTGCATAGGTTTTGTTCTCACCTGCATGCAATTGCAATAACACATCATGAGTATGTGCGATAACCTCAAATACATCATGCTCTAAAACCACTCGTTCCCCACAATTATTTTTCCCAGCAATACAATATAAAGCATCGTGGTGTAGCTCATATTCCTTTGATCACAGCTGAATTGCTGACATGTCATTGTTTGGAGCAAATTCGGGTCTTGGAGGTATGCTTAATTTTACGATACCTAGGCACTATGTACCATACTGGAAATCCCAGGTCAATTGAGATTTGTTGGTTTTTGTATGCAGATATTCTTCAAACTTGGTAACTTGAAGTATTAGTTAAATTTCTCGTGTGTATCGCTAAGGGGTTGTAGTATTTAGCAAGTACGAAAAATGATCTTTTAAGCTATTATTGTGTACGCTACATTCTTTGCTACATAATAACCTTTATTTCGGTATACCTTCTATTGGGTATTTTTTTGAATAGGTCGCCTATGCTACCTCCGATGTTTTTTGATCAAATGTTTCTGCTACAAAACAATCCTCAGTATGGCCCGATTTAGTAATTATAACGTCGCTGTGGTATTGTAAAGTCATTGTGGTATTGTAGAAATTAAATCGCTGTCGCCGTAGCATTGACCAATTTTAATCCTGTAACGGCCCCGAACATAGTTATATTATACCGATGTATAAGTATAACTTCCTTACAAAACAAATCACCTTAGCTCGATCTGAAATCCCTTGCCTAAATCCCTTCTCATCCATATTGTGGGTTGTAGCATTGGTGATTTGATAAAGCCGCTTAAGTTGCAAAAGCTTATTAAACTTATCTCAGATAACTTCAGGATTGCTAGCCTTGATTCGTTTTTTATCGAACTGGCTACTGAGCTTCGAAACAAGAAAGGGGTGACGATCCAGGAAGCGAGTAATCCAATTCTTCCCCACTGTTGACTGTTCATCCCACTTGGTACCCTTTAATAAGGCAATACCCTTCTTCACATGTGAAATCCGGGGATGGAATCCCCACTCCTCTAATTTTAGGATCCATCGTACAATTGCCTTCTCTTCTGCCGGTGTACACAACTGTTGTGTAATATGCCCCTTTACATGGGATTGTGAATCATTCAACTGCCCATATAATGTAGCATATGCCAGTCCAAAGGCTACTGCTGTTTTCCAGATTGATGGGTATTTTCTCTGTTCAAATTCCAATATTGCTTGCCGAATGCGTAGCTCTCGTTGAGCCTCTGAAGCATGCTTGCGTTGCTTTAGCCTTCCCATTATGTGTACAAGCCTTGCTATGGTCACACATTAGCTTTTACGTTCCGTACGGTCGGTTTTCTAAACCTCATATAAAGAGTGGATAAATACCGGACAATTTTTTCCCGTGCTCAAACCACGTCTTAGATACCCTAAAATGAGTCGGATCCCTCGGGGTTGTTGCTACAAGGACTGCTGATTCTAAGGTTACCGCCGGTGTTGATATCCGTTGCGAACTGATGTTGTTGTAGCCTCGTAATTACCCCGCAATGCTGCGCCACTGATCGGCATGTGGCTGGTTCTAGATAGATACATTTATGATTGTTGGTATGGGTGAATGCGAACATAGTATTAAGGGTCTAATTGACTGATCCTTCATGCCTATCCGATGTGGTGGGTTCCGATATGATAGCACGGTGTCCATCGCGTGAATCATGGACGGATATGCGCCGCATATGCATATAGATTTTGAAGACTGGACCCAAGTCTACTGCTCTCTACAACCAATCGCTGTTCTGCTCTGCATGCAAGGCCCCTAGAGTATCCAAGCTCCCATAACATTCATAAGGCTCAGATAAAATATATTAACGAGGAAAAAGGAGCAAAAGGACCAAATAAACTAATGAATGAAACAATCAAGTGACGGATCCAAGGAAAACAACTAAAAATCAGCAACAAGGAGGAAAACCAAAAAGCAAACGAAATTGAAAAAATAATGAAAAACAGAGGCCTTGGGATCCACACAGTGCTCCAGAATGACTTATCAGTCCAACGACTATTCTACCAGTCTTCACTGTCTGTGTACATCTCATTAGATGCTAAATCCTGAAAGTTAAGGTCACTCATCAGCAAGACACATAATCAATAAGATAGAAGTGCGAATGCTCACAGTGGTACCCGCCCCACAATCCACAATAACGAAAGAAAATCCTTCCAAGGCACTTTATTATTTTCTTATGGAATGCGAAAAGTGAACAGATAAAGAGTCCTTTACTACCTGAATATGATGTATACTCTCCGTATCACAACGACAATATCGTTCAGGACGAGCCCACTTGGTCTATCTCGACAACCAGAGGGTTTCCGACGTCGGAGAAAACAGAATTTGACAGAGGTAAGCGAGCACTTTACTAATATCCTATTTTCGCGAACTTTTGAGGAGAATTACAGAATCCCCCCGAGTGTCAAGTTCTGCCAGAACTCGAGCTGAGCTAGGGCGATTCTCCCAAACGTTGCAACGTGTTCGCCAACGATTAGTGCCTTGAACTGGGAGTTCTACAGACAAAAGCTCCGCGTTTATTGCAGCGTAATATCTCGGTGTCACCTTGAGTCGCGGCTTGGATATTCTTTGGGGAATTAAGAATGTATGCCAAAACATGGAAAAGGCAAAAAAAAGGCAGCAGTCAAACCTTTGGCTGCCCCTTCTTTAGACAACAGGCCGAGATACTGCACTCCGGAGGTGCAAGTGTTTACACCTCAATTACCTACACCGGAACCTACTCCACCCGCCAGGACTGGAAACTGGCAGGTATCAGTGGAGAGGGCAGAGATGTTTTCTGAGGCTAACGTTGTCTTCGTATCTAGTCCGCTGAAGATGGCACCTTTGCTAGATTTATCGCGGATGCAATGAGCCGGCTAGAGATTCAGAAAGCGGAATACATGTAGAGGGCGTTGGAGTATGAGAGGTTTAAAGCGAGAAACGAGAATGAAAGTGCTCATGATAACAGTGGTGATGGGTGGTTATCTATATATACTGGAAAATGTTGTGAGTACTGGTACCCATATTTGAATCAAGGGCTGATTCCTTAGTAGTAATCCAAACGCCCTTGCGGCATCCCGCCTCTGAACCCAACAGTTGGTGTACAAAATTGCCAGTCGGAACCCAAGAACCAGAGCAGCTATAGACAAGCGGACGGTACCACGGCGATTACAACACGAATATCTCCTCAGATCTCGGGGTTCCAATGTACTCCGTGTGATATCAGCACAAGCTCACTAATTGTCCTCAGCTGCACCGTGTCGCACAGGGCCTACCAACCTTCATAACATATAAGACTTACTTACCAATTGTAAACATATGTGTTTGAACCTAAGCTCGCATATAGCCCTGATATAACGATTCCTTGATCCCTATATCCCTCAGAATATGTAGTTTTTTACATAATCCGCTATGTAGTTCACTACCATCTCTTCACATAGTGGGCGGTTTGTCCTGATACTGAGTCCACATGTATTATAGATCACGTACAACGTATATTGAGCCCCACAGGTCGTTTGAGGCCACAATTCCGTCACATAAATTGCTAGTCCATACATACTCCAATTCCTACCTTCCATTTTTCACCACCTCATATAGCAATGCTCACCCTAGGGCGGCACTTGCAGATGGCTTCTATGTATATACTAAAACTCTTGTTTTAATTTAAGCCTATTTGCATTATAATTCGATTTTTTTAACAATTAAATGCATGCATCTCGGAAGTGCTCCGGATCTCGGTAATGCGCCGGATCCCCGTCAAATACGTTATTTAGGGTATAATGCTGCCATAGGGATATGTCGCTGCCAGAGGGGTATAACTGTAAGGAATACACTCTACCGATCCTATCCGAGATGTTGGGACACGATGTAGGCATTATAGGCATGAGACATATTCATGTATATATACGGCGGTATAGACCACCGATAGAAAAGACAATGAAACCTATCCTTCAAATCATATAGCAAGGCTATGAAGCCTATTCTTCCGCTCATAAGATAGCAATAGCCCAGATATCACTGCTATCAGGGTAAGTGGCATTGCCATAGGGAGGTACTGCTGCCCTCGCTGGCATGAGTGTAGAAGGCTGTCTACCCAGATATCACTACTATTAGAGTATGTTGCCGGCATAGGGAGGTATTGCTCCCCCAAAGTGACATCACTGGCATCGGTATATAACGCTGCTATAGGTGTATCTCACTGCCAAAAAGGTATATTGCTGCCATGAGGTTCTAACTTGCCATAGGATATTCGAATACCTTGGGGGTATTTTGCTGGAGGTTACGAGAGAGCACGGACGATGGCAGTATTTCCCTTTTTCCGGTAGAGAGTTTGTTCGGATGAGGAAAACTAGGTAGTTCAAGGTGTTTCATGTATTCGCTTATGTTTTCAAGTGACTGAAAGAAAAAGCTCTCGGGCTCGGCTCGCCCCGCTCGTGCCCAGGCGTAGACCGAGCCACATGCCCCTCAAGTTCAATATTTAATTTTCCTTTGTTGGAGTTTATTTATTTACTCTATATCATTAGGACGATTGTGGGGCATAGTTATCGTAGTGCAATAAATCTTCAATCCAAAGAACTGGGAACATACACAAGATGCAGTAAACGTCGAGTAATAATACGAGCATTCCTATATACTACTAATACCAGATAGCCCCATCATGATCCTCTTATCGGTGGAGCCAGGGCAATGTGCACACTGTAGTACCCATGAAACGCTCGATTGTCCCCGATTCAGACTAGTTTGGGGAATGATTGGAAATATTTGAATCGCCGTTTAGAGATGCAGCGAGGAGAAGGAGGGCAGAATTATGGCAAAATTCTTCGGGGGTTTTTGCTCATGCGTTTCTGGAGAAGATGGAGGAACTGCGGACCTCGGTCACACAAGGTCCTGGGGTTGGAAATTGGGATGAGTTTGCCGAAATGAGGGAGATCTTTGAGGATTTAATTTAGTCTGGTTGGCAAGACGGCCCCGAAATTTCATTTGGCGTTTCGATGATGAGGACACGGAGATGCAACAAAGGAGTGATAAGTGAGGCGGAGCTGCGGATAGTCCTTGTTTCTACTTTTTCTATTTTTTTTTTTCAACTCCGTAGTCGTGTGCACATGAGGGAGATCTTGGGAGGTTTGGATATAGGAGGCGCAGAGCAACAAGAGGAGTGAAGGAGAACTGGGTGGTTGTGTCAGCGGCCAGGAGAATGCGGGAGGCATCATGGCAGCAGTGGTAGGGACTTTCCCGTGTGGTGTTTCCGGAGATGATGGAGGAATTAGGGGCTTTGTCATTCAGCCAGCTTTGGCAATTTGTAACTAATTGCTGGGGAGGCGAAATTTTCCGGGGAGTTTCTTTGTGAAGCAGACAGTGTATCTGTTACAACCGAATTCTGATTATTTATCTTGCAATTATGAATGCTGAGAGTTCAGAAACCGTTACGACCAGTGAAATATGACACGGGGCTGACTGTTGCACTTGGGAACTAATCTGCTTATATACCGGCGACAAGTAGATCTCTCATCATAGCTGGAAGATAATTCTCCTATACAAGTTTCTTGCCGCGCTCTAATTTCACTCAGCAAAATGATTTGCCGATTCCCCAGAACGCATGGGATTGATGAGACACCAATTGTGCAGCGAACCGTCAGTACCTATTGGGTGTCCAATATATAGTATCCGACGGTCAGAATCGGAATGAACATGGCGGTGGGGATAGGTAGCAGAAGCAGAGGTGGTAGCGGAAGTGGCAGTAGCCCTGATAGTAGTCGCTCCAGTGGTGGCAAAGATCTCTAATTTAATATTTTTAGATCAGACATGCGCAATTTTGGCTTCCGTTTCCATCTGCTGCAGGTGTTGGATACATCGGGCACTATACTTGATTTAAAACCCATTAGCTAGGAACAATTGCAATGGCTCCCGATGTCGAACTCCCATCGTATGTCGATGATTTACACTTGGGGGTTTCGATCAAGCCAGAGGAATAAAGATGGAAGGGTGTTGGAAATAACGGCAGATGAAATTGTGAACAGGATAGCGGCAGAGAATCATCTACCCCCAGAAGATTCAAAGCACGAGAAGCTAGTCCTAAAAAACAAGAGAAGGAGGAAGAATGCTGAGGTGAAATGGGTAAAGTGGCTGGGGATCATCACGGACGAAAGCCTAACCTTCCAGGGAAACTGGAAGGCCCGCATCAAGAAAGCTTGGGCTCTGCTTACCCAATTTGACGAGATAGGAACTCACAGTCGGGGACCAGCGCCATGAGTTGGAGGCAGATCTACACTGGGATGATCCGCGCAGTAGTTCTCTGGGGTTCGGAGCTGGGTTGGACAGGACAGAGACTGGGGGGGTTCGAGCAATTCCAGTACCAAGCCCTGAAGAAATGTGTTAATGTGACACACGGATCTAGAGCCGAACTAGTGATTTAGATTGCAGGAGTAGAGTCTCCGAGGATAGCGTTGGACATGGCACAAGCCAGACTCGGGAAAGATAATGCGGGACACCACCGCCATAGAAGACTTGATTGATGACAACGGCACGGGAAGTAATATTGAGGTAGGAAGAGAATGGGATGATTTTGGATAAGAGTACACTGTCGGTCTAGATGGATTTACTTCCGTCTTGTCAGCGAAGCAGGGGTACTAACAGAGGAAAACACCAAAAGATGAGTTTTGGGAGAATAGTAGACAAGGGGGAGGTGCCGGAGGTATAGCTCCAAGCTCAGGTGGACTCGACAGCAGAAGTTTGGCAGGAAGACACAAACCAAAAGCTAGGGAGCACTTTCCAAGCGACTGGAGTGT
>Ga0307511_10008378_pt1 | contig 10345 bp, 15 predicted proteins | sample 13_EM_MG_FD_200266 | JGI IMG/M metagenome (GOLD analysis project Ga0307511, IMG submission 200266) | Populus trichocarpa ectomycorrhiza microbial communities from riparian zone in the Pacific Northwest, United States - 13_EM | ecosystem: Host-associated > Plants > Roots > Unclassified | place... | reverse complement strand
TTCTTGGCCAAACGGCCTCTCCTCGGTCCCGACACTCACCATTTACGAGCACTGGGCGGTGATGAACCACCGGGGCACTGCGAGAATGATGATTGAGAACATGCGCACACGATTGCAACCACAAGAACTTCTTGCTGTGTCTCGCTGTCCTGAAGGGGTATGCTGCCGAACAAGTTCTCACCAGTGTTAAGGCAATCTGCATGTGGAATGATGCGGCTCTTGATTCTTGTCGCAAGTCTCGGGAAAGCCTTGACAGCGACGTCGAAAGAAATGGCTGCAAACTTCGAGAAGAAACGTCAAAGGAGAGGTGGAGCCAGACACACGATAAGTTCCCTCCTTACCCGATGCCAATCGTGGTATGCACTGGAGCATCACCACGGAAATGCAGTGGCCTCGAGGACGGGACAAGTACGTACCAGACTTGATTCGACAAGTATACCAGGAACGACCCGCCAGGAAGAGTGAGGAAACTTCCGTCGTTCCGCACAAACCTAACCTTGACTCCCACAAGCAGCTCTCTCTAAATCTGAGCGATACCTTTTCAGAGGCCCACTCGCCGAAGGGTCTAGCAAGACGCGGCCGAAAAAGATCTGGCCAGTAATTTAGTTAGGATGGTTTCATTCACGACTAATGGAGCTGGCCAATGTCCGTCAAACACGGGCAAACAATCCTCTGCTCTGGCACACTTTGGCACATTCAAGCAGCCAAACGCCTTATGGCCCCCTTCGATCTCGATGCGTGTATAGAGCAGCTACTACGAAAACAGCTCCTTCATGAAGCACTCTTACGAGAAATCTGCGAAAAGACGAAAGAGGTTCTGATGAGAGAATCAAATGTGGTGCACGTGAGTGCCCCAGTCACCGTCGTTGGTGACATCCATGGGTGAGTGCTCTGCCCTCGAGGCAGTATGCATGCCATTTACCGCAGTTTCAAGCCAGTTTTATGACCTGATAGAGATATTTCGCATAGGTGGATATGCCCCTCACACAAACTACTTGTTCCTGGGTCAGTCGTCGACACGTTCCAAATCACGAGAAGTCTCACTATCTAACCCCACATCTCCATCAGGTGATTACGTCGATCGAGGTCTCTTCAGTGTAGAGACGATATCTCTCCTCACGTGTCTCAAGTTGCGGTGGCCAGACCGTGTCCAACTAATTCGGGGAAACCACGAATCCAGGGCCGTCACCCAAGTATGTCTTCCGTTATTTGGTGCACTCCACACAAACGAAGTTATCAGACCTACGGATTCTATACGGAATGCGTACGAAAGTACGGTTCCTCACACGTGTGGACATATTTTACGGACATGTTTGACTTCTTAACCCTATCCGTCGTCATTGATGATCGGATATTCTGCGTGCATGGAGGTAAATGCCCAAACCGAGCCTCAAGGAGCTTCTGATAATTGAACCCTGGTTATTCAGGTCTCTCACCGTCCATCCATTCAGTGGATCAAATCAAAGTAGTCGATCGATTTCGAGGTTTGTCTCTCTTCGCGCATGTACACCCATCCTCGTGTCACCGTCGTCAAACAGAAATTCCTCACGAGGGTCCGATGGCCGATCTCGTGTGGTCAGATCCAGATGCGGAGAAAGAAGACTTCGCCATTTCTCCAAGGTCGGTGCTTTTCACCCCTTTCATTAATGTGGTTTGCACATTCTTTCGATCCATCCGTCCACGTCGGTTTCACATGTCAAGCTTTATCATAATGAGAACTCACTGTTTTGTAGAGGTGCGGGGTACACGTTTGGCTCCGGAGTTGTGCACAAGTTCCTTGAGACAAATAATATGTCTCATATCCTACGGGCACACCAGCTTTGTATGGAAGGGTTTTCTTCCCTCTTTGACAAGCACCTGTCCACGGTGTGGTCTGCACCCAATTATTGCTATCGCTGTGGGAATTCAGCGAGTATTCTTGAAGTTGGCCCTGGTGAGAACATGCACTTTAATGTCTTCGAAGCAGCCCCGGAAAATGAACGGGATGGGCCGAGTCATCAGCACCCTCAGAATGCAGGTGGAAAAGTACGTCGTGGGCTTCGTCGTTGGTCCGCTCGTCTCCCTACTTACTGATCCGACTAGCCTCCGGAATACTTCCTTTAATGCGTTGCTTCAACGATAATAGTCAACAGTCCATATGTCGCAAATGACGCACCAGGGACCTGACTTGGAATGTTTAGGATCTACAGCGGCGATGTGTGGCGCCGCAGGAGGTTATTACGATCTGAGCACTTGAATCGCGCCACGCACGCATTCGACCATTTACAGCGAGGTAATGAGTATGTAGCCCGTATACGCTCCGACGGAAGTGCCGATAGATTATCACTATACCCTTCTCCCATCCTACTACCACCCTTTGATCCTGTGCCGCCACTCGCCACTCGTTTGCCAATTTCCTCACGGCGAGTTCCTTATATATGATTTGTCAACATCAAAACATCACTGATGCTTATACGCTTGATGCTTGATTACGCCACATACTTCGCATGACTTGTTGGCATCAAGCCATTCTAAGGGTGATCATGGTCTTGCATGAAGCATAAAACTATGGACCTGCAGCGAATGACAGTATGTGGGACAAGCCGGAATGAGATGCTCGGAGTACAGACATAGCACATCACAGTCAAACGGGTTTTGGGACAGTATCCTTTTTGCTTGTTTCACGTCAACTGTTAGGCCAACTCAAACATTCGCAAGTCCCCACGCACCACTTGCGACTTTCTCGAGACTGCTGTAAGATTGAAGCTGCAAAATGTTGGTCAGTACCAGAAGGTGGGAAGGCACATCTTCTATAACACGCAAGCTGGACCAAGGTTCATGCTGGCACTTCAATCCTCAAGTTCTGGAGGCTAAACAGCACCACTGAAACCGTAAGAACATGCTATTGGTTGATGTCGCTGTTAAATTAACAAAATAATTATGCTTTTTCTAGCCCTTTGGACTTGAATGGACAATCTTGTCCAACTCACAAACATTTGTTAATGTCTCTAAAGCCTTGTGATTTACAATTCTGATGCCTCGATTTCAACAACATTATGTGTATGAATTAAAAGGTCATCCAAAGCTTTGTGCAACCAAACAAGCAGAACCGTTGGGTGACAATAGCAAACGGGTGTCGAGAGCATGCAGCACGGCGCATGACGTAGGAAAGTGTAGTCAGTACTTCAGTGGGGTCAAAAGAATACTACTCTCCACAACAATTACAGAACCATGAGATAGGGATAGTGAACTGCACATGTCGACCCGCGGGTGTTAGAGGGCTGACCCACACCCATACCCACACTTACCCAAACCCGCGGGTGTACGGGTGTATATCGCCAAGGGTGTCGCCGACTCCGGATACTATGCGGGTATATTCACAGGTCACCTCATAATTTACTACATGAGAAGTAAATAATTTGAACAAAGTACATCTTTACCTGGCGGATCGTCATATTCGATGAAATTCTGCCCTTTACTTACCTTATTGAGTGGGGCTAGTACTGCTGCTTTTACGGTACTCGTTTGTGATCCGTGACATAATAGTCACTGGTCTGATGGTCTGAATTATGTAGTATATTCTTGCTGACACCTTACCAAGTCGTCAGACGACTGCAAGGATTTCGGAGGCGCTTACTCAGACGTCTAAAAGGTCCGACTTGTCTGTCATGTGCAGCAGACTCCTTGCAATAACTTCGCTGCATCGCATGAAAATTACTCAGACGAACATACGTCCGAGTAATCTTGGGTATCAAGAACACCTATGTACATCCCCAGTCTGTATGCACATGCCCTGGACCCATGGCATAAGTATGCATACGTGTGGATGATATGTCCATTTCTCGCTCAGTGCTCAGCATGAGCTTAGTAGCCTGATCACCATGGCGATTTCGCCTCCTTAGGAGTATGACATAATAGTTTACGCACTTGAATTTCAAAAGCTATTTGTGGCTGTCTACGATTCGTTAGCAGCGAGGCGCATCTTCCAGTCATGATGGGATATATATATTCACACATCGCTGGCTGCCATCGAGCCTGCTGTCAGCTTTTGGAGACCCGAGATCCTTATGATTGGCCCTACATATATTTCCAGTAGTATTCATGGGCCCTGTAGCTGTCTTTCCTGGAACTCCGTAGCCTTCCCTCCGCCAACCGTCCGAAGCCTGCCATGGATAGAACGGTTACGAATGAACCGATAAATTTCCCAACGAAGGCTACCACGATTAGAATCAAATACACTGAGGCTGTGAGTAACAAGGGATACACCTTCGACTTTCAGGTGTAAACTAAAAACCTTGCCAGCCGTACCAAGGGAGACGAGCCGCGTTTTCTCTGAAAATTGTCGTCATTGGCTGCGGGCTTGGTGGCATCGCCGCTGCATACTGCCTTGCAAAAGCCGGGCATAAAGTCGTCGTCTTAGAGGCAGCTACAGCTATCGGTGAAATAGGCGCTGGCATCCAGGTTAGCCCGAACGTCTCCCGCCAGCTCATCCGTTGGGGCCTCGAAAAGAGACTACAAGACTTTGCTATTAAACCGGAAGCACTTACCTTCCGGCGGTGTATGTACCCCTTACTTCTCTAAGCCGCTCGACGTCCTCATTGTAGACTTGAAGGGTGCACAGGAGAGACAATAGGTCGGACGAAATGGGGTGAATCGATGGAGAAGAATTATGGCGCACCATACTACCACATACACGTTGAGTTGGCCTTCAATTGCTTTGCTATGCTCCGTTGACATGGTTTTAGAGAGCCGACCTTCATCGCATAATGTATGATCTAGCAGAGCCGCATGTGGATATCCGAACAAATTGTCGGGTCGCTGCTATGAACCCAACGATACCTACTTTGACATTGCAAACTGGGGAAATCGTCTACGCGGACCTCGTGATCGGTGCAGATGGAGTGAAGAGTATTTCTCGTCAATACGTAGTCGGGGAGCCAGACGAACCAACACCCACTGGAGACGCAGCATACCGTGCTGTGATACCAACTGAATTGCTTCTGGCAGACCCAGAGTTAAAAGACCTCGTGGAAACACCTGAAATGATCGGTTGGTTGGGTCCACAGCGACACATCGTGGGTTACAACATTGTGAGACGCTTACTTTCATTCTCGGGAACGAACCCATTCTTCATTCTCGATGACTAACCCCTTGCTTCTTCAGCGGGCCAAAAAAGAATATAACCTCGTCATGTGCTATACAGACCGCGACCCAGAAGCGCCGGAGAAAACAGAGATAAGAGCAGACAAGATAAAGGCCGAATACGAAGGCTGGGAGCCACGGTGAGCCTAACGCCCTTCGACGAAATGCCTCCATTCGCCCCTGACTCACATTGTTGAAACCCAGGATCCAAAAACTTCTTGCTTTCATTCCATCCGCCATGAAATGGAAGCTACTGGACCATGCGCCCCTGAGGTCTTGGGTGCACAGGGACGGTAAACTTGCCCTCCTTGGAGACTCTTGTCATCCTATGCTAGTAAGAGCCTTCTCCACGACACCCTTCTTAGCTTTGTTAACGTTAGTTCGTAATGTGCAGCCTTACCGTGCACAAGGGGCAGCTATGGCAGTGGGTCTAATGTTTTTCTGCATCTTGCTTGACCTGACTTGACAGCGCTATCAAAAATCTGGAAAAAAATGGTCAGATTGAAGATGGTGCAGTTCTTGGCAACCTATTCTCTCGCTTGTCCTCCCGTGCTCAAATTGCGCCCCTCCTGCACGCATATGAATCGCTCCGATATGCTCGAGCAACGAACACGCAAGCATCTGCCCGTCTCAACCAAGTCATTTTCCATCTTCCCGATGGGCTGGAACAAGAACAACGCGACAAACAGATGGGTACAGCCATGGAAGACGCACGTAGAGAGCAGGACGGTAAAACAGCAACTGATATCCACACGGTACCCAATAAGGGAAATCCCAATCAGTGGGCGGACAAAGAGAAGAGTGCAGACCTGTTTGGGTACGATGCTGATGAGGAGGCTGAAAAGTGGTGGCGTGATAACAGAGAGCGCATGAAGCGCCTGGAGCGCACGGTTGGCCAGCTGGCGAAGTTATAAGCAATGGTACTATTGACTCTTATGGAAAATTGTACAGAATAATTGTACAGTCCCAGCGCCGGTAGGATATTGCGGCACGTCGGGGTTCTGGCCCAAGTCAACTGAGGTCTTGAAGGATATATCAAAGCGGTAGGATGAAGCCTACCATGATTGTGACACTAGAAAGGCCAGAAGTAAACTCACTGTAGTGTGTAATCATCAGTAGCGAAGCCAGGGTGACTGCGATGGCTAACCTGTTTTTCTTTTCTTTCCGTAGTTATCTTGGGCTTGGATTACAAAATAGTTGTTTGGATGAGTGTGGAAGGACAGCAGTGAGTACGTTCCCGGTAGGAAAAGGGAGGAAAGTGTATTGGTAAAGGAGCGGATAGTCACCAATTCCTTTTAGAGTATGCACCGTGGCTGGGACGAATATTTGGCTGGTAAACCATCGTTGCGATCCCCTCTGCCCGCAGCGCAGGGGGAATGCTTAAAATCTCAGGTGCCAGTGGTAGAGAGGGCTGGGGATGCATCGATGGGCTACCAATGCCAGAGTCCAGATTATGGCATGATGGCAGCAGTCACCAATTGGCTTGACTTGATATATATAACGCAATGGCAGGTTGGATCGGTGACGAAGGAACAAGGGAGGCCATGAAATTTTAGTCCTGTGGACCTGTGTGCAATTGATCCAACTCCCAGAGACCAAATAAGGTAAGAGTTGCTGCCCACCTCCACTGGTGAATGGAATCACCTCTGTTTCTGCCAGTCCTTGCGGTGTGTCGGCTTTTGCTGGCAGCGCTACCACTTCCTGCATTGAATAGCCTCCAGCGTGACCACCAGTTGACCTCGCCGTTGACCTCGTACTTTCGTCGTGCGTGTGTCTTCTTCACTCTGCCCATGAGCTGATGGTGACTGACAGCATGAACACACGAAACAGTGAAAGAGGGATTGTGGTTATATCAGCATGATATCGATCCGTATGCTGGAGGCATTCTCAGGCATGTGAGTGGCAAGTTGGCTTCTGTGGTGCGATCTTAGGTCTTCCGTCCAGTCACCCTTGTTTCTTTCCTTTTTCTCAATAGTTCCTGCACTGCCTGTCGTGTGGGCTCTTTGCGATTTAGTAGGCGCATGGGCCCTTATTCGTATATGGCGTGCTAGACAGCAGCTGGGAAAGAGCAAACGCGACGGGCTGGTCGCTGCTGCATATTTGCTCAATCCGTATCTTCTCCTGCCATCCCTCGCACTTTCAACGTCGACTTTCGAGAACTCGATGATCCTCTGCACGCTCATGCTGGCCGCTGAAGGTATAGTTCTTTCGTATGTTGGTTGGGTTATCTTACACTCCTTGTGTATAGGGAAACGATCACCTGCTATTCTTACTCTCGCTCTGTCGACCCACCTTTCACTCTCCACCATCCTTTTCCTCGTACCCGTCCTTATGTTGCTGATAACTTCACCTACATCGCAGCTTGCTTCTCCGCGTCTGTTCGTAGGCAGCTATCAGTTGGCTGTCAAGTATGCCAGTGAATTCTCGGTGTATTGGCTTATTCTTGTCGGCGCAGCGTCTATCATGGCTGGCGGTGTGTGGGACTGGATACGTGAATCGTGGGGTGCAAGGTCAGTGTTTGTGAACTCGATCTCGTGCACGAAGGCAGACATCAGCTTTAGCTTAACCCTGCCGGATTTGACGCCAAATCCTGGGCTCTGGTGGTACTTCTTTACTGAAATGTTCGACCATTTCCGACCGTTCTTTCTTATGGTGTTTTCGGTATGTGGGACCGGTTTTACATGATTGGAGGCTTTACTGTCTTCCTATTTAGGTGCACCTCCTCATTTACATCATACCCATTTGCATCAAATTTCAGTGGGTCTTTTTAGCTGGGTTATTTTTCTCGATGTCTGACATTGTCTAGGCACGATGCACTTTATGCATCTTTCCTACTCCTAGGGATTCTTGGGACTTTCAAAGCATATCTCACCCTTGCGGACCCTGGGCTATTTCTCAGCATGTTTGCAATATTTCCCGAGGTATATCCATGTGTGTTTGCTTTCCTCTTGTTGCCCGTCGTATTTTTCATATACCCTTTAGACCTTCGTCACCCAATAGTGACCACTCTTTTGCACACGCATGCATCGTTGCTACTTCCACTCTTCCACGCATTGTGGGTCACCGAAGGCCGTGGAAACGCGAACTTCTATTATGCCGCCAGTCTTGTCACGGGTGTCGCAGGTGGAGCTGGTGTCATCGATGCATGTTTTGCTGGGATGAGAATTGCAATTGGGGACGTTGCTGAGCCAGAGCGAGAAAAATGGGAAGTTACGCAGGAATGAAGGGGCTGCATCCGTCTCTACCTAGTAGCGATATATCCCTGTGACAAATTGAAGTGGAAGCTCATGATTCACACAGCCTACAAGCAGCGAGATGGTACACTTGGTTACTGCACATTCAGCATGTCGGACAGTCAAGTGTCCATGGAACGAGTTGCATGTGTCATCCTGCAGGTATTTTGTCGGACCTCCACTGCGGCCCACTCGGCATCAGGGTGGTCCTGAGCTCGTCATGCTCAGGATTGTGTCCGATTGGGTGGGCTGTCCGAAGGTGCGATAACCGATTAGTTGTAAGACCTTAATCAATTCCATGGACGGGCATTGCTACGCAGCTGGCGACAAATGGCAGGATACCAAAGCTACGCTGCCACATATTACTGCATTGCTCCAGAATACCTCTATAACATGGCTCGAGACCACGGCGATAAGAAAATTAGTACTAGAGTCGTGCAAAATCGGTTACCAACCGAGCCAGGTCAAGCAATGATATCAGCTCGGTATCACAATATGATGCATTCGGTAAGAACTCCAGTACATAGCTTTCACTCTTTCCGGGCTGCACCCGCAATACCGCCTGTCAGAATGCTTGGAAGTTCCTGTCCGCCAATGGCGTAAAGCAACGACACCGACCCACCCATCAACAAGAGTAGAGTAATGACAATTCCCGAGAGTAACACAAATGGTCTGGAGTAGCCTGAGTAAATACTAATAGCGGAAAATTATAAACTTACCCGCTGATATCCTGTCGCTCGCAGCTTTGGCCCACCCAAGTCTGTGTCATCCCTGACTCGCTCTTGGTCGCAACGCAGGCGCATGTAAAGCATTCACTGCCTTCGTGTACTGTGCTCACACACGAGCCATGTCCGGAGCAGGCGCTCGTTCCATTGAGACAAGCGAGCTCGGTGTCGTAACAAACTCCTGGGCGAGACAGGGTCTGCCGGGTCTTCGGCGGGAGCGAGCTCTGCAGCTGTTGTGTGGACCTCTTTTGAACAGATGACGGTAGATAAGCCACAAGCGCAAGTCGGATAGACTTGTCGAAGAGGGCAGCCTCGATCACGGAGCGGACTGTCCGGGTAGCAAGTTGGTATTGTTCGCTCTCCCGGCCATAAGCCGCCGCGAGCTGAGGAATGCTGGAAAGTTGAACGCCTGCAAAGCGGTCGATAGTGGTAGGTGCATCGATATAGTCCGTAAGCGTGGTCATTTCAACAAGGAATGCTTCGTTGGCGGAGGTTGGGGTAAGGAATACGTCCAGGACGCGTGGGACACCTTGGGAGGGCAGTGAGGGTTTAGCATAGACATAGGAAAATGCATGGGTGGCCCGTTGGTTGAACGTTTTCAAAAGAGAGGGTAGATACTCTCTGGTCGGTTCAGAGAAGGAGAAGTTCGGTACCAAGGTCGATGGGAGGACGTCTAACAGAACTGAACATACTGACAGTACAGATAGCCAACGGACTTACCTGGAGCATACACTTCGTCTATCAGGAGCAACAGGCCACCTTGGGCATCGCTGGCCACGAAATCTCGTTCAGCGAAAAGGTGACTGAGTTTCACGGATTCTTGGCTAAGCTCCTCGAACAGGTCGAGATGGAGGTGAGCTGCCAATACCTGGCTCACCTGCCGAGAAGATAGATGGAAAGGCCATGATTCAGAAGGACTGAGGTAGACTTTCGCAGCCTGTGCCAGACCAAAAAATACACATGCAGACAATCCGCGCATCGTCGATGCAGGAGACGAGAACTGCGATGCGATTTGTAACTATTTGCCCCGCTTACAGGTGTAAATGTGTAGTCATTCCATACTAACTTTTACCTATTTCTTGAAGGTTCCCAAAAGGCTGGCAAAATTTAACCTCACGTTTGAGAAGCAGACCGTCCTGGGCAGCAATTTGTTGGAGGTGTGTAGACATGGTGCGCATTACACTACATAGTTGTGGAGTAGAGGAACAATCTGACTGGATTCAAATCTCACTAATGTATCGCTTCTGCAATTGAAAGCTTGCTTGG
>Ga0307511_10008377_pt1 | contig 10345 bp, 9 predicted proteins | sample 13_EM_MG_FD_200266 | JGI IMG/M metagenome (GOLD analysis project Ga0307511, IMG submission 200266) | Populus trichocarpa ectomycorrhiza microbial communities from riparian zone in the Pacific Northwest, United States - 13_EM | ecosystem: Host-associated > Plants > Roots > Unclassified | place... | reverse complement strand
GATTACGACCTCAAGGTTCCTGCCTCGATCGCACTCGATCTGCGAACGGTCAATGGCCGTATCGCCACCCGCGGCGTCGATGGCGAAATGAAGGCGGTGACGGTGAACGGCCGGGTGAACATTGATACGCCTGGATCGAGCGAGATCGAGGCGCACACGGTCAACGGCCGCATCGAGGCTCGCTTCGACAAGTCGTTCCAGGGCGCGACGCTGAAGACGATCAACGGCGGCGTGACCGCGATCCTGCCGCTGACGGCGTCGTTCACGGGCGATTTCTCGCAGGTCAATGGCGACATCGAAGCGGCCTTCCCGCTGAACATCCATTCGCATCCCGGCAGCCGCCGCGTGTCGGGCGAAGTGAACGGCGGCCGCTACGAGCTGCGCATCACGACGGTGAATGGCGATATCAAGATCGATACTGCCACGCCGCCGACTCCTCCCGCGCCACCGGCGCCTGTTGCACCGCCCGCGGCGCCGGCAACGCCGAGCACGTAGGCACAAAAAGTCGGACTGAGAGCCCGGCCTACGTACGCCGCGCGGCGATCCTGCCTATACTCGCCATCCATGACGAAACGCGTTGCGGCGGCGGTGTTGTTCGTGCTCATCGCAATCGCCGCCGCCGGTCCGATTCGTAGCTACGACTACTTCTGGCATCTCACCACCGGCCGCTGGATCGTCGATCATCACGCGGTTCCGCAATTCGATCCGCTGACGACTGCCAGCGCGCATGTGCCATGGATCAACGGCGAATGGCTGTACGAGATCGTGCTCTACGCGCTGCACGGAATTGCGGGTGACGCGGGGATCTCGATCATCAGCGCGTTGCTGGCCGCGGCGATCTTCACTGCGGGGTTTGTATTCGCGACGCGCGATCAGGACATCGGAATCGCGCTTCTCATCGCCGCGATTGCGTTTGCCGGTGCGTCCGATCGCCTCGGTGTGCGGCCTGCGGCAGCGGCGGCGCTGCTCATCGTCGTCGCCCTTGGCATTCTCGGCTCACGAATGCGGCGCGTTCCGATGACGATCGCCTATGCCTGTCTGACGATCGTCTGGATCAACCTTCATCCCTCGGCATTGCTGGCGCCGTTGCTGGCGCTGATCGCGATGCTGAAAGTGCCATGGAGCGCCGGCGGCTCGCCGTCGGCGCTCCATGCGCTGGCGCTTCGAGGTGTCGTGGTCGTTGCCAGCTCCGTGGCGTTACTCGTCAATCCCTTCGGCTGGAACGCGCTCATCGCTCCGCTACGGCTGACGTCCGAGATCCGCAGCGGCGCATTCGTCAACGCGGAATGGCTGCCGTCGACGTTTGAGTATTTCCCGCTGCTGTTCGTGACAATGGGCGTCGTCGTGTTGCTGTTTCTGGGCGTGCACGACAAGCGCGCCAACGCCTGGCGTTTCGTGACGTTCGCGATTCTCGCTGTGCTGGCGTACCGCTACGTGCGCAATCAGGGACTCTACTTCGCTGCGTTGCCGCTGCTCGTACCGCCGATCGGAAAGTTTTCAAAACGCGTGTCAAATGTGATCGCCGCTTGCGCGTTGATCCCTCTCATCTGGGCGTTTCAGCACGATGTTCATCGCCTCGGCGTCGACGACGAGCGCTTTCCGATGCGCGCCATTGCAGCGCTCCACTCCTACAAACTGGCCGGCAACATCTACAACGTCGATCAATTCGGCGGGCTGCTGGAGTGGACGTTCTATCCCGAACGGCGGACGCTGACCGACGGCCGCAACGAACTGTTCCGCGACTTCATCGCCGCCGACGCGGTTGCCCATCGCGACAGCCGCGCCTGGCACGACATGATCGCCAAGTACGGACTCGTGCTGGCGGTCGACGAATACCAGAGCGAGAAGATCGACGTCCTCGACGTCGCCAGCGGCGAACGGCGCTCGCTTCCGGCATCGCTCGTTCGCTACCGGCGCCGCGATTGGGCGTTGATTGCCTTTGACGATGCGGCCATGATTTTCGCCCGGCGCGACGCTTTCCCCTCAGAGCGGCTCGAGCCGATCGAGTTTCGATTTCTCGTTCCTGACGATCCCGGCATCGGCTACATGAACGCGCAGATTCGCGAGACGGCGCGCAAGGAGATCGCACGCGCACGAGCGCAGTTCGGAGACATCAGGGTGGTGAGGGATCTGGAGCGGGGAGCTAATTGACGACGTCGCAGCAGTCGTCGTCGAGCGCCTGCTCATGCGGCCAGCGGCAGGCCAGGACGCGCTCGAAGTAGGGGCGGACAATCCGTTCGTAGCGCTGCTCGAATTCGGGATGCAGCTCGAGGATCGCTTTGCGCGCGCAGCGCACCAGGCATCTCGCTTCGCGATGCGAGACGGTCATGTCGCTGCCGATGAGGTTGAGCGTGAGCTCGACGATCATCCGGATTCGGCGAAGGCGCCGGCGCTCGAAAAACGGCGCGCGGATCTCAATCGTCGAGTCGAGGGCGTACTTACTCATGCGTAGTTACCGCGCTGAAACGGCGATGCCTGGCGGCACATTCCAGTTCCGCGCGACTTCGCGCTGCGCCCGCTTAGGCGTGTTCGCGATCGCCTTCGGCCCAGATCTCATCGGCCACGCCGGCATCGATCTGCGACTCGTAAAACTTGATCGCAGCGCGGCCGACGGCGCGGACCGAAACGTAGTTGAGCGCGCCACCCGAGACGATGCCGACGAACGGGATCGCCTTGGCCAGCCGCTCGCGGAAAAAGTTCGCGCCGAGCTTTTCAGCGATCACGCCGCCTTCCATCGTGGCCGACTCCAACACCGTGGCGATGCCCTGCTTGCCGATGCCGACGCCCGAGGCGTAGGCAAGACACGACATCGCCTCGGCGAATCGCTCGCGTTGCGAAGGCTCGTGGCCGTAGACCGTGGCGATACCGAGAATCAGGCGGAATTGCTGGAAGACCAGAAAGGCCAACTCGGCGCCGAGCGTGCCGATGGCGATCACGCCGCTGGGGATTCCGGAGACGGCGCCTGCGGCGGCACAGCGAAGCGCCGTGCGGCGAACCAGCAGGCGGGCGTGATCCTTGGAGTGAAAGTCGGGCTCGTTGTCCCTGAGCGCGGCAACGTCGCGGCGGATCTTCTCCGTGTCGATCTCTTCGAACAGAGAGCGGAACACCTCCTCGAGCATCGAGTCGGCGCGCTGCTTCAGCCTCCGGACTCTTCCCATGTCGTTTAGTCGGAGCTTTTCGACTCCGTCTTCGTTGATTGTGACTTGGTTTCTGTTTTCGTTTCGCTCTTTGTTTCGGACTTCGATTCCGTCTTCGTCTCGCTCTTCGAATCGCTCTTGGTCTCGGACGGCTTGCTGTCGCCCGACGACGACTCGCTCTTCCCTTCCGATTTCGTATCGGCCTTCGACGCTGCGCTGGCGTAGTCGTTCTTGTAGAAACCCGATCCTTTGAACTGGATGGCCGGCGCGGAAAAGAGCTTCTTCATCTCGCCGCCGCATTTCGCACAAATCGCCTGCGGCGGATCGCTGAATTTCTGAATGACCTCGTTGCGGTCATTGCACTTCGTACATTGGAACTCGTAGATGGGCATGCGGGGTTTTGAACGAAGCGGCAGACTGGGCGATTCCGCTACTGTTCCAGCCTACTGCTTCATCAGCGGCGCGATCTTCGCCTGCGAGTTTTCTTCCGCCGCAAAGAGGACGCCGTCGCGGAAGTAAACGCCGGCCAAGCCGCCGTCGGTGCGCCGGTAGTACCACGACTCGATCGTCGAATCGGGCCGCTCGTTCACGACCTTCCAGCCCGGAATCGGCTTGCCGAGGAGATGGGCCACGTCGCGCTGCGACATCCCCTTCTCCAGTGCCATCAGCTTCTCGCGCGAGACCGAAAGGTGATCGACCGCGTCGCCGAGTCCGCGCAGCGCGGCGGCATTCTTCGGATCGTGCGTGAGAACGGAGCGATAGATGTGAATGGCATCCTGATAGCGGCCCAGCGCCGCCAGCTCGTGGGCGAAATCGAGCTGGATGTGCTGATAGACCTCGCGGGCGCGGCTGTGCGTGGGGTGCTGCTGCACGAATGCGCCGAGCGAATCGGCGTAGACCTGCTTGGCCTGCACGGGAGCATTGGGCGCCGCCGCGGCCTGCTTGTGGCGAAGGACATGAAGCCATTCCGATGAGTTATCGGAAGCATCGTGGCTTCCGCCGCACGACACGGCAGCGAGCGCGATCAGGACGAGAAAACGAAGCATTGGCCATCAAAAGTAGCACACGTTCTCTGCGCTATAATCCCGCGCCATCTGCGGGTGGTCTTCAACCTACAGGATTCGGAGGACTTATGGCCGTGAGGGGCGACGAGGTCGCGGGCTCGATCGAAGCGCATGTCCGCGATGCGATGGAGAGGTTGGTGGGCGAGATCCGCTCCTCCATCGAAGACGTCCGCGAGGTCGTCGACTCGCAGCTCAAAGCGGCGCTCCAGAGCGTCCAGGCCGACGTCAATGCCGTCTCTTTCATGCCCCACATCCAGAAGTCGATCGGCGACTTCGAAGAGAGTCTCAACGCCGCCATCCCCCCTCCGCCCGTCAGCGCTCCCTCCGGCGCCAACGCCTCACGCGTGAAACTGGCCGTCCAGGCTGTCGAGCGCGGCAAGTCGCAGGTCGACATTCTCAATGCCCTGCTCGAGCAGTGTCTGGCCTTCGGATCCCGCGCGGCGATGCTGATCCTGCGCGGCGAGACGTTCAGCGGCTGGAAGGGTGTCGGGTTCTCCGCGGCCGGCGGAAACGACGAGATGGTGAAGCGCTTCAACGCCGCTCCCGGCCTGATCCCCGAGCTCGATCAGGTGCTGCGAAACGAGCAAGTCGTCACCTGGGACGGCGTGAACCTTTCCACCCGCCTCGGCGTTCCCGCATCCGCGACCGCGATCCTCGTGCCGATGGTGATCAAGGACAAGGTAGCCGCTGCGGTTTACGTCGATGCCGTCGAAGCGGATACTTCGAAGCTCGATCCCGCCTCGCTGGAGCTGCTCGTCTTCACCACCGGCCTGCTCATCGACACGCTGGCAATTCGGAAGAAGATCCCGTCGCCGAGCCTCAACGATCCAGAATCGCCGACGGCCCCGCAACCGGTCTACGCTCCGCCTCGTCCGGCCGCGCCCGCGCCGCCTCCTCGTCCTGCTGCACCACCGCCGCCGCCCGCCCGTCCCTCCCCTCCCGTTGCCGACGAGTCACCCGATTCGACGGTGGCCGTTTCGGCGGAGCAGTTGCGCGAGCTGATGGCGCCTCCTCCCCCGAAACCGGCGTTCACGATGCCGGAGACGGACTTCGCGGCCCCGAGCACGACTGCGTCGTACATGACGACGGCCATGCCCGCCGTCGAGCCACCGCGTCCTGCACCTCCACCGCCCGCACCACCGGCGCACGATCGTGAGGAGCGTCCGAGCACGCAGTACATCCCGCCGCCGAATCTCACGCGCGGCGGAGTGACGCCAGCCCCGCCAACGGGAGCGGACGAGTCGAAGAAGCACGACGAAGCGCGCCGCTTCGCACGCCTGCTGGTGTCGGAGATCAAGCTGTACAACGAGCCGAAGGTCGACGCCGGCCGGAAAAACAAGGACCTGTACGAACGCCTCAAGGAAGACATCGATCGCAGCCGCCAGATGTACGACGAACGAATCTCCGAGGATGTGCGGAAAACGTCGAACTACTTCTACGACGAACTGGTGCGGATCCTCGCAGACGGCCATGCTGAGGCGTTGGGGTTGTAGCCCAGCGTCTCGCGCGCAGCACAACGGCCTGCTTTTCGCACCGGGCACAACCGGATGAGACGCCGCCGTCGCTGGATCATCGCCGTCGTTGCAGTGCTGATTCCTGTGCTGGCCGTTGTTTCCGTGCTGCACGTGCGATCCCGGCGCAGTCGCGATCTCGTTCTGCCTGCGACGCCGGAAGCCCCACCGGATCTGGAAAAGCTTCGGCCGACATTCGACGCCGGCATCGATGCACTTCGCCGCGGCGACGGCGCAGAAGCGGTTCGCCAGTTTTCGTCATTCACATTCGGCAGACGCGCGGTCGATGAGTACCGGCTCTACTACCTCGCCAACGCCCATCAGCTCGCAGGCGATCGCCCGCGTGCGCGCGCGACGCTGGCGCAACTGTGGGCGCGCCATCCCGCCTTCGTTCTCCAAACCGACGCCGGGCTGAACCTCGGCAGTCTCTACGCGTCGATCGCCGACTGGCACCATGCCGCCCAGGTCTACGACGACGTCGCCGACGATGCCGACAATTCCGCCATCGCCGCGAGTGCGCGCTGGAGCGGCGTCGAAGCCTCATTTGCCTCCGGCGACATTGCCGCGGTGCTCGAAAGCGCGCGCAGCATCGCCATCCGGAATCCGCGCGCGGCGCAGGCGTCGCACGCCATCGAGCTGGCCCGGGCCATCAACGGTCAGGCGTTTTCCGATGCGGAGCGGCTGACGCGTGCCGTCTCGCTCCTTCGCGATGGCGACCCGCAAAGCGCGCTCGAAGAGCTGAATGCCCTCGATTCGAGTGATGGTTTTCGCGCGGCCGTGCAGCTCAATCGCGGACTGGCGCTCAACCAACTTCATCGCTACGAAGAATCGAACAAAGTCCTCGAACCGCTTGGCTCCGGCGCTTACCGCGTTGCCATTCCGGCGATCTTCACCGCATCGCAGAATTACCGCGCGCTATCGGCGTCGGTCAATCCGATCGTCACGAAAACGATCGTCATCCGGGTCAAGGCAAAAGGAAAGAAAAGAGCGACGCGGACGAAAAAGAACGTTCAACTCGTCGACCTGGCCAAAAAGGCCAAGAAGGACGAGTACGACCGCCTCGTCGCCGAGCGCCTCAAGGACCTTCTCTTATTGCCGCTGGCAGATGAAGTGCGGATTAGTGTTCTGAATACGCTCATCGGGATGGCGGAGGCAAAGAATCAGGATACCTACGAACAGGAGCTCATCGCCCAGTTGGCTAAGCTCGACGCCTCACAAGAAGCGGGCCTTCAACATTTCTGGGACAAGGCCTGGGCCGCATACGCACGCGGCGATCTCAATGGAGCCAGCGACCTGTTCACGTTCGTACGCGACAATTACCGCAACCCGAACACGCGGCGCCAGGCAATGTACTGGTATGCGCGCTGCGCGGAGCGTTTGAAGGAAAAAGAGGAAGCCGCCGCGATTTATCGCGAATTGGCATCGGCTCCGTACGACGACATTTACGCAATCGAGTCAGAGAAACGCGGCGCTACGAGACAGGCGTCGGACGTCAATCCGTTGACGACGAATCGTCCCGACTGGCGCGACATCGCCGAACAGAACATGCCGAAGGAGCTGCGGCTTGGATACGAGCTGACCGCGCTCTCCGATTTTCGCGATGCCCAACAGGAGATCGACAAGAATCGCAACCGGAAGAATCAGCCGTTTGCCGATGCACTGCTCGCCGATCTCTATCACGCTTCCGGAAATACGATTGCCATGCTCAAGACTCTGCGGAGGGCATTTCCCGCGCTGGCCACAGTCGAGCAGGATTCGGTGCCGCCTTATTTTCTGAAAATGTACTACCCGCTGAAGTACGACGACTGGATCCGCAAATACTCGTCGAAGAATGGCGTCGACCCCTACACGATCATGGGCCTCATCCATCAGGAGAGTTATTACGACCCCGGAGCCCGCTCAAGCGTAGGCGCCACAGGACTGATGCAGCTCATGCCGGCAACCGGAAAGGAACTGGCAAATCAGTTTCACATCAAACCGCATCTCGACAATCCCGAGACCAACATCCGTCTCGGGACGGCTCACTACAAGATGCTGGTCAATCTATTCAGCGGCAGTAACGAGCTTGCCATCGCCGCCTACAATGCCGGTCAGGGCCGTATTCTGCAATGGCGTCGCGCAGCACCGGGCAGGCCGTTGGACGAATTTCTGGAGTCGATTCCGTTTCGGGAAACTCGAACATACACAAAGCACGTCGTAATGCTGGCGTCGACGTACAAGAGAATGTATCCCTAAAGCCTACCGAATCACTCTCCTGGCAACCGCCGGATCGCTCCAATCCACGGACTGATCGAAACGATCGATGATCTTGCCATTCACGTCATAAGCAATCGTCGTCGGAATCACGCGAATGTGATGCATCCGACCGAACCGCCCGTGATCATCGATCAACGTTTCCATGGCGATGTTGTGCTCTCGAAGAAATCGTTCCGCGGACGCGTAATCCCGGTCATGCGAGACTGCGACGATGCGCATGTGATGCTCCGTTGCAAAAGCGACAAATCGCGGCAATTCCTCGCGACATGGACCGCACCACGCCGCCCAGAAATGCAGCAGCGTCACCGGCGCGCCGCGAAGATCGACATCGACGGCGAGTCCATACCGATTTCGTGGGCGCGCCGGAGCGCAGGCTACGGCCAACACCAGCAATACGGCGATTACGCGAAGTTTCACGGGATGAATCCGCGAATCGTCCTGACAGTCGCCCCGGACCGGTTCACCCGGACGTCGACCTTCCGGTAGATGCGGTCCTTCGTCGTCGACTCCGTGTTGTACGTGATGAGGTATTGCGAGCGCAGATCCTTTTCCAGCCGCGCGTACGTCTCGCCCAGCTCTTTGATGTCGCGGATGAAATAGGCGACGCCGCCCGTCTCCGCGGCCAGCGATTTCATCTTGTTCGTCCCGCTGGCGTCGAAAACGCCGAGGCCGACGCCGATGAAATAGAGCGGCACGCGCGCGGAACGGGCGTAGGTCAGCATCTCCAAATACGTCGTACGCGACGTCGTGTCCTCTCCGTCGGTGAGAATGATCAGCGCCTTGCGTCCCTGCAACGTGCGAAAACGATAAAGACCGGTGACGATGGCGTCGTAGAGCGCCGTTCCGCCGCTGGCCTCGGGGATTGCGTTCACCTGCGATTCGAGCGACTTAACGTCTGCCACGAACGGCGAGCCCGATTTCGCATCGAATGCGAATCCGGTCACGAAGGCGCGGTCGCCCGCCTTCATGATCCGCTTGAAAAACTCCAGCGCCGCCGATTTGGCCTGCTCCATCCGCGGCTTCATGCTTCCCGAGTGATCGAGCAGCACGCCGGCCGCGATGGGTAGATTCGACGCGTAATTGAAGGTCTTGATCTTCTGCGGCTTCCCGTCCTCGAAAATGCTGAAATCGGATTCCTTCAGGTCAGTCACCGGCACGCCGGTGTTGTCCGTCACCGTCGTCGGCAGCTCAACGACGTCGACGTCGATCTCCTCGGAGAACCCACGCTTGCCGCTCAGATAGAGAAGATCGCCGGCCTCGTAATTCGTCTCGTCGGTCACCGAGGCCCGGACGTACTCGACGCCACGCAAACGCGAGTTGGGAATGTCCAGCGCATACGGTGGCCCGCTCCACTCGACCAGCTTCTTCTGGCCGGCATAGAAGATCGCCGACTTGATCTGCGTCGCTTTCGGATTCTGCACGCTCAGTTTGAAGTGCGACACGTCGTCGGGGGTCACCGTTCGCGTGATCTTCACCTCCAGCGGCGTTTCGTGCTCGTTGAGGACGAACGCATCGGCATCGACATAGCGCCCCTGCGCGTCGTAGCCGACCACGCGCACTTCAACGCGCTTCGGCAGCGCGCCGAGGTCGAGCTCCACGCGATAGGGGGGAGCGTTGCGCGCCATGATCTTCTTCTCTTCCACCCAGAACTCGACGCGCTTCACCGGCGGCTGCACATCGGCTTCGACGACGAAAAGGTTCGGCGCCACGTCGCGCCGCGGCGGGACGATCCTCACCGCGCCGCTGCCTTCCGGCACGACTCCCTCGGCGAGAATGGCTTCGGCTTCGTCGCCTTCCTTCGCCACGTAAAGCTTGTCCGTCTTCTTGATCGTGAACTTTTGGGTCGCTCGCGCAAGGACCACCGGCGTCTGTTCTTCCAGCGGAATCATCATCCGCGCATCGATCTCCACCTCGCCCGGCGGCAGCGTCTGAACCGACGTCAACGGGCTGCTCGTGGCCGGCAGCAGCGGATAGCGGAAGCGCGTCACCACTTCGCCGCCCTGCGAGATCGATCCGGTGATGACGAGCGGCACGCCGTTGGGCGCGTCGGTAGGAATGGCGAAGCGGTACGAAATGCGCATGACCACTCCCTGCGCGGAATCGCCGAGCGGTTCGACGGCGATGGCGATCTTCCCCTCGGTGGCGAAGAGCGGAAGCGGAAGAAAGAGCAGCGCGATCAGCGCACGTTTCATCCGGCCATTCTCCACGTCCGACGCAGGCAGGGCGATAGAATCTGAGTCCCCGCATGACCTTGCCACCGCTTCGTTACCGGGCAGTGCTCTTCGATCTCGACGGAACGCTCGTCGACTCGTACGCCGCGCTGGCCGAGGCTGTCAATTACGCGCGCCGGGAAAGCGGCCTGCACGAGCTGAGCGCT
>Ga0307511_10008376_pt1 | contig 10345 bp, 11 predicted proteins | sample 13_EM_MG_FD_200266 | JGI IMG/M metagenome (GOLD analysis project Ga0307511, IMG submission 200266) | Populus trichocarpa ectomycorrhiza microbial communities from riparian zone in the Pacific Northwest, United States - 13_EM | ecosystem: Host-associated > Plants > Roots > Unclassified | place... | reverse complement strand
GGCCTTAAGGTTTGTGAGACTCGAACTAGTGACCTCTAGGAAACAAACCTAAAATTTGACCTTGATTTTGCATCTATCTTCTTTACCTATTGCATTTGGTGCCTAATTTTTCTTTAATTTATTTACGTGCATGTTGCATCTGTGAATGTCAAGTTGCACATGTCATACCTGAACAACCAGCCAAAATATACCTAGTTTTAGTTTGAGAATACTCACTGTATTTTCTAAAAATTCACAAATATGGAAGGTTACTTAGATTTTAAATACCGTTACTTAATAACTTTTCAAATTTCCCCAACGTATAGATTTGTTTACCGATAATTTGTACTCCCACAAGAACAATTATTAAACTTGACTTTGCTTAATGAATTGATCTTAGACCTAACTAACTCATTCTTTTTTTTTTGTTTAAAGTCAATTTCACTAGTCAATTGTGATGTGGTCAAAATTTAAATTATTTTTTAATAAAATAATATCGTTTTAATTAATTAAGATAATTTCACACCCAACCAAGAACGGGTTTAATTACAATGAACTTAATTAATGGTATTAGTATTCTGATAAGGTTAAAATGACGATGCCCTTACAAGAAACGAGGAAAAAAACATGACAAAGGATCAAAGTAAAAGAACACAACTCAGCAGCAAACAACAGCTTCTTAAAACAAAACAAAAAGACACCTCTTGTAATAAAAATAAAAATAATAATAACTCATTCACCTCTCCGCTCTATCCATACCAAAAACAAATTCAAGAAAGAAAGAAACAACCACCACCGCCAACACCAGCACTAGAGCTATCATGGGTTGTTGTTCTTCTTCATTTTTATCTGAAACACATCCAGAAAAAGACCATAAAAAAACCCATCAACAACAACCACCTCGCAATCCATCAGGTTCTGCTGTACTTGACCCTGCAACAGGAGTCCCTTCTTTCTGTGAATTCTCTTTCTCTGACCTCAAAACAGCTACCAATAACTTCAGTTCTGATAACATAGTCTCTGAAAGTGGTGAAAAGGCACCTAATCTTGTCTACAAAGGTCGACTTCAAAACAGGAGGTGGATCGCTGTTAAGAAGTTTACTAAGATGGCTTGGCCTGATCCTAAACAGTTTGCGGTATCCATAAAGTTTCTTGCTTTGATTTTTTAGCTTATCAAGTCTTTTTCTTTATATGGTTTCTTGATTTTTATATGGCTTTTGTGAATTGGGTTGTTGTTGTTGTTGTTGTTGTCATAGGAGGAGGCATGGGGGGTGGGGAAGTTGAGGCATAAAAAGCTGGCTAATTTGATAGGGTATTGCTGTGATGGAGATGAGAGGCTGCTTGTTGCTGAGTACATGCCTAATGATACTCTAGCTAAGCATTTATTCCATTGTATGTGTTTGTGTGCTTTTCTTGAATCTCTTATCTGGTTTGACCACTTCTGTTCCATTATTGATTCTTGTTATAGTCTTGTTGTGTTGAACTTGAAGTATAATTATGATTGGTAGTTTGATTGGCATTATTTATTTATGATTGTTTGACTGATGGCGAGGAATTGTTGATTTCTCTCCTTCTTGTTACTTTTCTAGTTTGTTCAAATCTTGAAGTATTGTTCAAGGCTCTGGTAATGTATCCAATAATTCCAATTTTGCTCCTAGTCAATGCTTTATTGAATTAAAATGTTCTCCATATGTTATGATAGCGCTGGGTTTGGTCCTTCTCTTTTTATTGCAGGATTGATTTACTTGATATAGGGTTTATGCCTCTATGGTGCACAGTAAATTCAATTGCATTGTTGTAGTTGTTTATGCTTTATTTCAAATCATCAATAAGTTTATTTTTTGAATGAATAAAGAATTTTATTCCATTAAAAACAAAGAAAGATTTCAATTGGAGTTAAAGTATTTACGAAAGCAACCCAACCCAACTCTAAAAACAAAAACATACTTAATGCCTAGTGTGATGCATCTTTTTTAGATAGTTTTCTGTGCTGACATATCATGGGCTAAACTTGATTCTTCTTCCATTCTTTTCAGGGGAAAATCAAACCATTGAATGGGCAATGCGTTTAAGAGTAGCCCTCTACATTGCTGAAGCCTTAGATTACTGTAGTTCTGAGGGTCGTCCATTATACCATGACTTGAATGCCTATAGGGTTCTCTTTGATGAGGTATTCCCTTTTCTCAGATTCTAAGAACTTACCATGTAGTATCGTGGTTCTTTTGTGTTCATAAATACTATGCATTATGCATTTATTGGAATCTAGGCTGCTTATCAATTCTCTTTAATGGACCTTGTAGGATGGTGATCCACGCCTTTCATGTTTTGGCTTGATGAAAAATAGCAGAGATGGGAAAAGTTACAGTACAAATCTTGCTTACACTCCTCCAGAGTATCTAAGAAATGGTAATTACTGTCAAATTTTTATATTGGCAAGCTTGTTAATTGTTTTCTGACTTGTCTTCTCTTCAAATCGCATTGCCATTTTTTGTCCATGTTTTGGCTTAACACTTCTTGTTGTTGCCATAATTTGAATGTTGTAGGAAGGGTCACACCTGAAAGTGTTATTTACAGCTTTGGTACTGTTCTTCTGGATTTGCTAAGTGGAAAGCATATCCCTCCAAGTCGTGTAAGTGGTGTATGCACATAGCTGGTTGCATTTCATTTCAATCTTGGATGGTTCTGTTATTTATCTGGTTTACGAGCCAACTTCATCCATAATTTCCTATCTAAAGAGTAGCCTTATGAGTTGTAAATACCATGGTTTCTGTTTAATCTAAATGAAATGATTAAAAAAGGGGTATGAAGAATGAGATTTTTTCTAATTCTGAATTTTCTCATAATGAATCTCTATAGTGAATTTGTCTTTCTTGTACGATGCATCTTAGCAAGAATTTGCTAAATTCAAGTGCATCCCCTGTATCCTCCAGGTCTACGATAGTCTGCTAACCTTGGATTTTTGTTGACCTCATTTGTCTAAATATCATGGTTTAGTGCAATATTGAAACCAATTAAACAGCACTTCTCAACTGGTTGTAGCATTATTCACTCAGTCATAAATATTTGAATTAGTATTTCAGTTGAATCAAAGATATCTTGACCATGATCATTTTTGTCTCAAACACAATGTTTGAATTTGATTGAAGGCATATTTTTCATTTTTGTGTAACCTCAGGACAAAGTGAAAAGCAGGTTTAGATGTTTTTCAGTAGTCTTATTTTGCATCTATGCTCATCATCTTTCATGATATTCTACGAATAGCATATAGTATATGTTACTATGCATTTTAGCAAAAGCACCAGGCATCCCCAAAAGTTCATCTCGGTTTTGTTGGTTGTTATACGTGGACCATATGGATACAACATTGATGTTTCTTCAATTTTTGTAAGATATAATCTTGGGTGTTAATTTGATGTTGCCACTGCAGGCTATTGATATGATAAGGGGCAAAAACATCATTCTCTTGATGGATTCACATTTGGAGGGAAACTTTTCTACAGAAGAAGCAACTTTGGTTGTTGGGCTTGCCTCCCAGTGTTTGCAATATGAACCTAGGGAGCGGCCCAGTACGAAGGACCTCGTTACAACACTAGCTCCACTGCAAACAAAACCTGATGTAAGGAAATTCAAGCTACACCATCTATTTTGATTTTACAGCTATCAATTTAAGCTCTTCATTCCTTTAAGAGTGAAATATTTTGAACCGGTCATTGGATGTGGTTATTTACTCTGTCAATTTAACAATGTTTTGGATGTCTTAAGCTTCAAATCACAACTCAAGAGACTTAAAAGTATCTTACACCAATGAGTAAATCACATATTCTGATGTTAAGACACTATATTCTTCTCTCTCCAGAAATAAGTATCTTAATGCCCACTCCTTTTGTTCTTCATATGGGATCATCTCCGCATATTAGTTCATGTCAGGCTGGGAAACTAATTATCATAATTCTTGGCTGTCAGGTTCCATCTTATGTTATGCTCGGAATATCAAAGCATGAGGAAGCCCCAGCAACTCCTCAGCGCCCCCTCTCCCCAATGGGGGAGGCCTGTTCACGGATGGACCTAACAGCAATTCATCAGATCTTGGTTATGACGCACTACAAAGATGACGAGGGAACAAATGAGGTAATTGCTTAAGAAAAGGAAGTCCTATCTATTTCTGTTCTTGAATACGCTGATATGTTTTCTAAAACGTGGCTTGCTTCAGTTATCTTTCCAAGAGTGGACGCAACAGATGAGAGATATGTTGGAATCGAGAAAGCGAGGGGACTTTGCATTCCGCGACAAAGATTTTAAAACTGCCATTGACTGTTATTCCCAGGTATATCTTTGAAAGCTACCCAGTTATTCATTGAATCTTTCAGTCAGTTGGTTATTTATTGGATGGCTTTATAGTGTGTTTTAATCCTGCCTATTCATTTTATATCCACAGATTCATTGATTGCATGTTTTGTTCATTGAGACAGGAGTTTCAAACACTTCGTTGTCATTTTTGCAAATTAGTCACAGAGCATATCGGTTTTCTCAGAAAATGATATATTATATTAGCATGGTTTCATGCTTTGTGCAGAAGAGTTGTGCCTAATATGCACAAGCATTAGTTAGACAAATAAGATTTGGAAACAACTTACGTATACATGTTCCCAAAACCTTTTGCTTGGTTTTGCGATGCAGTTCATAGACGTAGGAACCATGGTTTCCCCAACTGTTTTTGCTCGGCGTAGTCTTTGTTATCTCTTGTGTGATCAACCAGATGCCGCTCTTCGAGATGCAATGCAAGCACAATGTGTTTATCCAGATTGGCCTACAGCCTTCTACATGCAGTCAGTTGCCCTTGCTAAACTTGACATGCACAATGATGCCGCGGATATGTTGAATGAAGCTGCTGCATTAGAAGAAAAGAAGCAAAGAGGTGGAAAAGGATCATGAGAAAAAGATATACAACAAAAATAAATAAATATCCCACACCACTACCCATTGTCATTGAGGCTACCCCAAGTTTGTGTAAAATCTGAGCTGGGAATTGAATTTGTTTTTATCAATGTAATGTAGAGAAAAAAACAAAACCCTTCTTCATTAATGCATGTATAATTTTTCCCATTTCACGGGGAACCAATTCAGCTAGTTTGCTAAAGGTTTCACTATGGCGTCCTGAAGATCTGCTTGTTATTTAACGAGCCTGTTTTTTGGTGTTGTTTTAAAACCCATATTGGTCTGACAGGTTAACTCGAGGGGTATGCTAATCTAAGTTGAAGAAAAGAAAAGAAACTGGCTGACTTGATAAAAAATATAAGTTGACCTGGTGGTTCAGCTGTTGACTCAGCTTGATCCGATCAAAATTTAACTAATTGATTTTATATTTTTAATTTTTTTTTATCAAAATAATGTTTTGATTTTATTTCAAGTTGATTTTTTGGTCCTTAGCTAGAGGTTTTGTCCGGTTATCTTGTTTAGCCCAAAGCCCAGGAGAGAGAGAGTTGGTGTTGCTAATCAAGCGGCCTAGAAAGACTATAAGAAATGAGAAGTGCATTCTTGGGCTCTCTTGGGCCGCTGAAAGCAAAAGCAACCGACCGTAGGGCAGCCCAGCTAAACTAATTCTGGAAACCTCCTACTGCTGCCTTAGACTAATCTGCTCTAGGCCTGAGTTGCCTATAAGCCCAATATTATAATAACTCCGGCCCATATTGCATTTTCCTCTACTCCTTAAGCGTGGGATCCCTGTAATGTTTATAGTAATTAAGAAGTAATTTCAATCAAGATCAATTAAATATTTAATTAAAATATTAAAGTGACATGTCGATTGATGACTAGGATGAGTCATTCTTATTCAACGTGTGTGATATATTTACATGAATTAAAATTATTTTTATTTTCAATACCATCATAAATAAATAATATCATAAATAAATACTACCAAGAACATAATAATTAAACTCAGCAAATACAATAAGGATACAATATATATGATAAACATAATAAAATTTTATCAGAAAGTGATAAAATACCACAAATAAAAGACACAGAAATATAAATTAATTTAATTTTAACAAAGCCAAAAAAAAAGAAAAGAAATAAACATTTTAATTGCTGAATATAATCAATACAATAAAACCTTACCAAATTTGCAGCAAATATTATTACATTAGTTTTGGCAAATATTATGCCATTTAATATAATATGAATTTGTGGGAGAACAATTACCATTGTTATATATAAATTTGGTTGTAGACCAAATTGTCTAATCACAGTGTATGGATTCATGGCAAAGCATCATAAGCTACACATGGTATGATAGAATCATGGAAACCGTGTTCGGTATAAGAAAAACAAGCACTTCAAATCATTAGCGAAGTATGATTTTCAATGATTATTCAGTTACTGATTGAAGATATTGAGAAAGGAGACTCTAGTTTTGATCATGCATGCGCCTAGAAAAGCGTTCAATGCCATTCAAGATCTACTTAGCTTGTGGCCAAATCCACAGTTGATGATGAATCTCTTACTCTGCAAATGTGCTCATCATGTTGGGAAATGGTGGCGATACAGGAAACAGTTTTGGAGCACACGAGTGCATGTTGATTTATTAATGTTTAAAATGTTGAAGTTCCTGCAAGTCCTGCTGTGATACAGGAAAACAGGATCCGCATGCATGGCTTCAGCATCTCCTGAGTCTTGCCAAGTCGTAGAAAAATGATGTGGGGCTGCTCAGTGACTGTATTACATTGCTGGATGATTCCATTTTCCTCCTAACAGAGAGACAGCGTTCTCATTTTCTATTTTCTCCCCATGTTCTAGCTATAATGTGACTGTTAAGCAATTTCTTCTAGTGTTTTTTAATCATAGGCTGCACACATTATGTCAATGACTTTATAATTATTACGGGTTAAGAAAGAAATCTCCATTATTTCAAAAGTAAATTTACTATGGTTTGAATGATTCGTTTGGTAATTTCTCTGTGACTAATCTGTACACTGTGATTTACTAAAGAAACTGGGTATATGGCAAATGCAAATTAAGGTAATTAATTATATCGGAAAAGATAAAAAAGAAATGCAACATATAGTGGAAGATTTTCATCATCTGAATTCATTGTATGTCTCCGGAATAATACATGTATATTTCATTAATAATGTACAAGTATGAGTAGATCAAAATTGTTCAGGCTCTAGTGATTTAGGATGTTGAGAAGGGAGACTCTAGTTTTGATCAAATGCCTGAAGAGGCACTCGAGACCTTCTTCGAGATCTTGAATGCACAACTCTAAGTTCTCCAGTTGGCTTTGCACAACCTTGATGTTATCAGATTTGCTTGTCCTGTGTTCTACCAATCCTATCAATGCGGCATCCATTTCAGCAAACTCATTTCTATCAGTTTGATCCGCGGAGGCTACTGATTTGTGGTGCACCAGCTTGGAGACTAATGACCAACCAACAGACTTCGTCTTTGGTCCGGAGACGAAGAAGAGCAAGGATTCCGTTACATTAAGAGAGGTTGTTTGAGCCTCCTTTAACATGTTAAACATGGTTGTGGTTTCATGGTCTCCATTAAAGGTGGCGAAGGTGCATTTGTTTTGCATAACCTTCAAGGCCTTGTGAATTGCCCTTCTCACTACCTTCCTAGAGGCTAAGTATTTCTTAACCTCATTTGTGAGACCAATTTCACCATAACCTCTTCTGCGTAAAATGGATTGAAGCTCGTGCATGCATTCTTTTGTTTGCAACAAGGAATCCTTTGCAGTATTACACAAATCCAGGACCTGAAGAGATCCATCCAATAGCTCATCAACCCATTTCTCATTGTTCTCTTGGGCTATGGCTTGTTGGGTGAGTGGTAACAAAAGCACCTTGCTGACACAGTCATGCAAATCCTGAAGTCTACTTAGTTTGCCGCTGAAGGATGATGACGTAGAGGCATCTTCAGAAGCCCTCAATCTGCACAAATGCTCATCAAGTTCGGTGATGATTGGGTTTTCTCTAGAGGGCAAACTGTTGGAGCGAGCATGAAAGCTGTTTTTGTGGTTAGAAGAAGCAGCCATATTTTCCTTCCTCAATGGGGAGAGACTAAAGCAGATGAATGTGAATTGTCAGTCTTGCAATTTGCCTTCCTTTGCGTCTGAAGTACTGCCTTTATAAAGACGAGGAATCGCACTAACATTATTTCGATTTAATCCATATCAGCTATGTTTGTCAATGTCTCCTCCCCCACCACATCTCCAACTCACAAGACAACCACTATAGCCCATTAACAGAAGACAAGGTATAGTACTAATCTAATTATCGCACACGAGCAGCATCGATTCCACTTTCCTTGATAGAAGTGGCCTGGAGACATCTGCACGAGTGAACTTGTTTTGCAAATCAAATGATCATATAAAAATTCAGGTGAACGTGCAAGTCTTTTATAAAATTCTTAAATCACAGGTCTGATTGTCGCTCAACAGGCAGGCAAGATCCGCATAAATGATTTGGTGATGCCTCTCTGCTACACTAGAATTTAGATATTATGCAGGTGATTATTTTTGGTTCGGTTCAGTTTTTATATAAAAAAAATAATCAAATCAATTTTTTTTTTAAAAAAACTGAAACCGAACCGAAACCGGTTCAAACCGACTAGTTTCGGTTCGGTTTTTTTAGGATAAAAACCGGTTCAAACCGGTTTGGCTCGGTTTTGGCTGGGTTTTTTTTATTTTGCTCGGTTTTTTGGGTTTTGGGCTTATAAAACCGAAACCGAACCGAACCGGTCGGTTTTTTCAAAATTTTAATCAGTTTAATCGGTTTTTTTCACGGTTCGATTTTTTTGGTTATTTTTTTTCCGGTTTTCTCGGTTTAATCGGTTTTTCGGTTTTTTTGCTCAAGCCTAACTGCAAGGCCAGTAATTACCTATTGCAATAAATTTTGCCCAAACATATTAGAAATAATTTATATTGATATATATAGTCCAAACATGGACTCATATGTTCAGAAATACTTCATCTCTTTAATAGATTATTATTCATGATACACATTTCTTTACTTGCTTTATAACAAGAACAAAGCATTTGATGCCTTTAAGATTTTTAAAACTGAAGTAGATAGAGAAACAATGTGAGAAACAAATTAAGATTATGAGATTAGATAGAAGTGGAGAATATTATGGTAGATATATAAAGGATGGACAAGCACTTGGTTTGTTCACAAAGTTTCTTCAAGAAAATAGGACAGTTACCCAATACACTATGCTTGGTTTACCATACCAGAATGATGTAGTAGAAAGAAGAAACTAAACATTATTGAACATGGTACAAAGTATGCTTAACAACTCCATTCTACCTAAATCCTTATGGAATAAAACACTAAAAACAACAATGTACATATTAAATTGAGTTCCAACCAAGGTTGTTCCAAAAACACCATTTGAGTTATTAAAAGGCTGGAAACCGAATTTGCGACTTGTGCATGTTTGGGGATGCCTGTCTGAAGTAAAAATTTATAATCCACAAGAAAAGAAGCTAGACCCAAGAACTATTAGTGAGTATTTCATTGGATATGCTAAAAGGTCCAAAGGGTACCTATCTTATTATCCATCTCACAACACTAAAATTATGGAATCAAGAATTGCAAAGTTTCTTGAAAATGACTTTATCAATGAGAGCGATCAAATCATGAACATAGTTTCTAAAAAGGATCATTCAGAATCACAACCTTCCATATCTAGTGATAGATTGGTTATTGTTTGTAACATCCCTCAATTACAAACTGGTGTTGAACGATCAATCGTTGAAGTTCCATAAGCTGTTGACAACATTCCTAATAGATTAGGTAGTTCAAGCATTACCAAGAACTTCTGAACAACCAGTTGAGCCAAATACTTCTTAAGAAGATGATGGTACAACATTGATAAAATCTACTATAACAAAGATATCAACAATTCTTAATAATTATGTTGTATATCTACAAGAATCTAACTATAATATTGGAGCTGAAAACTATCCTAAATCATTTTCACAGGCCATAAGTTGCAAAGAATTGGAATTATGGTACAATGCCATGAAATAAGAGATGAATTCTATGAAAAGTAACAAAGTTTTGGATCTTGTTGAGTTGTTTAATAATGCAAGAGCCATTGGATATAAATGGGTTTTTAAGACAAAGATAGACTTATTAGGCAACATTGAAAGATACAAGATAAGACTCAATGCTAAATAATTCACTCATAAGGAAAGAATCGATTACACAAAGATTTTTTCCACTATATCTAAAAAAGATTCTTTACGTAGTATTTTGGCATTAATAGCATATTTTGATTTGGAAATGCAACAAATGGATGTGAAAACCACATTTCTCAATGGAGATCTAGAGGTACGTGAAATAACCTGAAGGATTTT
>Ga0307511_10008375_pt1 | contig 10347 bp, 6 predicted proteins | sample 13_EM_MG_FD_200266 | JGI IMG/M metagenome (GOLD analysis project Ga0307511, IMG submission 200266) | Populus trichocarpa ectomycorrhiza microbial communities from riparian zone in the Pacific Northwest, United States - 13_EM | ecosystem: Host-associated > Plants > Roots > Unclassified | place... | reverse complement strand
ATGTCTCATGAGGTCCCAAACCCTTCCCGTACATATGTATAGTGATAGCGCTACTCAATAACTCGAGTCTCTACGGTAGGCACACTCGATGAATCATGAACCAACAGGGTCTTCTCATTAGGGTGCTGGCAGTGTGGGAGACACTCGAGTGCAGGCGGTGATCCTATTATGAGAGGGAAAAGGATTATCTAGTTATATTCATGTTTGATCTGTGAGAAAACTTGGAGAGTTGAACTAATTCAGGGTAAATATCTCATTCTTAACTATTCTAAGCTCTAGTAAAGTAAACAATTATGCCCCAAAGCTACAAAACGTTTTATCGATACTACTCTGCTGATTACTTGATTTATGCCAGTACTATCGTGCCATGGGGGTGTATGGAAGCCCTCAGGATGCCATTCCACAAAATGATTATAAACCTCATCCGCCGAGTTTCCTAGGCTTTGATCTGCCGTGTGTAGCTTAGCCTCGGCTTCAAAGTCGCCCGTTCACGGCGCCCTTTTCAATGCCCTTTTGCAAGGAATAAGTTTAGTGTACACTTAGCACAAATTCTAGTGAAAAGTACAGCTGAAAAAAGACCCAAAAGATGTTCATTTTGCAGTCCTTCTTTCTACTAAACACTAAAGTTTGGAATTGAGAATATGATCCCCAGGCCCTACAAAAGGACAAAAGCAACAGGACAGAGCAAAAAGATAGCAAAAGGATGGTCGAAAGAGACGGCCCTATATAATATAGGAGCACTAGGGCGCAGGGATGGGAGGTTTCTCAACTCTTCTAGATCTGATATTATGGCCACCCCAGATCCAGGTATTAGAATTTCCTTCCCCGCAGCGGGATCGTGAATCAAGGGTTGGGACCGAGAGCAGTTTTCTTGGACCGGGAATGTGGTTTCAATGGAGTTTCCCCACATGAGTTCAGGGATGGTGGAAATTATTATCCTGAAATAAGCCCGCACTAAAATTCCCTTGAAGTCACCCAGAATAATAGGAGGGGGGTTGCTCAAGATTGGCCAGACTACGTCTAAACAAAAATCATGGCTAGAATTTGCATCGTTAGGCTCGGACTGCACTCGGATTATGAGTCCCGCCTTATATGCATACTTTAGTGTTTACAGTACATTTACCGAGGTGCTATGTATATAAGCTCCGCTCACCGAGACAGCACAGCTGCTTCCTTTCCGCAAAGCTCTCCTCGCCCCCACCCCCGACACCCCACACCCCACACCCCACACCCCACACTCGGCCCGCCCTGCATTCACCCACCTAAAGCATTTCCACAGCGATAAGAGTAGCTATAGCCTGGTTCATAATTATAGCAAAAAAAACCCTCTCAATATGGCCCCCCCCTTTTTTGGGAAGCAGATACTTGCGAATCCTGCGAGCACGTTTGATCGTGTGCGCGCAAAGGGTGCTCCAAAACATGGAGTTTTTGAAGCAAGCTATCTCAAGGATAGGTAGGTCTGCCTGTGGAAGCATATGCATGTACGTTAATGGGCACGCACTACAGTGAAGTCTCGTTATAGGCAGGTTTCCCAAGTATTTGCTTATTACGACATAGGGTTTCTAATACCGAAGTAGGGTCGCTTGCCACATGAGCCGCATTGTTGCGAATTGTTTCTCAATAAGCTCTCAATCGATGCATCTGGGTCGACTCTCTTCAGTCCTTCCAGAAGTCCGACCATGTCATCCAAGCAAGGTTCCAACTCGTCAGCCATGGACTGAGAAAGAGCAGGAATGTCATCCACTCTCGGCATTTACTACATTCTGAATATAACTAACAGGATATCAAACGAGACAGTTCTGATCTAGATAACATTCTAGATGTACCCACTCTCCTCATATAAGACTTGCGCTTGAAAGCCTTGAAGCCCTACATCTCTTTTGCCTATTGATTCACAGAAAGGGCAGCAGCTGGTGGCTCTTCTATATCGACAAAAGCGGTGTATTAAGAACCTGCAAAGGAGGCATGGCTCGCTTGATGCAGCATCAAACAAGCGTCACGGGTTTTTTTCAGGCCTTGCTTGGATATCTCATTATAAGAAACTTCAACCTCCATGCCGCGCTCCCCAGCCGACTCGCGAATGTGAACAGATCGATCTAGACATATACTACTGACAAGTAAGGGATAAGTATAATACAATAGTCCCAGTTTTGTGGCTATCTAGTACTGCTGACTGGCACTGCTCCAAGTTTTATACTTCTTATATATTATATAAGTAAAGGTAGCTATAGGATTTAGGCTAGTTGTACTGATTGGACTGATCAAATAGGCACGTATCCGTATTGAATACTTCCTACTTGGGTGCTTAGGTGGCAACTCCAAGTTAAGTTTTATATTCATAACGTGCTTAAGTATTTCACTACTTCACCAGACTATACTAATATTCAATTAGTATCAACGAGATCCAATGTCTACCTCTCCAAAGAAACAAAAATTAGAGGAGCCAGAAGAGCCAGCTCCATTGGTGTCCTTTGCATCCAAACAGCCAGCCCAAACGCACCAGATGTCGTGCCCACAACCCCCCTACATTGACGAAGTAAGAAACATAAGCGTGCGTACCCCGGGGGCTGGGGAAGTAATTGCAATTCGGCAAGGCAGTGCCCTGGCCGATGCCGCGTCTGCCATCTCGGGCCTATGGCACTCTTTCCTAGTTGGGAGCTGCACTGTAGATGAGTTGGCATGGTGGATCATTCGTTCCTATCACAAGGAAAAGAGTGTCCACCAGGATCTTGCAAATATGACCAGTAACCAACGGAATTGGCTTCTTCCAATGCAGCTAGCCTCCTTCAATACACCAGAGGGATTTGGATTCCCTCTTTCCTTCCCAAGGCTAGAGGGGACTTCTGAGAAATACCCCTCCTGGTTGGGGGTAGATGAGACGAGACAGGAAATGCAGGGTTCCCGCCTGGTATTACAGCCTATCCCGCAGTGTATCTTAGGGAACTAACTACTAACGTATATTTTCATGCTGTAGTTTAAAAACTGCATCCCACTAGTCTTGTGTGCACCAGGCACGGTTTTGCGACCAAGGCACTAAGAGGCCCATCTCCCCACGGCCACGCGGAGTCTAAGGGGAGGGTCGCTTTTGGAAGTGGGGTGGAGGGGAGGAAGGGATGATAAGGCTAGCGATAACGAAGGAAAAGACGAAGACGAAGATAATGACGAAGACGAAGGTGATAGTGAAGACGAATGTGATACCGGAGACGAAGATGGCGATGAAGATGAATATGATAGCGAAGATGAGGTTGGTGAAGATCAAGATCATCAGCAGGTGCATGTACGCACAGTGGCAGCTCTCCGTGAACCATTCCCTAACCATGCAGAAGAATGGCGAATAATTGAGGGGCAAGAAGGGAACAGTTGCTACGTTCCGTTCAATCCTGGATGGAAAAGGTGGAAATAGGCGACCCCTACAAGGATCAAGATGAAGAGACCATGGAGGATAAGGAAGAAGGCATCAGACTGTGATGCGGGGGGGTGGTGTACTGGAGTGTTCTTTTGTTTGCTTTCATTATTTTATTTCCTTTGTATTCGCTAATTTTGCTACATTAACTCCTTTACTTTGCAAAGAAATGATATGATAAATTCTCGTTATGTAGCTTTCCCACAGACGTTGCGAATTACCTCCTCAGTATGTACGCGCGGTGGTATCTACAGTCTGTGCTTGGAGCGGGGCTTGGAGTATAGGTACACACCTATATGCGCGTACATTACGTACGTATACTAGTGTAGGAAGAAGAAGTTGCTGAGCGCAGTGCGTCAGTCATTCCACGAAGGTGAAGATAAATACAGGGGTAGGAGGGGAAGCTGAGGATGGCACCGAGCCCGTGCCAGGACACGACAAAAGAGGTGGGGGTAGTTAGCAAGCGGAGGAAATGAGGAGATTGTGGTGCCATATTAACTTGCGACTAAGACAGCTGGCCTTATGCACGAACGGGTGGCGCTAGGAGGGCCTTGCTTTTATTGTCTTGTGTGTGCATGATGTTCGAGATATCATAGCGTATTTGTACAGCCTCTTGTTCAGTGATATAGCCCCTGTGCTCATCACCATCATCGTCTCTCTTTTCCTCTTCACCTATAATGTCAAGAGTCGCGTCACCATCGAGAAACCAAAATGCAGCTGTGATTGTGCTTTGAGCAGCATCCAAGCTCGAGGCTGTTGGCTTGTTCGAGCGCTAGGTCTACCAGCGGGAGGGAGACGAGTGGGGCTGGGACACGAGAGGGTATCTCAATGAAGAGTGTAGTAGGATGGAATGTTGGAATAGGCTGCGTCCTGTTGACGTTCCTATATGAAACTTCGGATACCTCGGCCAACTGTTGGTGGCCTGTCTTGGTGAATTAATACTGTAGGACGTTGCAATGCCGATTGAGGTAGTCATGTGTCTTGGCGCTCGTAGTTGGTTAGCGTTCGTTTGAAGTAGTCTGGTTGTGTTGTGTTACCCTCTCATGTCCCTAGTCTCGGTGGCCACAGTAATTTGAAAGCCATGTGGCCTACGCTGTAGCTCGACATGATGGGTCGATAAGTACCAAAGTAAATTATACCTAAGTCAAGTATACGTAATCGTATGTACAGTCCCATTCAGGAACTGTCCGGGATGCATAAATTGGGGTCTGCATAACCAGTTCAGGTAGGTTGTATAAATCGGCTATTTTCTATATTCCAGGCAGCAAGAGGCCGGCTGGGATGCCCGGAAGTCATAATATGAGGTCGGAGACATCGCTCTGTCTGGCATAGGCAAAATAACCCATTTATACAACCCACCCGAACCGGTTATGCACGCCCCCATTTATGCATCCCGGACAGTTCCTGAATGGGACTGGGACTGTACATACCAAATGAGACAGTATTGGTTCTTCAATAGATAGCATAATCATGTCTAGTTTATGGATCTACATAAGAGGATAATAGTCTAGTCACTAGATACCTACATACGTATTCGTTTTGTCGTGTCCAAGAATGTAGATACAGCGTCTGGCACAACAACCGGTCAGCTAACCTGACAGGGTCAAGTCGCTGTACTTGATACTCACATTTCGCGTGCACGTGCACTGGCTGTCTTGATCTTTTTGACTGTCACGCCCACTTAGGTTAGCTGACCGGTTGTTGTGCCAGACGCTGTAATACTTACAAGCAGTTTTCTCCACCTTGGTACATCGAGTTTCCTCCCTGAGTGGCCATACCAGTATCTTAATATCGGGGGGCACAGGGGAGGCGCAAATGGTAGTATCTTTTGTATGAGAGGCGGGGAACACAATAATTGTACTCTACCGAATGAGAATACTGATTCCTACCCCGCAGACCGTTAGCCACCATGCCTAAATTGCAAAGCCACCTTGGATTGAAGATTGCTGAAATCTAGCACCTCTACATATCTTGTGGTACTGTGCAGCTATATATTATATTGTTAATAAGATGGTATATGAAGCCGACTGTGTATACCCGACTGTATCTAGAGCTTGAGGGATAGAATTACCTAGCGAAAGGACCATACTCAACTTAAACTTATCTATAAGTCAGACCTATAGATAACTACTTCGACAGCCACGTTTGTCAACTGCAGGTAGTCTGGTTAATTGTTAATTGCAGGTGTCTCGGTATTAGACAGAAGGGATGGGGCCCAATTTCAAATGGGGCTGCAGCGGGAGAATTACCGTACTTTCTGTTGTCTTTGACCCGGCGCTATTGCAGAATGGGATAAGGACGCCATACAAATTGTGGGGAGTTTCGGTACCGTACTTCCGTCCGTGCATTCTCTCCTCACAGACTGCCCTAGCTCTCCTAATGGTTTAACTGTGGCTCGAGAAAAGTGAAAATCACGTTAGATGACACCAAAACCACAAACCACAGCTATTGCCCACTTTTGCGGGGGCGTCAGTAGCTTAACATCGACGTCAAAGATCTGAGGTAAGGATCCAGCTCAATTGAATGATATCGCCTAATACCATTAGCTTCGATTCTGGTGACCCGGGCGTGGGGTTGTCTCCACACCTGCTCCTTCGCCCACGAGCCACGTACTCCGATCGCTCTATCCCCGTTGGTACTTGGCGGTCCGTGCCGCTGCCCTTCAAGGGTTGAATTGCGCAAACCAGCCATGATCAGCATTACGATCTGGATCCAAGACAACCCCCACATTGATCTTGGAGGCACCGATGGCCCGGGTCCGATTTTCAGGGCCGTGCATATCATGAAGCAAGGTTACTTAACCATACTTTGGTTGACTTGACCAGTATTAATCATTCTTCGCTCCCAGAGATATCCTTGGTCTCGATCCAGGTATCCTATTGGGATATTGTTGGTTGCCGTTATCTTGCGCTGGCGGAACACCAATGGTAGTGTTACTCTGGATCCGACCCCGTGGGGATGATCCCTGGGCCTCAACCAGACTACCGGACTCATCAATGGTATGTGTGCCGCTGAAAGTTGATACTGAATGTTATACCATAGCCAACCTATGCAATAATGAGGCGAAATGAAAAATTTGCCCCCTTGTGCGTGTGCGTGGGACGGGGACACTGGACGAGTATTGTCCACTTACGTGTCGTAGCTCATGTTACAGCCTCTACTTAGCCCTCCATAACTCGAGTAGATCGAAACGAGACTCTGATATCGATGCAAGCGACTAGTAGTTGCTTGCTTTTTTTTTAATAAGTTTTTCCAGGCTTGCCCTTTATAACCTCGACACAATGTAGTCTCGGCACCATCTTGACACTCCTTGTTAACGATCTCCTTGAACCTGATCCATTTTTCACAACTGAGACCCCACAATCGCATTTGTGGCACAGCAGACATATATTAAAGACTGTGGCCCCCTACTGGTTCTACCCCAGAGTACGACTACAAGCTCTGCAATGCCTGCAACATTACAACCAGGGTGTTCGCCCTCACCATTCCCTCAAAAATCAGGGAGCGGATACTTCTGGGGCCCGGGGGGTACCAAAGCCCTGGGGGGTTGCAAGTCCTTTGGCCTGAGTCCACAATTTGACCCCTCCACCAGGCCTCAGTCTTTACCGAGCTTTCAACTGCCAGGGCATGATACAGCTCCACTTGGGCGGAAGGAGGAAGTGCATCTGCCACCTGAGCTGTGGGGCATGATCCTGGATGAGGTAACAACCTCACTGTCGTGAATCTATGCATAGTTCTAACGCCGGACAGGTGGACTGCACCTCAGCAGTGGCTGGGCTTTGCCGTGTCTCCCGTGAACTCTATCATACTGCAACGCCAAAACTATACAGCAAAATGGGAATACTATACAGGAGTTCAGATGACATCAGTCTTGTCAACTTCAGTGAAGCATCCATCAAGGACACCGAGTCGCTTGAGAAGAATAGCACTCCTTTTACAGCTGCATATTGGCTTCATCTCCGTCATGTCCGTTCATTGATTATCGTTGATGCCACACGGGGCTTTACTCAGGAATGTGCTGATGCTACATGCCGGCGGTGTGGTACATGTCTCAATTCCAATATACAGCAAGTCGATGTTATATTTGGTAAACTAGAACAAATCTTGCGCAAAATGGCATTCCCGAAGAGCATCAGATGGCTAAGGCGCAATCCCTGGGTACCGCTCCCAGAGGTGGTACTGGAAACAATCGGGCAAAGGTTTGGTGATAGCCTTACTGGACTGCACCTGGATATATGGAGCCATGTGGATGGTAGGAAAGTTGGCAAGAAAATTGAAGCTGCTATTGGTAGTATGACTTGCCTGAAGGAACTGGAGCTAACTGGGGTGGCTCAAAATGAGGCATTGGAAGTCGTTGGGAAATACCTGCAGTCTCCAGCAGGGAAATCGGTACATGAACTGAGATTGGAGGGTGTATCCGTATTGAACCCCTTCCGTCGTGTCCAAGGACTGCAGAAACTGCTGGGCTTCGGTACAGGTAGCCCTAAGACAAACACCAAACTTGAGATTGAATCTCTGCACCTGCGAAATCTCTACCTGGATGAGGCAGACACGGGGAAATCTCTTTCAATGATGGTTAACCCGAAAACCTTGACCAGTATCACCCTGATTGATTGCGGTTCTTTGGTGAAACAGCTAAAGGGAACAAATACGTTCCCTAACTTGAAAAGGCTATATCTAGGGGGAGCGTACCAACATGTCCCAATGGTATTTGATGAGCTACCTGTGCTGGAGGAGCTCACCATCAGTGTGGATGCAAGAATAGAACAGCAGTTTTATGGGGGTATAACGAGATACTTCAAACAGAAAGGGCACGGCTTGCGGCGACTGGGTGTCTTATTCACACAAAGGGAAGAAAACTGGGCTACAGGCGGAGAGTATTTGACAAGCTACAAACATTCAGAACAAGCTTTCATGGAGAAAATCAGAGACCACTGCAAAAATCTGGAAGAGCTGGGTATTTGGCATACAGATATATTTGTGAGATTCTAGAGAAAGGTCCCACTTATGTATTATTCCTCTAACGTAACGTAACTACAGTTTGCTGAAAGCATCATTATTCACCTAGCAAAATTGCGGGCGGTCTCTCTTAACAACAACTCGGCCCAACAGGGACCACATATGGCCTATCCGCCGCCATATCCAGTAGGACTAACTGGCATCCAATACCTGTTCCAGCAGTCTGACATTGAAATCACTACGACTCTTGCGAAACCACGATCCCAATTGACATTTATCAAACAAAACGACGAAGCATGGAGGAGGCTGGAACCCAATGTAGCCTTTAAGTCTGGAGACTATGTCATGCCAACGATGACTATACGGAAGCTGTCGAGGAATGACACAGATATCCCACGAATATTCCTTGTTGAGGATTCACACTATCAAGACTGTAATCTCTGGGGCTCGGGGGAGACCCCTGAGCGATTATTGTTGCGGCCGTAAGGATCACCCTGCAACAGCCACCACACCTTACTATTGAGTACGATAAATTGCATTGGGCAGCTGGATGCGGGTAACAAACCAACCGGCCTCTCAGTACCAGCCCCCAATATGAACGCCACTCGCCGATTTGGCCCCACATAAGGTTCTTCTATTACCCCGATATGTGTGGGTGCATGGTAGGGCAATTGAGTATGTACAGCCTGCCCCATTGTCGGAGCGTTTTTCGGTTCAATTTCCTATGTCTACTAGTTGGTCTTTTTCAGTGGCATTGCGGGCTTAGTTGAGCATGTGAATATAATATACATACGTTGGGAGCGTTTTCTGATATTACACTTGAGGTTGTTTTGCACTACATAACACAACCGAGGGTATACGTGGGGGTGGGATACTGGGATACTGGCAGTGCACGGTTAAACGACTTGCACCTCGGAGGCTTTTGTCTTTGTGCAGGGTTGTGTCTCGGAGTGCTCGCAATGGCCAGGAATGAGTGGGCGGAATGTCGCCTATTTAACTTTCGCTCCATGGTGTGCATGCGCGCGGGTAATTCCACCCGGTTCCGCGTTGAGTTGTCTCGTATGATCCTCCAATAATATGGGCTTGTTTTGGCGCGAATGCTTGGTGAAAAGTATGAGAGAGAATATACACTGAATTTCCATTACGGTTTTCTATTATTAATTATTATTAAAAAAAACTAATTCTCGGGTTCGGACCTAACTGGACCATTACGAGATGCTGCGCCCAATTGGCCAAATCAAAGAAAGAAATATATATCACTATCAAGTGTGGCGGAAATGTACTATAGCTCTTGGCTTGGCTCGCGGGTAGCACGAGAGAGAAACGAGCATACCTTGTCGAAAATCTTGATCTTGCCTTTTGTGGTAGCCACGTTACTATTTGTGGGCAGATCGACGGATTTGGCTCGAATTCTGACTAATTCTACACTAATGTCTCAAAAACCGACAAGGTGTCTTATTTCCCAAGTTTTCCCAGTAGCTCATTCCCATTCTAATCTAGGCTGCCCACCATACCTACTGTGCCATGACGACAACTGGTATCTATGGACTGGTAAGTACTGTTATAGTTACTAATTGAGGACCCTCTCGGAGTTATTATACATATGTATCCGGATATAATAGAAAATATCAATCAATAGAAATGTTGTACATACATACTGTATATATATGGAAGAATGCTGCTTGTGATCTTACTCCAGCCGTCATTTATGCTTATTGGATTTCAGCTAGCCTCCTCATTTACTGTATCAGCTCTGGTGATAATTATCTCTCAAAATCCTTCACCAACTAAAATTGTTAGCCTCGTACCTCCAATAGCGTTTTGCGCCCATGCACATTTGCGATCCAAAACATATGCTGATGTCGATATAATCAACAACATCCGGCCAGCACCCAAAATAGAATTATACATACATACATATACAGCCTCATTCAGAAAGTGTCCAGGATGTATATATATAAAACCGGGGGGGGGGGGGGGGAAGT
>Ga0307511_10008373_pt1 | contig 10348 bp, 5 predicted proteins | sample 13_EM_MG_FD_200266 | JGI IMG/M metagenome (GOLD analysis project Ga0307511, IMG submission 200266) | Populus trichocarpa ectomycorrhiza microbial communities from riparian zone in the Pacific Northwest, United States - 13_EM | ecosystem: Host-associated > Plants > Roots > Unclassified | place... | reverse complement strand
GTCAGAAGGATATTTGTAGATAAAAAGGGTAAAAAATTATACTGGGATTACAATATTATATTGTTCTTATGTCTCATAGATAGTAATATTATATTGTTCTTATGTCTCATAGATAGTAAGTATAGGATTAAGATTTTATTTACTTGAAATTCTATCTTTATAACAATATAAATAGGTTATCAAGTAGTTTAATTAGAACAAGGACCAACCCCATATAGATTATTTATTTCTATAATTTATTCATACCTTTCTTCTATTTATTTCTTTTTTTACTACTATTTTTTTTTAGTTTTTCTATATCTTTATTTTATTTTATGTTTTTTTTTTAGTTTTGTATTTTTTTGGCATTATTTTAAATGTGTTAGGGTCATGTTTATAACTTCACATTCTGTTTAATTTACGATGTTATTGTTTCCCTTGACTCATGATATCCTAATTATAATGATTCCTTGTTGGAAGGAAGAAATGAAGAAGATGTATGATATTGATTGAGGAATCAATGATCAATCAATAGGTTATCGTTGACTGATTATCAAGACTTTCTTTATTTGATCAATAAATTGGCATGTCTAGTGGAAAAACTTATTATTTTGACAAATTACTCAAGAGAATGCCAATAAATTGGCATGCCTGATTAGTAATTATGTTGAAAAGACCAAGATGCAAAAATGTCATTATAATGACTAATGATCAATCAGTCCAAGCAACTGATAAAGGATATTCTACTAAACACAAAGAGTTTGATAATAATTCACCAACACTTGTTCCAATCGAACAATTGAATTATACTTGCTACATGATGACTTTTTATCATCTGATTCCCATAACAGTAAAAGGCTAAGCTGGGACAAAATCTTATTATCCCCGTGCATTCTCTTAAACTCCATTATTTTCCTTTATGTAGGGGCATAGATTTCTTCTTTTTTTTTTTTTGTTGTTGTTGTTTTTTTTTTGTTCTTCCTCCCTTTTATTTTTGTGCTCTCTCCCTCTTTCCTTTTCTTTCCTTCCCTTCCTTTTCCTTCCTCTATTTTCCCCTGTTTTTCCTTCTTTGTTTTTATCTTCTGTTCTTTTTCCTCTCCCTCGTTCTCTCTCTTTTTTCGTTCAATCCCCCTTTTGTCTTTGTTTTTTTTCCTCTTTCTTCTCTCGATCTCTTTCGCTCTTTTCTATGTTTTTCACCTAAAATTTCTCTTCCTTTTCTTCCTCTCCATTGTCGTCCTCCCTCCCTTTTTTTTTCTTTCGTATGTCTCCCCTTTCGGTATTTATAAGGGGAAAAGAGGGGGGGGGGAGAGCCGCCCTACCCTGTCCAGTTATGGCACAGGGGGAGCAAGAGCTACCTTACCCCTGTCCAATCATGGGGACAAGGTAAAATGGATGGGGCGGCCTTTATGCAGTCACCTTAGAGCCGCTCGCAAAGCATGACTCTTCTATTTTTTCATCATAGTTGTAGGCTATGAGAGGGTGTGGGTTGTATGAGGGTCTTTGGGTAAGTGGGAGGGAGAGAGAGAAAGAGGGGGAAATGCAGGGGGAAGTAAGGAAAAAATCATCTTCTTCCCCTGCTCATGCGCATCCAAGGGAAGAAGAAGACCCACAATGCTGTTCAAAACAACACCATTTTGACCCCTTTTTTTTAATGAACAATGCATGAAACGACATTGTTTTGAACAAAGCGCATAGTTTCATTTAAATGAAAATGGCGCCAAAGAAGTGTCAAATTCCGAATCGGTCCTTAATTTCTGATTTGTTCAATTAAGTCCTCAATTGCAATTTTGATTTTAAGAATCAATTCAATTGTGTCCTTACTAAAATTGGATGTCAGCTCTAAAGTTGGCCGCCTTTTTTCATTTCGGTCATTAGTCTCAGATTATATAATTTGACACTAGATTGATTAATAAACTTCTAATTTCATTAATTTGACCCTTGATTTAGTCAATTTCAATCCCTCTACTTACACGTCTTTTTCAGTTTGGTTCTTGGTTTTGGATATCTTTAATCAAGTCCTTAATTGCCCATCAAACTTTAATATTTATGTAATTAAGCACCTGATTTAACCAAATCAACTCTTAAAATTATAATTTGACCCCTAAACTTTAATTTCTTCCAACTAAAACCCAAATTGACTTAAAAAATAATTTTTCTTGCAATCAAACCCTCCATAAATTCAATTAAACATTTCATAAAATCTAATCGAGTCCTTAAACATTTGATTTTGGATTTTTCTTTCTCAAATTGAATTTTCTTTGTCAATAGGGCCTTTATTAGTCAAAAAATATACTGTCAGATTTCAATTTTTGTATTTTTGAATTGGTAAACTAATTTTTAGCTATTTTCTGGGTCTTTGGCATCCTGTTCTCACTACTATTATTTTTTTGTCTGTTTTTCTATTTTCTTTTTTTTTATGTGGAGACTCAAAAATAGGTAACAACAAATGCCCCCTCTTTACAATACTTACAGAGCAAAGACTAGTTAAGTGCTTTGCATAGTAAGTTTTGTAAAGATAAACAAAATTGAACTTCTAAAACTGATCTTCTCAAAACGTTTTGCTTGGTTGATCTGAAACTCTGTCTTTACAGCAATCCCCTTCAACCAGGAACTAACGATCAAAAAAGTGTACAACTTGGTTATTCTGAGATCCTGATCTGGCAATCCTCTAAATTCCATCTTTGGTTGGGTTAACCTGAAATCTCATCTGGCGATTCCATTTAACAAGAACCTAAAAAATACTCTTCCTAATGGCAAGGTTTGAACTTCTTTCTTTTGAGAATTTCTTAATGGTAGGGCTCTTCTCACTTTTCTTCCAATTCTAAGATAATGTTGGTGGCTCGGTCAACCTGATATCCCATCTGGTGATCTCCTTTAACTATAACCAAAGTCTCTATGTAGCTCGGTCAACCTGGAATTCTATCTGGTGACTCCCTTTAACCAAAGCTAAATTTTGTGTATGGTTGGGTTAACATGAGATCTCATCTAGCGATCTTATTTAACCAGAACCAAAGTCTATCTGTGTAGCTCGGTCAACCTAAAATCCCATCTGGTGACTCCCTTTAACCAAAGCTAAAATCTTTGTGTATGTTTGGGTTAACCTGAGATCCCATGTGGCGATATCCTTTAACCATAACCAAAGTAAGTTTATGTATAACTCGGTCAACCTGAAATCCTATCTCGTGATTCCCTTTAACCAAAGCTAAATTTGGTGTGTGGATGGGTTAACTTGAGATCCCATTTGACAATCTCCTTTAACCAGAACAAAAAAAAATAAAATATGTTTGCGGTTTAGTTAACCTAAGATCTCATATAGCGATCTCCATTAACCAGAACCAAAATTTTATGTGTAGCTCGGTCAACCTGAAATCCCATTTGACGATTCCATTTAACCAAAGCTAAAATCAGTGTTGCGGTTGGGTTAACTTGAGATCTCATCTGGCAATCCCCTGTAACCAGAACCAAAATATATGTGTAGCTTGATCAACCTGAAATCCCATCTGGCGATTCCCTTTAACCAAAGCTAAAATCTTTGTGTGTGGTTGGGTTAACCTGAGATCCCATCGGGCGATCTCCTTTAACCAAAACTAAAAAATCTGTGTTTGCGGATGGGTTAACCTAAGATCATATTTGAAGATCTCCTTTAACTAGAACCAAAAAATATGTGAAATGTGGTCTCATTATAATGGGTGACCTATCCAAGTGGAAGATGGTCTCATTATAATAGGTGACCTACCTAGATGGAAAGAATGTGTGGTCTCATTATAATGAGTAACCTACCCAAGTGAAACAAATGTGAAAAATGGTCTCATTGTAATGGGTGGTCCACCAAAATTGAAAAAAGTGAAGAGTGATCTCATTATAATTGGTGACCTATCAAAGTGGAAAAAATATGAAGAATGTAACTTACCTAGTGAAATATAGGTCCTTCCTCTTTGATGTTTCATCGTCCTAAGGTGTTTGTGTTTGTTATTCAAAGCCTTCTTTGTTCTTCTATGTACTAGCTCTTTTGTGTGTTAGCCTTCCACTCAACTGTAACTGTATTGCCCATCTTAGGTTGTCTGTGATGATTACTGCTCTCGCTATTTATCAAGCTTGGCAATGCCCCTAAGTATGGCGTTACTTGATTCATCATAAAGTATTTTATCTCCTGGATTCTCTCGAGAATTGTTCTTTGATTGGTTGTGTATTGTGCCAACACCCATCAAGAGGTTTTCTAGTGTTGACCTCATCTTAGATTGCCAATCATCCATAAATCTGCCTCGAGTTGAAACATACCCTTCATGTACATGTTATCATTAACCTTCATGAAACTGTTAGGTTGTCTAGACATGCGTCTCATAGCTTGCAGTAAAGGCTCATGGTTGTATGCTTAATGTCCTTCTCAATGGATCCCTCTAAGCTCATCTACTCAGATTGTGAACAGAAATGCATTGGCATCATCAATGATGGTCATTTTATCACCCATATTCATGCGGTAAAGTGCACCTTTGGGCTTCTAAACAAATGGTCCCACAATCAGTCTTGGTGGTATGCATCTTTCCGATATTCATTCAAATACAACTGTGCGATAACATCTGTTAGGAGTTTTCGCACCCTCGCGAGAGCTCGACGTTGCGACAACCCTTCTCGGAGCGGGGAATCATGTCGGGGTCTTTGTTTTGTGTAAAAGAGAGTCACTACCTAGTATTATGGTCACTAGGAACCCTAACTGGTCTTTATAGATTCTAAGGCAAGGGACTGGTTATGTAAAGGGAAGGTTTTAACACCCCTAGCACGCCCTACCTAAAGTAAGTTGCTTGGTGTTTGGTTTATAATTGCTATGGTGTTGATTTTTCTAATCCCATCAGTTTTCCTAGGATAAGTTTGCTATGATGAACAAACTTGGGTTCAAAGTCTAAAAGAAAGAACCCGTGGCTAATATGGATACTACCTTTAGATATGAATATAGAGTGCCAAGGTGGGAGATGCTGCCATACTAGTTTCATACATAAGAAAAATGAAAAAAGGAAAAAAGTGAGCTGATGATGAAGAACCAACAGCCCCCCACGGTTCCTCATGAACCAGAGAAAAAAAGAAAAAAATAGGAACTCGCAAACTCTTTTCATAAACACCCATCTAAACTCAAAGCCACAACAGGAACAGAAGACAAGTGTATGGTAAAAAATAGGAAACGAATGTGTAAAGCAAAAGACAAAACAAGTTTTCTTTTAAACATCAAAACAACAGAATTATATGCGGCAAGGGAGGAGAAAGTTGAGACTTATACCTACAAGTCTCACTAGTTCTGACTACAGAAGGTGAAATACAAACCCAAATGATTGTTTCTGTCAAGGTTTAGCAGCAAAGCTCCCTCTTTATATGCTGCAGATCTCCCTCGTTTCTGTAGGTCTCACTCGTTTTGACAGACAAAAGTTTATCTCAATGTTTAGCAGCAGAGCTTCCTCTCTATGTGCTGCAGATCTTAAACGTTTCTTCTCCTCCTCTCCTCATTTTTCCTCTCCGTTTTTCCTCTATCTTTTTTGCTTTTTTTTCTGTCTTTTTTCTCCCAGCAGAGGAGGTTTATATAGCCTAATCACAGCTCTTATTAGGAAATAAATATTACATTAATTCTAGGATGTAATCTCGAGTGATTAAATAAAGCAAAAATAGAAAACTAAAATATTCTGATTCCTATTCTGTGATCATAAGTCATTACTTTCCACATTAACACCTCATCTCAACCATTTGTGTTAGGGATAAAATCCCAGCCATTAGATGATGGTGAGGTTCCTCTCTTCATGTCATTTTACAGCTGGCACAGATGAGACACAAAAGCTACTGTCTCTTTTGGATTGAAGCTGGAAAAAAACATGACTTGCAACTCCAAAAATCGAGCGAGAGAATCATGGAAACCAGCGGGAATAGTTGTGCAGAGAAAATAAAAGAATTTCTTTCCTTTCAGATGGGGAGGGGTACTGTTCAAAACACAAATGAACAGTACCATGTTGCAAAGTCGTATTTCCTTATCCGGCATGGTAGAATTCCTGTCATTTTCTGATGATCCAGTCCCCCTCTTTAACTTTTTTAAAACCAGCCCATTTCCTTCTAATTCAATATTCAATTAAATCCCTCATTTTAGCACTTTTCAATTCAGTCTTTGGTCCAAAAAAAAGTCCTTCAAACTGGCTCGTAATCCCTCGAATCAGACCTGCAAACTCGGGCTAGAACCCTTCGCGCGGTAGGATTCTCTGCTTTCATGCTAGACTTTTAAACGAGAATATCTTGAGCTTCTAATATCAAAATCAGGCGATTCAAAAGCCCAAATTCATCTACATGTACAGGACTACAACTTTCATGAAGGATTCAAGGTTAGATAAAAAAAATTTAAGAACAGAATTGCAAAAAAACTCGGGCTGGAATCCTTCTCGCGACAGGATTCTCTGTTTTCACATTAGATACTCAAATAGGAATATCTTGAGCTTCTGATATGGAAATCAGGAGATTCAAAAACCCAAATTCATTTAATGTATAAGACTACAATTTTCATGAAGGATTCAAAGTGAGATAAAATCAGTTTGAAGAACAGAATCTAGCCACAATCTGTTTGGTCAAAAAGGGTCTCCTGATCTGATTCAGAAACTAACAATGTCAAGCATCCCAAATTTGACTGAGAGTCTGACATAAGAAAGTGAACCCCAGGACCCAATAAAGGTGCAAATCAATTCTTTAACATGTTATGAATGATAGAATATAGTTGGGATGGTCAGATATTGCACGAAATCGAGTCACAACCAAAGCCTAAGTTAGAACAAAGTTGGTATTACAACAAAATTTCGACAGCAGCAGAATCAATTTTTTTTAGTGCAAATTCTGAGGGATTTATCCAACCTTAAAGACCAGATAAAGAAGGAACGAGTTTAGCATCATGAAGACTCCTAATTAATCTAAGACTCCTGACGATTTCGGCAATGAAGGGGAAGGATAAAAAGATAGAAAACAACTGAAACAGGGTTCGAAAAACATTTCTTTCTTCTCTTCTTATGTCAATTCCTCAACAATCATGAACTAAACTCCTGCATTTGGTTCAAAAGAGGTACATACCATCTCCAGCACATGGGGCTAAAAAATGAGTAACAACAACGACGTTGAAAATGCTAAAAAAACGATGCAAATATATCAAAAATGAATTTTTTAGGGTTTTCATTGTTTTTTGCTATTATTGGTTTTTTCCAAAAATTTATCAAAACATGGGTTAAAAATTAGGTAGCAACAGGAGTCATAACCGTGTTTTAGAAGATAACCCAAGATGAAAAATATGAAGATGTCCTTCAAGTGCAACATTGCTTTTAATTGATGCTGGAGTGCACTAGATCACGCACTGTCTTTGAACAACAATGTCCTCAGTTGATCTGAATGTGCTCGTTCATTGATTATCTTTCTTAAAAAAACATTGCCTTCAATTGATCTGATTCATCATTTGATTATCTTTGTTTGCCCCTAGCTAATCTGAATATTGTTTGTTTTCCTTCTCATGGTCCATTGTATTGCCCATGACTGCTCAACTTTTCAAGGAGTGTTGAGAAGTTTTGATGTCATTTCTATAAAGGATTTTACAAGTTCGATCGATGTTCTTCTTGTTTGATAGTATTTTGTTGTTATGGAATTAACTCGCACTTTTCAAAGATCATGTATATTCAAAGTCTAAATGTTGAAATGAAATCAGAGAGATGTCAGTTTTGAAAAGTATTTTTGAAAATCAATCTTCTTTGATCAAACACCCACTACATGTCATTCAATACATATAGTCCTTTGATTGTCTTGTATTTTGAAAACAGAAATTGATCCGTTATAAAATTAAAATAGTTTTTTCTGTGGTTCTTTGTGTCAATTTTAATCTCAGATTTTGAGTACATCATTTGATGGTACGTGATGAAGTGACCTTCTATGAATTTTAAAAAACAAGATGTTCAAGGCAAAACTTGAGGCTTTATCAAGAAAGATTGTTTCTTTTTTAGCATTAATTTTATCAGCATGCATAATAACCAGTAGCTTAATTCATGAAGTCACGACCCTTATGAAAAAACTCTTCAAGTTTTGAGAGCACCATTTATCGGTTCAGATTGCTTACTTGATAAAAAAAGGTTATGAAAGAAAAGGAAATTCATAGGCTCAAAAGGTGTTTGAGGGTTTCAAAGACCTAGGATCAGCATCGACTATTCATTTATCTCCTTTTCTCTTATTGTCTTTGTAGAAGAAATGACATATAACCATGTTAGCTTTTAAGATCAAAATTCTCTTAACAGGGGTCATAATGCAGATCCAACTTCTCTTCTGAAGAATAATCAATCTAATCTTTTGAAGATATCGGAGGCTTTATCATAGACACCAAAAGACATGAAGCTCAATTTGTTTTATAGTGTTGAATTTTGGCATTTGCTGTCTTTTCTCAATTGAAACCTTTTTTGCCCTTCTTAGAATTGATAGGCATTTTCCTTCCTTTATCCTTGAGTTGCCTTTAAGTGTAGGCAATTTCCACTTTTTTTTATAGCCTTCCTCAAAGTTTTCTTGGATGCCCTCCAGCCTATGTCTTTTTTCTTTTAGGCATTTCCCAATCGTTGAACTTTCATGCTTAACATTCCCTTTACCATTGATTCTATTATTGTCTTCATCCTTTCAAAAAAAATCCCTTATTTCCCCCTAGTGTGGGGTGTGATCTATTATCAAGATTTCTTTTTGAAAGAAATATTCTACAAGGCTCAAAATGGGATTGCAAATGATATATTTTAAAAATTGTGAAAGGAGTGAACAAAAATGGCCTTTTCTCATTTCAAGCAAGGTCGGTTCGAATCGATTAATTTTGACCCCGTCCAGTGTAATGATTTGGACTTGTAAGAATCATGATTCGCGAGTCCATAACTATTGAATCCACTACATGTCATTATACATACTACTAAAACTTAGCTACATGATTTGTGGTTTAGTTTCATGTGTGAGTTCAAAATTGTTTGGGTGACCCCATGTTGTTTATCATGTCATTTTAATAAATATCTAGTCATTTCTGCAATCAAAACACTTTTAATCTTTTAGAATTGTTTGGCTTTAATTTTGCATGTTGGAGTTCGATCAAAATATTTTGTCAAAATAACCTTTGAAAGAAACATCTTTTTATTTCAAGACAATAATAAGACAAAGAACAAAGCACAATCCATTGAAAGATGAGATGTGATCCCAAAATAAAATGGTGAATAAAAATGAGAAAATGACATTCTAATCATCTTCTCCGACAATCATCAATGTCTTTTTATCCCTCATTGATGATAGCCTATTGACAATATGATTGTTGACATCATCGTTCACTAAATCCACTTGCCTCTTGCTCACTAGCTTTCGAACCTGATTCTTAAAGTTCTTTCAATTCTTCACATCTTATCAGGATTACTCCACCTAGAGAATGGTGCCTTGGGGCAATGACTATTCTAATGTTGTATCCAACTATGCTTTTCCTCGGTGGTGAAGGTGAATTGAAATGGAAAGCATCCATAGAGCAAACATTTCCCTAATTGTAGCACATCAATGTCTCCAATCTTAAAGTTGAAAGACGTCATGTTAGAAAAATATTCTTCCATCATCACAACATCAATATTGCAAAAGGCCAAAGGACTTACATGGGGTTTTTTCATTGTTAAAACCCTTATGTTTACGTTACCACAAGCTATGTTTCTGGATTGAAAGTTTGAGTGAATCCTTCTTAACACTATTAGATGTCAGCAAGTCTTGTCTCTATAGAGAAAAGTAGAATTGGTGGACCTTTATTTCAAATTGTGAGCATGCACGTTTAAATGTATGAGCATGTTTTATATGATGTACTCGTTGTTCAAAGGGTGACATATGGTCGTAACTCTTGCTCTGAACAAGAATTTTGACTTTTGCCTAAATTCTACAATGAAAATTTCATGAGTGATGACCATTGTGTCACCCGCAAGTCTTGATTTCAAGATGCTTCAAGAAGGGATTGCTTTGATGTAGAAAATAGGTGTGGAGCATATCATAAAGGCATGTTCTAGTTCTTTTATGTGAGACAAAAGATAGGTTAAATATTCAGTCTCTAAAAATGGTCTCTTGCTGTCCCAGTGATTACCTCATAAAGGTAATATGGGGGCTTAGTAGGATATGAGATGACATGTGTACCAATCATTACTAGTCTAAGCACTCATCGAAAAGTTGGGGTTTACACAAACTTAAACCTTGACTAAAAGTCATTAGGTAAGTTGTTAGTCCCCCACTTAACCTAAAGTTTTTTCAGAATAAACACTTATATATATAAAAAATATATGAATGATGCATGAAGCAATTCTATACAATGCATGAACAAATATGTACAAGAATT
>Ga0307511_10008372_pt1 | contig 10348 bp, 6 predicted proteins | sample 13_EM_MG_FD_200266 | JGI IMG/M metagenome (GOLD analysis project Ga0307511, IMG submission 200266) | Populus trichocarpa ectomycorrhiza microbial communities from riparian zone in the Pacific Northwest, United States - 13_EM | ecosystem: Host-associated > Plants > Roots > Unclassified | place... | reverse complement strand
TCTGATGCCTTTTTCTCTGATGAGAACCCAGCAGTTGCTTGATGATGGTAGCTATGATTTTTGAATACTAGTTGTTTGGTTAAATTTATATATAAAAAAGGGTTGGGGGTAGAAATCGGAGATCAGTACTCAATGGTGTTAGTTATAGTCTTATGGGGGTTTAGATGCCAGGGATTTGAATTGTTTTTTGGTTCTATCATGTTGAAGTTCTTAACCTCCTCCTGAAATCAATCGATGACAAGATTTAGGGGTTTGCTTTTCTCTTTTTTTTCTCTACAGTTTGTTAATTTACAAGCTGATTTAGGAGAGGTCTCCTTCGTTGATGGGATGATTAGATTTTCTGGTTTTTTTGCTATAAAACCAAATTTAACCGAACCAAACTGGTTTGATTTGAACTGGAATTCGGTTCGGTTTGGTTTGAATTTTCAAAAATTTAAGTTACCCGGTTCGGTTGGTTTTTATGGTTCAAACCGAACCGAACTGAACCATGAACAGGCCTAGTGTATATGATATAATTATAAATATAATAAAATTTTCTTGCCATAAACATCAGATGCGTTTTTTAAAATTATTTGATTTTCATGGTGGTAAAATTTTGTTTTTAAGTTTCACATATTCAAACTTTTTTTTAATAGTTTCAATAATAATTTTAAATCATTTATATTTATTATTTTGTAAATTATATGTACAATTATATTATATTATATTATATTATATTATATTATATAATAAACAATAATTCAATAATGAACTTTTTTGTGTATTACATCCAACTTTGTAATTCTCACTTAATTAAAGTTGATGTAGATTAATGAACTTTATGCTAAAACGTTTGAAATCAATTGGGCAAGATACATACAATCACAATGCTGCTTCCCATCTCCATGTTTCTCCTTCAATAGCACGAGCAAAATGTTCCAACATCACTAACTAAGATCACAACTCAGGACTCTTGATGAACTTTTTTATTTTTAAACAGTGTTTGGAAACGCGATTGAAATTATATTTTTAAAATTTTAATTTTTTTATATATTTTCAAATCGTTTTGATATGATAATGTCAATAATAATTTAAAAATAATAATAATAAAATAATCTTTTTTTAAATAAAAAAAAAATTAAACCGTTACTGCTACCGGACACTCCCAAATACCCGCGCATGCAACAAGTGATATGTGTCTTGAAGAGGCACGTCGTCATGTTTTAGGTGCTTAAGAAAAACTGTATTCACTCAATCATTCAAACACTCTGGTAATGTACATAAATCATGGATAAAAACTATTAATCATGAATCAAGCTATTACTCTCTGACAGCTCTTGGCGAACAGCATTCAAAATCTAAATTGTTTCAAGAATTTTTTTATTTTATTTTTCATGCTGCAAAAAGGAAGAAGTTAATTATTGATCATATGGGATTTTGAATTACAGATGGGACAAAATTAATTCTTAACTCTTTTTTCTTGGGTTCAAATTCTACAACTTTAAATGTGTATGCTAGCATGATAATGTAAATTACAAATCATGATGGGAAATAATTATTTTTTGGAATGAAATTATATGATGAATATCAATTTTTTGTATCTCTAAACCTAAAAAAAAACTTAATGTCACTATTATGGTGGTGCGAAGGTGTCGATGTGCACAGAGGTATTGTTTTTTTTTTTTTTAGTTTAACGTGGGTGTCCGGGCCAGCTTGGGCGCACCTCGACTAATCCCACGAGCCCTGAAGTTAATGACCATGTAAGTCTCCAGTAGCCATCATATGAGCAACCACAGGGCTCGAACTTGAGACCACAGAGGGAGCAAACCTCTTGATCACAAGTTCTTACCACTGGGCCACCACCTAGATGGTTGCACAAAGGTATTGTTGGTGTGGAAGGTTGTGGTGGTGACGTTGATGGTAGCAGAGAGTATACTGAAAACACAAATTATATATGTCATATGGTTTCACACTTCAAGGTCCTTTTTTCTTGTTCCTTTCAGCTTCCTCTCAGGGCACATTAGCAGGTACGCCTATTAATATATTTTTTCTTATATTATTGTACCATTTGGCTGTTAATATATATTACTTAATTTTTGTTTCAGGGACATGATGCCTACAAGAACAAGCTCTTTTTTTTCTTATGATAAGAACATACGCATCCATCATCTTCCTACATCTTAAATCCATGGCTCAATTCCATTCGAAGACATCATATGAATTTTTTTTTTTAGCAATAATCGAAAGTTTTATTAAGAAAAAGGCTACAAAAATAATAGCCTAACTTACATTAGATGAACAAACAGAGAAAAGAAAAGCATAAAAGTTACTGCATGAAACAAGAAAGCACAACAATTAGGGGGAACGAAAAAAAACATAAGAAACCAACTCTTCCCTACTGGACATTTTCTATATTAAGCTCCGAAGAGCTTGAATCAAGCCTTAGCCATAAAGCAATACTTTGGCACACCATGGAGAAACACATTTGGAGGTTAGGAGCAGCGTCATTAAAAATGATGTCATTCCGTGGAGCCAAAGATTTCAAACAACGCATGAGAAAAGAAGCTGTCATGTAAGATTATGCTACTTGCCTTTAACCATGGAAGACCATTGGTAGCACATATCATCAACAGATTTTGAAAAAAACACTGCAAAAGCCCCGATTAGAAAGCAATTTCATCTATATATTCCATGTGAAGTGGCAATGAATGAAGAGGTGACTTGAAGATTCCAAGCTTTTATTACAGAAAACGCATCTTGATTCCTAAAAAATGAGGTAGTCATGCTAAAAAATGGTTACTTTGTCTTGGACAAGGAGCCAGAGGAAAAGTTGCACTTTTGGTGGGATTAGTTTTATCCAAACAGAAGATTGAAATGGTAGACATCATATCAATTAATTCTTGAAGAAGTGATCTTCTACTTGCTCCTTTAATTAAAATGACTGAAAAGAGGCACCTTGAGTTCATCTGGAGTAAGATATTATTATTATTATTATTATTATTATTATTATTATTATTATTATTATTATTATTATTATTATATGTTACTTTGGAATCAAAATCAATATTATTGTACCCTAATGAAAATTGCTTATGTACGTAGACGCTGACATTTAAATCCACTCTAGATATGGGTATATTAGTTAATTTTCATCACTCATTCAAAAAAATATATATAAGTAGTAGTAGTAGTAGTAGTAGCGGTGGTGGTTATTTTTTCTAGTGGTTATTTTTTCTAATGGAAAATATTACCTTGTTATGGAACCTAAGTGTTAATTTGTTGCTATTGCTAAGTTATTTTCTCGTGCCGAAACAAATCTTTTAAACTCACATGTAAAACCCTATGAACCACAAAGGAAAAATTATCTTCCTTGTTCGTGGATGCCTTTCCAATATGATATGCAATATTCCAACTGTTATTACAAAATCTCAGGTCTGGCTTTCAAGAACAAAAAATGTAGTATTTGATAACATCAAGAAACAAACTGATGTATCATTATTAATGGATGGACTTTTCACATTAATATAACAAAGTAAATGGCTTTGGTTTTTCCTACACTATATTGTGATTTATGAGAGTGACTTAAATATATTGAACTATTTTTTTTCTAAACTTGTATTTATGTCCTTATGTTATCCTCACTAACAGTTAATTTACCTTAATTTGATCAATTGAATCATATATTTAATATTTTTCCAATTACAATTAATTGAGTATGATATGCAATTTCATTCAATTAGAGTGTATTTGATATCGTGGTTGCTTATGTGGTTGTGGTTTGAGAAAATTAATTTTGAAAAAATCACTTTTTGTTGTGGTTATTATAGATAAAATATATGTTTGGTAAAAACTATTAATAAAATTATGGTCATAACAACAACATGTCATTAGTGTTTGGTTAAAATTGTTTTTTAAATTGTGGTTGCACATGAAATGATCAAAGAGGACATTCAATAAGTTAATACATGACATTTAACATTTAAATACATATGTAAGATCAACTACTTGTAACATAAAAAAAAAAGGAGAAAAATAATGTTTGTAAACAAAGGTTGTTCAAGAAGGAATGAGGTTAGTAAAGAGGTTGAAACACGAAGATGATGAGAACAATCATTTCGTCTAGGTTCTCAGGAGAGTAGGGAGGAGAAGAGAGGACATAAGGATATTTTGGTCAAGAAAAAAATTGAATATTCTTCTTGATTCAATTACTTTTTGCAAAGGAATCTTAAAAGCAGGTTAAGCATGCTTTTGATTAACTTGTGATTGGACCACAGTTTTGACATGGATCCCATTTTCTTAAACCTACATTTTAATGTTTTCCAAACACATTTATTATGGTCACACCACACCACATTTTCTACCACAAAAACATTAAAATGTTGTTTAAAATGGTGACTCAAATTATACATTAAATTTAAACTCATTTTAGATGTTTCACAATGATGTACAATTAAGATATTTATTATAGTTCAATAATACATTGTGTTTTGTACATTTATCAAGTGTTGTTAAATGAGTTGTTATTTTTGAAGTTATGAACGAAGGTGTTGATGTTTAATTAGGTTGGATATGGAACAAATAAAATGAATTTTTTTATACTTCTCCGGTGGAATTACCAATGAAACTAATAAATTATAATTTATTACATACATTTGTCGGTGATTCTGTTGGTGAGTGTATAACACCAATGAACTTACTGATAGACTTTACTCTATTAAAGAGTTCTAGAGAGTTTGGAAATTTTTTAATAGAGGGTAACAACACCGATGAACTCATCAATGAACTTAATTCTGTGGTAGAGTTCTATAGAGTTTGGGAAATTTTTAATGAAGAGTAACAACATCAATAAACTCACCGATGGATTTAATTTCATCAAAGAGTTTTAGAAAGTTTGGGAAAATTTTGGTCAAGGGTAACAACACCGATGAACTCACTGACAAACTTGATTCTATCAGAGAGTTTAAGAAAATTTTGATGGAGGGTAACAACATTAACGAACTCACCAATGAATTTAGTTATCTCAGAGATTTTAGAGAGTTTAAGAAAATTTTGATGGAGGATAACAATACTGACAAACTCACGAATTTAGTTTTGCTAGAGAGTTTCAGAGAATTTGGAAAACTTTTGGTGTAATTCACCGATGGATAGACATAAAAACAAAAAATCATCGATGAATTTAGGGTTTTTCTTAAAGTTTTTGAAAATTTTAAATAACAAACAGATTCATCGATGGTTTGCTAGTGGTTTTTTAACATTTCATCAGTAAACTCATTTGATAATGAGATATGGTGGATATATACGATGGTTATACTAATGGAACTTCAATCGTTGAATTAAAAACAGATATATTGAGACAATTCCTAGTTTTCTCCCTCATTTCCCCCAATTTCTAACACTTTATCTTAGTCTCTCTCTCTCTCTCTCTCTCTCTCTCTATTCAAATTTAGTGGAAGACAATCCCTCACATCTTCTTAGGTGGTCGATACTCTCTCTGACCTTTTTTGGTGGCGGCGTTTTCTCTCTGCTAAATATTATCTAAGGTATATCTTTCTCTCTACTTGATTTCTTCTATGAGATTTGGGGAATTAAGGGTTTGAATTATTATTTTGGCATGAAGTACATGTAGGTAGATGGAGTAAAAATTTTAGAAATAATTGATAAAAATCAATAGGTGGCCATGAATCATAGAACCGGTCATAAACAGAGTTTGAGAGAATGGAAAATTTATGTGAAGTCTCGTGTAATGATATGTTATTATGATGTGTTTGTGTGAGAAATAGGATGTGGGATAATTGCTTGTGTTTGTGAAATTTGACTAAGTATTTGATTTGTTAATAAGTGGATTATGCAGTTATTGGTATGTTGTATTAGGTATTCAAATTTTAGTATTGAAATGTAAAAAGAACAATAATGAAAAAGAAAGGGTTAAAATGGTATAAATAGATAGAATGGAACTTAAAGATTATACAAGAGCATTTGGTTTTATTATTAGTCAATATTGATGATCATATATAAATAGTGAAATGATGTTCTAAATTTTATTTAAGCAATAAATGGGATTGTATATATGTGGTTGCTTATGGTAATGTTATGCTTAGGTCTGGGTTGAGAAAGTTAAAAATTCTGAGTGTTGTTTCAAATTGATCAAATGATTAGGTTTTAAGTTTTTGAAAAATCTTAGAAATAGATATAAAAGTTTAGTTTATTTATGTCATTTTTATGTTGTTTGGTATGTCACATTGTATGTGCATTGGAAAGTTTTGTTTAAATTGTTATGAGATGTTGTGTTTATGTTAAGGGTGAGCATAAAAGATTGTATTAGGATAAGTTCTTGGCTGAAAACAAAAAAGGTAATTTTCATGTTGTTTTAAAATTAGGGTGAATGGTTTTTGTTTGATAATTTGTATAAGTTAGAAAATGATTATGATTATGTGTTGTGTTGGATCCTGTATACGGGAGGTGATGCTGAATTTTTGTTATAAGTGGATAGATGCACTAAAATGAAAAAAACATAAGCCATTGATTGAGATTTTAATTGAATATTCTTAGTTATTTCGTTATATTGTTTAGATATTGAGGAAAAGTATAGGGTCAAAACAGAGTCATATTGTATCATTAAACATTAGTGTTATTGATCCTTCAGTTCATTTAGTTGTCGATCATGAAGAGGCACCTAATGTACCATATAACGATGTTGGCTTGTTAACTAGTGGACGCAGTTCTAGGACCTATCTATTAGAGATCCATATTCCAACAAGTTAATTGCGAAATGGAAACTGTATTCAAGCATGTAAGAAACTCTAATTTTGTTTAATCATAACATTAAATTAATGTTAACGTGTTTATATAGCTTGGAGTTAATTATTTTATTTTCAGGTAAACAAATATAGATGTTATGAGATTAATAACATTGACAATGAAAACATCGCTAGAAATTCCTCTTTTTCAATTGAGCCAAACTAAAGATCATTTAGAATGGAGGCATATGGTTAATGCTTGGTAGGGGAAGTTAAAGGTTAGTACATAATCAGTATTTTGGTGGACAAAAGAAGTTTTTAAAATTTCCAAACTAGTTATTTTATGAAAAACAATTTCAAGTAAGAATTTTGGTGGGATGATGCAAACTCAACAATGGCATGGCAAGTTTAGGAAAATCACAGTGCAATTAGGTAAGTTTTATTATGTGATGTATGTGTTTTTTTTTTTTGTGTAAAATCTTAATATTTTATTTCATTATACTTGTTTTAGTTGAATGAATTTCTGAACTATAGGTTGTGTGATTTATGATATGAAGCACACACATATGCTAAGAAAAGAGTCGAGTCAGATGATTTTGAGGTGATGAAGAATTATAGACCTCCTCATATCATTGAGAGCAATTGGGAGAGGCATTTAGAGTTCTATACTTTGAAGGGTTTTAGGAAGCATTCACGAAGTGGATCTTCGACCAGAAACAAAGAGACTTGCGGTTCTATTAGCAAGCATACCGATGAGTCGCTTCCTTTTACAAAACATGTAAAGCGTCTGGTAAGAGAGCCTATTTTAATTTCAATTTTTTTTCCTAAAAATGGTACCTATAGTTTCTGTTTAACTAAAAACCGACGGATTTATTTTACAGTCTACATGGCTTAGGCACCAGCCTACTTCGATGGAGTTGTATATGGAAACACATATATGCAAGAGGATAGACAGTAATGAGTGCAATAGTTTGTCGATAGCTGAGTTGAGACTTTATTGTAAGTTTACTTTGAAACCTTTCTGTATATTATTTGGACTAATGTTTTTTCATCCATATCTCTGACTTGTTCTTTATGGTATAAGAATAATATAACGTCACCATTTGTGCAAAAGATGGAGATGACCTTTCAACTTATCCAGAATACTATCTAGATTTGTGGTTGGAGGCTGGAGTAATCGGTGGGTCTAGAAGGAATTAGGTTTATGATATCTCTATAACTACTACTCGAGATATGAGATCGCGTTGTAGTATCTTGACTGTAGGTACCCCACAATCCAACTCGAGTCAACCATAACCAGTTGTTGAAGGGTTGGTTGAGCAATAAGTTAGTGCTCTGAGGGCTGAAATGGAGGGGAAGTATGAAGCACAAGAAAAAAAAGTTGGAAGAGATCATGGCAAAGTATGAAGCATATTTCTCAAGTCATTATTCTTCCCCTTACGGACCTCTACAAGAGTTTCATCTCCCTCTCCCTCCACCTACAGCTAGAGCTTGTAATTGATTTGTATATATATTTGTAATTGATTTTTACATTATAAGAAAATTGTTCTTCAATTTAATTGATTTTTATATATATTTTTAATTTTTTTATATTATATGAATTTTTTTCTTCAATTTAAATTAGTTTTTTTTATGTTGTTTAATGCTATAGTGAAATTATTTTATAGCATTTTTTAAAAATAAAATTAAATACCGATGGGATTTTCAACGGAGAATTACAGAGAACTATAAACTATTTTGATCCACCTTGACGGAATCACCAACAAAATATGTCGTCGGTATCCTATTTGAGAAATAGACGGTGACACAAAAATATTATCAACAAAAGTATCCATCTTAATTCTGTCGGTAGTATTCACCAACGAATTTGACAACAAATATTGATCGGCTCCTTTTTTAAGTATCGATTATAATAATTCATCATTATTTTTGTTGGTATTAAGATCACTTATGAAACTACTGATAAATATAACATCATCGATGAGATATTTTCTAGCATCACATTTTCATCGGTAAATCTATTAGTGAGTTATATACTAACAAAATTAGTGTTTTTATACTGATGAAATATTCCATCAGTATTTTGAAATTTTCTGGCTGTGTAAGCCACCTGCTAACTACGATATCGCAATATTATTGAGTACTTTTTGTTATACTAAAAGACTGCTTTTTAAAATCTTAGAAGCCTCTTGCCGGGGGGGGCTTTAAAAACAGGTAGATGGAACAACAAAGAAGGTGCTCATAAAACTGGAGTGAATTGAATGTCCTTGCTGATAGGATCCTCCCTTTTCAAAGGTAAACTCTTAGTGCAGTACTGATGCACCACTTTGGGCCAAGTGACCACTAACTATAGTTAAACAAATTTACATATGCCTGGCTGTGCCAGCCATGGCTATCAGTTTTCCAAGGACGAAATCGTTTGTTCATAGTCTGTATTGGGTCAATGATATGTACTGCTCGGGTCCTTTATAAACTTCATAGATTTCTATCTTAAAAGTGATTGTGATTTACGATACCAAGTGCTATTGCTAGAGACATGGAGAGACTAAAGTCACAGAAACAATTTTGTTCGTAAATATTGTGATTGATCTTGCATGATGACTTGACATAGAAACAATTAGAGTAAAGTTATCTTGGACTCTTACTAAAAGTCTAAAGCGATGTTGGTGACTTCATTAATTACTTATTATCTAGGTTAGGTTTAATGCATAGTGTATAGATAATAACACATGACTTTTCTAGTCACCTTTTTGTTCCCTAGAGCTGTCCTCACCTTTCTTTATCTTTTCCATGTTCATAAATCAAACGAATAAAGTTTCATTTGTGAACCATATTCGGGTAGCCCTTGATCATGCCTATTAATTTTACCAGCTAGCATCCAAAGATACTTATATGTAGTCATTATTTTTTTCACCTAGTATTTGCGAGGAAACCTAGGTGAATGTCCTAAGCAAGCTGAAGTCATGATTAATTAGTGCAGGATTGTAATGAAATGGGTTTTAATTAAGATTCTTAACAACATTAATCCATATATTAAGCTTCCCGTGTTCCATGTTGCCTATATGATCAGCAAAAACAGGTCTCTACAGCACCATTATTGTACGGCTCAAATAACACTCAAGTTGGTGTGTGGTAACTGCATATACACAATTAACTGTGTATATATACCCTGATCAGCAGATGTATCAATGGTCTATGCCAGCTAAAGATAAATTCTAAAGGAAAGCATGGCGATTGTTATTATATAGAATTGCTTCGAGCATTGAGCATTGGTTGTGCAGGAATGACTTGGTTTTCAATAATACTAAGAGGATTTAATTATAGTATATATTCATGTTTTGTTATTAGTGACTAATTAGAAGTATAATATATGATTGTTTTTCAAAATGTTTTTCATTTGAAATTTATAAAAATAATATTATTTTATTTTATTTTTAACATTTACATATTAAACAATAAAGAACATTAAAAAAAAATTAAAATTAAAAACACGTTTATATCATACCGATAATGATCTACATAGATTATTATCATGGTGAAGAAGTTGTGAAAAGACTTCTGATTATACAGATAATGATTTGTTAATTAGTGCAGAAGAAATCCTAAACTGGACTAACACTGTCTGCAAATAT
>Ga0307511_10008371_pt1 | contig 10348 bp, 6 predicted proteins | sample 13_EM_MG_FD_200266 | JGI IMG/M metagenome (GOLD analysis project Ga0307511, IMG submission 200266) | Populus trichocarpa ectomycorrhiza microbial communities from riparian zone in the Pacific Northwest, United States - 13_EM | ecosystem: Host-associated > Plants > Roots > Unclassified | place... | reverse complement strand
CATCCCTAGGGTAAACAGTTCACCGCTGGTCTGCATGGTAATTACCTGGCTTGCACATGCTAATTGCGAGGCGACATTGATGCAGTGGTGATGTGATTAATTTTAATTTTTCTATTAACTCTTTAATTCAATCACTGATCACAGACTACCTCTTGAGGTTTGATCAGTCAGCTAAATTTCTCGATTGTTTGAGTTGATTAACACATCTAACCTCAAACATTAATCAATAATTGATCCAGGGTGTCCTGATCAGCATATATTGCTTCATTGAGTGAAACTTTTGATCTAAGGTGTCCATCATCCTTTCAAAACTTGTAGCAATGTCTATAGATGATTGCGGTAAAGACATTTATTGTTTTTGTTTGCTATTTTAAAAAATAATTAACGAGAGGGTAATAATTTATTATTTTTTTAGCTTAGTTAAACATCGAATTCATGTTTTTTTCACGTCATAAATATTTTATTATAAAAAATTAGAAATATTCTACTGATGCTTCAACTCTTTCTCTTCAATAAAAAGTGTTGGGGCTATAAAAAAGAGAATATCTTTCAAAAGCAGGTTTTATTTTTCTTTGTAAACAAATAACATATCTATTCTAGAGTTTTATTTCAAATCATGACTGTTTTTTTTATAAACAATACTCATTTTAATTACTGAAGAGTCCTCAAATATATAATTTTTTTTTTAGATATTAAATATAACTCACAAGCCACCTTTCCAATAATAGATGAATTTAGAATAAAAAATTAAACTAAATATCTCATATATCAACTTCGTCATGAGATAAAATCTCACCTCATCAATGGATATACTATCCATTTATATGCATGAATCATTGAATCCGAATAATTGATTTACATAACAACAATTTAATCAGTATCAAGACAAGAATTGCCCACACAACAATCGCTACGTGTGACATGATAATTTTTATGTCGAAGAACACATTCCAGTACTGCCCAGATTACCCATCACGGGGTCTCGTTCTAGGGGCTGGCTACTTTTTAAAACGTAAATTCGACAAATTTTATAGTAATTAAATTGAAATGTTTGACACTTGGGAAAAAATAAAAGAATGATGGAATGATTAGAAATAGTTTTTGAATGGATAAAAATATTTTTTACGGAGCTGAATATGATTTTTTATATTTTTCTATCTATTCTTTATTGAATAAAATAAATATGAATAATTATATCTTTCATAAATATTATAATAAATAGTTAATTTCGACTAAGCAAGTTCACGATGATAGATAAAATATGATCAGAATTAATTTGTTGGTTTTTGATGTCTTGATTGTTTAAAAAAAAGGGTTTTATCACTTAATTATGATTAAAAATATTGCTAATGATCATGTTATTCGAGATCTTCTTCTTCGTTTTCCTTCTTGTTCTTCATGTTTAATGACAAAAACATTTTTTAAAATATTTGTTCTTTGATAAAATGGAGATCAGTTAAATTTTCAATGAGTTATTTATTCCCAAATTTGGGCATTCACTAAAAATATTTTTTTTTATCTCTATCAACCAAAGCAAAATATAAATTAATTTTTAGTAGAATATTAAATGATTTTTTAAAATACTTTTCAATAATTTTGACATGTTAATATAAAAAATAAAATAAAATAAAAATCTAAAATTAATATTTTAATATTTTTAATTAAAAAATATTTTACATCCCACACGCTAACCTAATATTACAAGATGATTATTCATATATTTACACACATGGTAAAATTCAATAAATTGGAAGTACTAAAATCTTCACACGCATCAACGACTAGTCAAATGCTACCTGCACACACAACCATCAAATGCTTAGTCAAATTGACAATTTTTTTAACACTAATGTGGCAATTGAGTTGGAGATTATCAGGACGCTAACTAAAACATGCAATTTTTTCCAACCGTCGGATGATCTCGGACTCCTCCCATCCACGTGGTATGATCTCAGTGGTAGCCACAACTTAACTTCCTTTCAAGAACAAAACGCCAAAAACCGAGTACGTGGACACAGATCAGCACTTTAAAAAGAAACAAAACTGAACCCATACCCGATACATTGCACGCTCCATGCTCCACAAAACAGGTCAAACACTCAGAATCATAAATTATTATTAACATACACTAAAATTTCCATTTCATAGCAATGCACAATGAAATGTCTAAGGCTTTTTTCATTTTGATTTTAAAAATTTCGAGGACTTTTTTCTTTTTAAAAAAAAAAAATTATTTTTCAATATTAAATTTACTAGATGTTAGATTTCATGATTTATTTCAATTTACTTTTTATGGAATTATCACATTCCATGACTCAAGTTTAGCAGGTTAACCAAGTTGACTCAATTTATTTTTCTAGTTGAATCTAGTTTTTAATATTGAGTTATTTAAAAAATAAGTTTAATTTTTTCTATTTGCTTTCTATAGAGTTATTACTTACCATGGAGTCATGACCTAGATAACAAATTTGACAGGTTACAAAAGAAAGGTAATTTAAGTCAATATGATATGATGTCATTTTAATATTTTTTTTAAAATATCATCTTATTTATTTTTTAGTTAAACTATATTGTTATCAGTTATCCCGTTTGTTTTTAAACTTGTCAAGCGATCAAGTTACATTAGATCAATGCTTATATAATTATAATTTTTTTCCTGTTAAAAAACAAATTATTAATACATGAATATTTTTTTAAAAAATTTAATCTGGCATAGCAGTGTGGCGCAGGACAATAATTTAGTTCATAATCTAAAACTTATCTCTATCATGTTTTAAGTTGGAAAAAAACATCAAAAATTCAATTAACTAGATTATTATTGATTCATTCTAACTTAATTAAATTAAAATAAAATAATTTTTGAAAAATAAAATAAAATAATATTATTTTAATAAAAATAATTTATAGTTAATCTAATATTCTAATGATTCAATATCTTTTACGAGTGTTCATACATCTATATTCAAACCCGAAACATTAAAACACGCTTACAATTGGCAATCTATAAGCCGCAAACCCATAGAAAAACCGTGAACTATCATGTGAAAGAATGATAATTTATGTTCTCAAAACCGAGTTAATGGATTGGTACATCGTGGATCCTACGTGGTAATTAATAATCGAAGCTGTTTTTTTTAAAAAATTCAAGAAAGAAGGATTCCTTATTTCTTACAGGGACGGGAAACTGACAGCGACAAGGATCATAGTAGAGAGAAGAAAAAAAAATGTTGTCAAAATTTTGTCGCAGTAATATTAATGTACGATCTTGCACTATAAATAGCAGACCTTGTTTTCACCTGCCTTCATCTTCTACTGGGTTCTCTTTAAACTTCTTCAAAGCAAAAACCAAAAAGCCTTCTCTTTCTGGTATACACCATCCGTTCTTTTTGTTGCTATTTTTATTTTTCTTTTGGGTTTCTGAGAAAATTTGAACAAAATCTGACACCCTTTCTCGTCTCTTGGAGTTTGCAGGTATTCTTCGAATTATAAATCACTCTCTTTGTTAGCATTTCAGGTAAGTTCTTCATCTTCTTTCTAGTTAGTTAGCTGTCCTTTATCTATACAGATTTTGATTTTGATGATTTTTGTGAAGCTTTTTTTGTGCATTAATAATGTATGTATTTATAATTGTAGAGGAGCGAAATCCCATCAACCCCTTTAAGAAAGCAAGAGGAAAAGGAAGCAATGACGATCAAACCGGCGGTTCGAATTTCGGAAAGCAAATTGGTCGTTAAAGACCGGACGATATTGACTGGTGTACCAGACAATGTTATGGCAACATCCGGTTCAAGTTCAGGTCCGGTCGACGGAGTGTTTCTAGGTGTTGTTTTCGATCAAGAAAATAGTAGACATGTGGTTTCTTTGGGTGCTCTACGTGATGTCCGGTTCATGGCTTGTTTCCGGTTTAAGCTATGGTGGATGGCTCAAAAGATGGGAGATCAAGGGAGAGATATTCCTCTAGAGACACAGTTTTTATTGGTGGAAACTAAAGACGGTTCCCACCTTGAATCAGACGGTGGAGATGAAGAGAATCAGATTGTATACACTGTTTTCCTGCCGTTGATTGAAGGATCATTCAGGGCCTGTTTGCAGGGGAATGTTGACGATGAGCTTGAACTCTGTTTGGAAAGTGGTGATGCAGAGACTAAAAGGACATCGTTTTCTCATTCTGTGTTCATTCATGCTGGGACGGATCCGTTTAGGACTATAACGGAGGCTGTTAGAGCCGTCAAGTTGCATCTGAAGACTTTCCGTCAACGGCACGAGAAAAAATTGCCTGGAATTGTTGATTATTTTGGTTGGTGTACCTGGGATGCCTTCTATCAAGAAGTTACACAAGAAGGGGTGGAAGCCGGGCTAGAAAGTCTGGCTTCTGGTGGTACCCCACCAAAGTTTGTGATCATTGATGATGGATGGCAATCGGTCGGTGGTGACCCACAAGAGGAAAGCAATGATCAAGATGAGAAGAAAGAAAATCAGAAACCGTTGCTTAGGTTGACTGGGATTAAAGAAAATGCAAAGTTCCAAAAGAAAGATGATCCAACAGCGGGGATTAAGAGCATAGTGAATGTAGCAAAGGAAAAACATGGGCTAAAATATGTGTATGTGTGGCATGCTATTACTGGATATTGGGGTGGGGTTCGCCCAGAAGTTAAGGAGATGGAGGAGTATGGTTCAACGCTGAAATATCTGATGGTGTCAAAGGGGGTGGTGGAGAACGATCCCACATGGAAAAACGATGCCTTGGCGTTGCAGGGATTAGGGCTGGTGAATCCAAAAAATGTGTACAAGTTTTATAACGAGTTGCATAGTTATCTGGCATCTGCTGGCATTGATGGGGTTAAGGTGGATGTTCAATGTATATTGGAGACACTTGGTGCTGGTTTGGGTGGTAGGGTTCAATTGACTAGGCAATACCATCAGGCCCTTGATGCTTCTGTCGCAAGGAACTTCCCTGATAACGGCTGCATTGCTTGCATGAGCCATAATACTGATGCTTTGTACTGGTAATTTGTTAAAAACCACCATTTTTGTTTTGTTTGTGAGTTTGGGGCTTTAATCTGATGTGATGTGGTGCTTTGAAATGTTATGGTGCAGCTCCAAACAAACGGCAGTGGTGAGAGCATCGGATGATTTCTACCCGCGTGATCCAGTATCACACACCATCCATATAGCAGCGGTGGCGTATAACAGTGTTTTCTTGGGAGAGTTCATGCAGCCTGATTGGGACATGTTCCATTCTCTACATCCAACTGCTGAATATCATGCTTCTGCTAGGGCTATTAGTGGTGGACCCATCTATGTTAGGTAATAAATCATAGCCCTTCATCATCATCATCATTCAATTTTACCATGTAAAATTAAGATATGAAAGTTACTAATGATCAAGTTCTTGTGTTCTATAATTTGCTAAATGGTGGGTGGTGGTAACATTTTTTATGAACAGTGATGCACCTGGGAAGCACAACTTTGAGCTACTAAAGAAATTGATCCTTCCTGATGGGTCAATTCTTCGAGCCCGTTTGCCTGGTAGGCCTACCCGTGACTGCTTGTTCTCCGACCCAGCCCGCGACGGTGTTAGGTAACCTTTATCTTTATTCCGTAATAATTTTATCAACTAAGCTAACTAGCACAACATGGATAAAAAAAATCTGAATTTTAGCTATTTTTTGCATCCTAGAAATGTTGAATTATTTGGCATTTTTCTTAACCAAAATCTCTTTGATGGCAGCTTATTGAAAATATGGAACATGAACAAGTTCACAGGGGTCCTAGGAGTCTACAATTGCCAAGGAGCAGCATGGAACAACACTGAAAGAAAGAACACGTTCCACCAAACCAAAAATGAGGTACTGACAGGCGCCATTAGGGGTCGTGATGTGCACCTCATCGCTGAAGCTGCCATGGACCCCAACTGGGATGGTAATTGTGCTGTCTATTGTCATCGGACTGGAGAACTTATCACCCTCCCATACAATGCAGCGTTGCCAATGTCACTCAAAGTCCTTGAGCATGACATATTTACAGTCACACCCATCAAGGACTTGGCACCCGGGTTCAGCTTTGCACCCCTGGGGCTAATCAACATGTTCAATGCTGGTGGAGCCATTGAGGGGCTGAAGTATGAAGTGAAAGGTGGTGCTGAATTATTAAATCTTGATGATGGATATAAGGGTGAAAGTAGTTGTGTGAGTGAACAGAGGGTGGAAAACTATAGCGATGAATTGGTAGGGAAAGTTAGCATGGAGGTTAAAGGATGCGGCAAGTTTGGTGCTTACTCATCTGCTAAGCCAAGGAAGTGCATTGTGGACGCAAATGTGGTCGAATTTGTGTACGATTCAGATTCTAGTTTGGTTAGTCTTAGCTTGGATAGCATGCCTGAGGAGGGCAAGCTTCATGTAGTTGAGATTGAGTTATAGGAGAATTTTTGTTAGAATAGAGTCAAGGGCTGGACTGGTGGTGGTTTGGGTACTGGGGTATTTATTGTACGTGCGTGCCATGTATCCCCTCTACTTTGCTTCCCTTTGTGGTTTGCTAGTTAATGTAACCATGCAAGGAATTGAAGGGGGGAGGATTAAATAAGATCTCTGCCATCTACTTGTTTGATCAATACTCTGTTCTGGACTAAGCTCATATACCTTGACTCTTGCAAAAATCTATCTCCACATCATTAGATACAACCGGAATCACTGAAAATGTCGATGATGATTAAGAAACAACTACTACTTCCTCGTTTCAGTAATCCAACTTAAGCAACTGCTAGAAACCAGAAAACAAAAAATATAGAATCAGCTTTGGATAGTTGTGTTCGGGGTGAAGTCAAGCGATCCATTTCATTTTAAGACCCACCTACATATGCTCAGTTCCCTCAACCAAAAAGCAAAGAAAAATGTGAAAAATAAAATAAAAATCAAGTTTCAGTAATGAAGATTTAGGATATACAAGTATGAACTATGGTCTGATGTACATCCCCCCATCATGTTAGAAGCTAATTATCAGAATTCACCATCTTCAGAGCCTTTGCCGTTACCGGTTTGGTATCGCATTAGCTTCTCAATGGTGTTGTGTGGTTAGCTAGACATCAACAACTAGCCCAAGCACCTGTATATGTTTAGCGCTGATAATAGATAACTGCTGCTAGTGTGCCATGAGCTTGTCCAAATCTTCTAGTCAATTAAAACAACAACAAAGAAAAATAAAGGGACTCGTGAAATCAGAAAAGATACTATAGATTTTTGACATCTTGTGTTCAAGCAATCTATATATTCTTTGCAGTTGAGGCAGATGTCTAGCCTAATATGGAGAAGTAGAAGACTAATCGAGTCTAATAAAAATCCTACGGTTAAGAGACATGTAAACACTAAGATCCAAGACCCTTTACTTCCGCAAGCGCATTAGAAACTTCTGTGAACGCTTCAGATCCGTACCGAAGCCAGTCTTTAGCACACACAAGGGCTTCCACTGTTTCAGGTCTCAAAGAACTCCAGTACGAATCCAGTTCTTTGATCTCGGTATCAAATACAGTGTCAGGTTCAGCAGTAGATACCTGCATGGTCAAAATATCACGGGCCATTTTTGAAAGAGTTGGATATTTGAGCTTGTTTTCTTCCCACCATTTCAACACATCCATCTCTTGGTGGCGAGGCAGCAAAGACTCTTCTAAATACTGCTCCAGCTCCGACTTCGTATTTTGGCTAGTAGTCTCCACATACACATCACAATCTGTAAGCCCGTTGTCTGAAATTTCTTCTGTCTTCGTGTTGTTCTCAAAATTTCCATCTTCAGCATAAGCTGAAGTAAGAGGGAGAGGAAGTCTCACATATTCAAGAAACAGCTTGTGGAGCCCACCATCAATGATCTTTACATATTTGCCAGCTTCTTCACCGTAGAATCTCAGAAAACTGAACTCAATCAACTTCATCTTAAATCGAGGATCCATGACTACAACAATTGCCAAAGCCAGGATGCACTCCTTCAAATATTTGTCCATCTTTTCTTGCATTATTTCAGCAAGACTGATGACAAAGGGATCCCCATGGCTTGTAATAGAATGATACAGATCATGCATCTTCCAGACTTCGTGAAAGAATGTATTTTGGGTTGGGCCTGTTCTAGAGGCAAGGAAGTTGGCTGCATCAAAAAGAGGTTTCAAGTATGTGCACATAATGCCCACCCGCTTCCAGTCTTCCATGGATGGAGCTTCTTTGTAATTAGGATCAGAAGTATCTAAGCAAGAAAACACTTCCTTTAACTCTGAAGCCGCAACCAGCATCTGATATGTCGTGTTCCATTGAGCTTGGTTATCAAGAGACAGGCCTTTTTCACTGGGGACCTGAAGCTGTTGCTTGAGCTCACGGAACTTTTGCTCATGGGATTCTGTGGTCTTCACATACTTTACACTGTAACGGACTTTCTTAATGATCTCTCGCCCTTCCCACAGCACATCTTTTGCAAAGCTGCTTAATGCATGAGCACTGCAGTTCCCAAACAGTAACTGACCGTTGATGATAAGGGGATCTTTGACACAGAGAAGAGATCTGAGGTTTTCACGTCCAGGTTCACCCACTGGATGATTGAAAGTGATAGAAAATAGCTTGCCTTCCAAACTCCAATCAGATAGGCAACTAGCAACAGCATGGCTAAGAGCTGCATCCGAGTTAGGATATGGTTCCATCACCACATTGAGAATCCGCCTCTGTGGCTTCCAGTCACCATCAATGAAGTGTCCTGTTATAAACACATAACTTAAGCTTTGGCTAGATGTCCACACGTTCAATGTAAGGCAAACACGTCCAGGCAAACACTCAATAAACTTCATAACTTTTTGCTTTTCCCTCAAGTAACCTGAGATACAATCTCCTTGGACTGTATTAAAGCTCATCATGTCATATCTCGGTTCAAGACTTTTGACAAAATTTACAAATCCAGGATGTTCGACCATGTGAAGAGGGTAATCATGCATTATCATCATTCTGGCAATTTTTTGGCGGAAATGGTCTAAATCAAATGAAATGCTGGCTGAGTTTCGGGATCTGCAACGACGTCTTGGTGGATCAGACATACTGCTATTTCCATTCATCGTTGGTGTACCTGGTGTTTGTCGATTCCCCTGATTGTTTAGTAATGCTAGACAAGTTCCCTTGGCAATGTGACGTTTAAGATGGCTGGTACCAGATACTTTTGAACCCATGCTGTAAGCAAAGCTTTGCCTGCACTGCTTACAGAATGCCCTTCTACAGTCGGAGCTTAGAGTTTCTATGGTGAAGTGCTCCCAAACCATGGACTTCCTTTTCCTCCGCTTGCTAGGCTGTGTTTCAGGACCATGCGTCGAGCGACTATTCTCTTCAAGGGTTGTCATCTGGTATTCTAGAGCAGCAACCAGCTGATTCTTCTCTTCAAGAGTCACCATCTGATATTCTGGAGGAGTAATCAACCGATTCTTCTCTTCAAGTGTTGCCATCTGGTTTTCTGGAGTACTAATAAGCTGATTCTTCTCTTCAATGGTTGCCATCTTGTCTCAAAAAATGAGTTCCTACTTTATGCTGCAAATAAGAAATGACAGAACATCCAGTATAGGATTTGACGACGGCTTAGAAAACTGACTTCCCCTGTAGTGATAATAATCGCAAATGAATTTCATGAAACCATTGATATAGAACATGTTCAACATGCAATGGAGACAACCATTGATACACATGAACGAAAGCAAACAAACTAAACACAACATCGTTATCTTGTACCAGTCAATGTAATACCAAGTTTTGCACACACTAGCTCAAGCCATTTGAGAAGGCCTGGATCATTGTTTTGTCATTGCAATACCATGCAAAAATTAACACTAGTCCAGCAGGTACTTGCCTGCATTACAGAATTCTTAGGTTCCTAATATTGTGCAGGCAGCAGATGCAAGATCACCAACTTCAAGTTCCGTTGATCCTTATACGACAGGAAATTTTTGTCTGTCCTTGAGAGGACCATTTGATTGTACAGAAACAAATCCATGGTAAATTTTCACCATCATCAGTACCTTATTTGACATAACCAACTCTCTCAAACAGAAGCAAGGCCTTCCTTATTACATCATATAAATCCTGTATAAATACAAGGGCCTGACTTCCCTGTTTGCCTAAAACAGATTGTAAGACCTACAAGTTAGCTGAAGGACAATGGCCCAATAAACTAGCTTTCAGTATTATGTTAACTGCCTTCAACACTATATGGGCTCTATATGGAACAAGGTGGGTCCAATATAAAGACTTTTGTTTAAAGGGACACAAATGGTCTCAGGGTCAAAACGGGTATTTCAACCCCCTTATAAACAGGCTAAGAAGTAAGAACATTGTTGGCA
>Ga0307511_10008369_pt1 | contig 10349 bp, 11 predicted proteins | sample 13_EM_MG_FD_200266 | JGI IMG/M metagenome (GOLD analysis project Ga0307511, IMG submission 200266) | Populus trichocarpa ectomycorrhiza microbial communities from riparian zone in the Pacific Northwest, United States - 13_EM | ecosystem: Host-associated > Plants > Roots > Unclassified | place... | reverse complement strand
CTTTCCTAACAACACAAATCGAAAACCAATCCTGCGAGACTACCTGACCCGACGTACAGGACAGCCCGCATTCCTATTGAGTATCCAACTCATCTACCTCAAAGTCCAACTCGTCCTCTGAAATAATACAACCATAGGAAATTGGCTCAGGAGCTATGTCCACTGTTGCCGTTATCGCAGACACCTTCACTGCCTTCTCCTTCCCCTTCTCGGTCTTCTTCTTCTCCTCCTTGGTAGGTTTCCAAGCATTAGTGCAGTCCTTCTTGACGTGGTTGGAGTCACCACATTTGATACACTGAGAGGATGCCATCCGTGCCTTTTTCATAGCATAGGTGACAAGTTCTTGGCCAGGTTCTTTGGCCTTTTTGGTAGTATCGGACTTGTCGGATTTCGCACTGGTGCCCTGAGATTTAGGCTTCGCCTTCTTCTTCTGCACACGCTTGTTATCATCCTTCTTGGTAACCTCAGAGGATTTGTTGACCTCTTTCTTCTCTTTTGTCCCACCTGCCCTGTCTACCTTGGGCTGGAAATCGGTCCGTGCATAGGTCCCTCTTCCCCGTTCGTACTCCAAGGTCGATCCTGCGTTGGCGATGGTATAGCAACACATCTCAATACTGGTGGGGACTTTATCTAATACGTCCTTCTCAGTACTTGTTCGGATCATGTGGGTTCTGACCTCAGGTTGGATAGAGTTGACAAGGTGCTCTCAGAGCGCCTCTCTTGATAGACATGCTATCAATTGATGTGCTCTATTGCGACAGATGTAATCGACCATCCTCTTGCCCTTCCGCTGGTAGTCCTTAAGCATGGTCTGCTTAGCTTCTCGTTGTTCGTGGTGGTTTCAGTGGGCTTCCATGAAATCGCTTTTGAATCGTCCATAGGAGTCCCATTCAAGCCACTTGGTTTGTTCATTTGGTAAACGTTTGTGCTGGTTAGCACGGTACCAAACATCAGCTCGACCCATTAATAGATCCGATACGTACAGGATCTTTTCGCTGGTGGTGCCATATGAAAGTGGCATGCGTTCAAAAATATTATCGCCTTTTTGAACGAATTCCTCCAGCTTAAAGGAAGTACCATTGAACTTGGGAGGATGCGGAAGGTTTCGGGGTTCCTTCTTGACTAAGGGAATAGGAGCAACTTGTTATTCTAAGGTAATACGGGTGTCTGGTGGTGGAGGTGGAGAAGGTGGAGGACGTGGTGGGATAGTTCCACCTAATCCTCTACCTAGTCCGAGGCGTAGTGGGGGAGGCGTTCGGTGCCTTCGAATCTCCTCTTCAATATCAGCTGAGAATCCTCTTTTCCACTTACTTGTGGTATTCTCAAGCCCTTTAAGCTTGCACTTAATTGTGGTGGTAGTTCGGTCTAGAGTCTCGATCGACTCCTTGTTATTTTCATAGCTCTTTAACCAATCATCCTGCTCTTGCTTGATGGCCTTCTAACTCCAGTCATGAAGACTTTGTAGATCGGCCTTAATTTGATTGAACTCACCTTGCGCTGCACCAATTATCTTGTCGTTTTCCTCACCTAACCTTTTGATTAGAGCCTCCCACTGGATTACTAGTGCGGCTTTGATCTTGTCGGTAAGGGATTCGACAGTCTCTTTTTGACTAGTTGCTTCGCCTTTGAGAGCAGCAATTTCGTCTTTAACCTGTTGACGAAGAATGGTAAGTTCATCATAGGTGCCTTTCGCACCATCGTAGATGATTTTATGGGCGGCCTGTTGGTCAGTAATTGTCTTTGCCTGAGCCAAGAATGCGTCCATTAACTTTGTGATCTCTGCTCGTTGTGGCTCAAATTCTAACTTGCCATCTCGGAATATGGCGGCCAGTAGGTCCTCGTATTGTTCTTGTGACAAGGTTGGTCTTCGTCGCCTATATTCCCTTGTATCGACTCGTTGTCGGGATGAGGTAGTGCTTCCTGAAGCGTTTCTAACTCGTGCAGCACCCAGGTGATGCATTAATTCTCGTGATAATATATCAGCCATAACAGAATTGTGTTCTAGTTCCGATTCTGAATGGGTTGCCTCTAAGTGAGGTCGTTCAGTTATCGCTTTCGGGGCGATAGGTGTAAATTGTAAAGAGTTATGGGGTTGGCGAGAACCTGTAGCCTTTGGAGTCTGGTATTCTGGAGCAGACATATTTTTGGTATGGATTTTAGCACTTTAGCTAAACGAAAGTACTGCGACTATAAAGTAATGTCACGGGGGCTCTATTAACTATATAGCGGATACTCCAACTATAAAATAGAGTGGTCGTATGTTCTATTGCCACAATGGAACTTATTATCAAGGGGGCTCTATTAACTATATAGCGGATACTCCAGCTATAAAATAGAGCGGCCGTATGTTCTATTGCTACAACGAACTTATTCAGAACTCCGAATAATTCTTCAGCAAAACTAAAGGTCCCTCTAGACTTATCCGAGATAAAGTCAGAACTTAAATGTTAACTTAGAACTTTGTAGGCTTCGTGTAGAATCGATTGCTTTACCAGCTATAGTGGGCGCCATCCTTACCTTCGACAATTCTTTCACTATTTGTATTCCGCGGTGATGTATATTGTAATAACTCGCGGGCTTCAGATTGCTCATGTCCGAAGGTTGTCACATCAGCTTTTCTTCATGCAGTCGCCTTCTGCACTTAGTCTGCCAGCGTTTCAGCTACTGCAGAGTCATACTACACACTTGACTCAACTAAGAATACTTTTCCCAACTGTATTCCTAGGAGATTACACAACCTATTCTTGGTCACCGCTTAAGCAAGATAACTATAGTCTTATTCTGATGCCAGAGTAACTTTCAGCTGGTGAACTTAAAGTCGTTCAGTTTACAACTCGGAGTTCTTAATTAATAGATCCGGCATCATCCATCCGAGCTGTCTAGTATCCATTGAGAGCCTGCCACGTATACACGTGGACCAGCTTCAACTACTCATAACTCCGCGGATATGCCTCCGATGATCTTCATTAAGGTCTTATTTGAAAGCTCTTTCTGCGTGGAATCTAATAGAATAGGTCCGTTAGCTACTTTTGTCAACTGGGCATATGCTAGGACCTGCAGAAGTAGTTTTAACAACATTAACAGCCTATAACTCGCCCAGTATAACTCCGATCGCAAAACGGATACCAGAAATGGATTCAGCGTGCAAAACTACTCCTAAAACCAACTTGAACCGAAAGTTTCTGAGAACCTTTATTTTTGCTCAGATTTCCTTTGCCCCTTATAGTGCTACCAGACGCACTTTAGTCTAAATTCCGCCTTGGTGGCTTGATTTTTTTATTTCCCTCTAAGGAGATTTCAGGGTAACCCAAGACGGCTAGGAGCGACGAATGCGGCTAGTATGATATGTCGGTAGGACCGTAAAAATATGCTGATCGCAACCATGATTACGGTTTCCCGATCGGGCTTAGTCTCGTCCCGCAATAAGCTTCCGAAGTTGCTTACCGGGGGGTGTTGACCTAAACTGCATTTGGTAAGTAGCTAATTTAGTAGGTTTAGGGTAACCAATCCTAGTTCAGAGTAACTTGGCAAGTTCAGGGTAACTGCTCCCATACAATTTTCGACTTAGAAATATTTTCTTCAGTTGTATAGTAAGAAACTTTGTCTGACTGTAACTAGATCACTGATAGTCGGAATCACACGAAACTTGAACTGTAGCTCCAGCTACACGTTCTCCAGTAGTTTCTATATACCTGGACTCAGCACGCAATATTTCTATTGTCGAGCTCTAATGCAGATAGAAGTATTACTGCTATGAGTAATATTTTCTAGTAACGTGCAATACTTATTTTTAAGTATTCCTTAGACATGTATAACATATCCTTAGGTCGTTCTGTATAGTACAAGTTCCCTTAGGTGGGCCGGTAGTCACCCCGTGACAGGAAGAGGTATATCCTTAGGATGTAGATAATGCGGAATGGTTAGATAGGTTGATAAAATGGAATAGGATAGAATGAGAGAAAACTAAAGATCGAGTGCACAATATGCAGGAAGGGGAGGAGTTTTATAGCGCAATTGAAATGGCTAAGGCGGATAACGTGCATGATGAAGGACTTGGAGCGGCCAGAGGAAGAACGAAGGGGGATGACGGGGAATGGCATCACAGCAAGATTGGTGAAGGAGAGGGCGTACCTAGCCTTAGGCCGACCGGGCGTATAGACTTCAAAAGCAACACAAACAAAACATGCCCGTGAGCCTAGGTAGGCCATTTGTTGTCTCTGGTACCGTGGGCACAATCTAAAAAAAAAACCCCTCTCATCGCCCTCGGCGGACTGGTCTGGTTGGTGGCGGTTATTAGACTTCCAAAAACAAAATAATAACCTGCACCTGTAACTTTTCCGGCTTACGTCTTTTGGTTGTCTATACCCCCGGCAGACTAGAAGAGTAGATCCCTCGCTTGCACTGTCATCTCTCGTTGCGCGCAGCCAGGCTTGTATTTGGGTTTCCCTCGACGTCTCCTCCTGCTGGCAGACACCACTGTAGAGTTGAAGCCATGTATCTTGATTATCTTTGCCTTATCCTGCATTGCTTTCATCCATACAATCACATTATCTACACGCCTAAGCCATTGCAAACTTGAAAAGCAAAACTGTTCCGGGCCTGGATATACCCCCCCCTAAACCCAACATTAATGACCCAACGGAAATAAAATAGCAGCAACACCAATCCTAAAGAAATGCGTTGTTGGTTCAACGACTATTTAACATCTTCCCAGGGTTAAACCGCACCCCGTATTCTAGCAATGTGGAAAAAATAGATATCGACAGGAAATGGCCACCGCAAATGATATTACAAATCCCCTCTCGCAGCCCCGGGGGATTACTGTCTTCAATGGTAATTGGCACATCTAGTCTTCGTCGTCGTCCTCCAGATCCGTGAGTTGCTCCACTAGTTGCATGGACAGGATCCTGTTTTCCGTCCTGTCAGCCTCATTGCAGCACCGGGGAAGCCACTGGATTCGGGATAGACATACATCACCAATAACCCAATTGTCACTATAATCAACAGCGCGAATCCAAACCATCCCAATACCATTGACGTTACTCCAACCCCTGTTGATATCGATCCGTTGCCTAAGTTTTCTGCTATTGTGGCGGCAGCTACACTCGCTGTATGCTGCCAGAGCACCGAGACGAGAACAAAAATAGAAGCGACAAAGATGATGGCTAGGCATATTTGACTGATGAAAGTGCTGGGAAGTCTTTTGCGCGGAGGGCCAACTGCAGATTCTTGTTCGTAAACTGGAAATGACGCCAATAGCAACAACACGAGGGCAGCTAGGATAATGGCGATAATCCTATCACATTGTGAGCATCAATGCCATTCCACATTGCCTTACAGTGAGGTATGTAGGAGACTCACAAGAGATATGGAAATACTATGCTACCCTTGAAGGTATCGGCCACCCATATGAGATTGAGTGGATCCTGATCCGCAGAAACCTGTGATGCGAGTGACGACGCATTTTGACTGCAGAGCCAGGAACCCCCATCCGCGTTGATGCATATCCCAAAGTATCTACCACCATATCATTAGCATTTCGGCCCTCATTTGGGATTGCCCACTTGACTCCGCTGGTCACTTGCTACCCCTACGTCTCCCAATCAATAGCATGGCGACATACCCAACTCTAGCCTCCAGTTTCGCATCTCCCACAATATTTCCAATAGCCCTTGAAACACCCGGGTCCGCCTGAGCAGGATCAAATGAGGGTGAACCTTGGTCGTACCATAAACTCATAAGGAATATCGAAGGCATCATGGGACTTGACGATGAACATCCTGCAAGTAGTAATGCTGAAGCGAAACCACAAGTTAGCAAAAACACCCAGTACTTATAAAACCCTGTCGCCTATTCCGAGCTACCAACTGAAGGGCTATTGAAATCTTGTTGATACCCGGCCAAAAGTGCAATGCCATCGCCCAATAACCCGCCGGCGTGTCAACCTCGAGGTGTACGTACACAGAATGATAATCGCAGTGATTATCAGTATCATCAACACATGGTGGTATCCCAGAAACGGTATCAATCCTGCTCACACTCCGCCCAGCAACATGCCAATTAGCCTCTTTTCTTTCCCACAGGCCGTCCTTCAAAAGTGCATCCCTCTCGAGCCCATTACAGCACGTACTCTGAAACCCGAAAACGAATTTGATATTCCTGCCGGACATCGTACCCTATACCTCCTCAAATCCCTCGCCACACCGTCGTATACCCTGTCTACCCTGAAAAGTTCTTCGTGAATAGTCCGAAGGCGATTGGATCGCCGTTAGACGCAGTCGTCAATAAATTCGTCAATTTCGTGTGTTTGCAGGCTTGAAATGCAACCTTGTTGTGCTCCCTATGCCGATGCTCCTGCGGAGCAACGTTGACGTGAGGTTAAGCAATTATGCTGTAGTGCGCAGCCGATTGTTTCGTTTTCCGATTGTCGGGAGCAACAACTTACGGTTCTGGGTAAGGCGGCGGCTGACGATGCGTGCAGCTTTCTAACTTCATCGCATACACACAGGATACACTACCGGTACAGCCAAGTCAAGTTTCCATAGCAACATGTGGTGAACCCCTGCGCCACGAAATAGCGATTGGACCTGCAGGTGTCTTTATTTAGAACAATGTAAACAACGTAAACACGTGGGCGATAAACAATGAAACACAGATTATGACCAAAGTTACTGGTGCGTTTCCTTAACGCCGAAAACTATGTAGCAGTATGATATCAAAACAACTAAAATAGGTTGAATGAACACAGCTATGATGGGGTATACAAAAATTTTTCCAAAAACACACCATGTTGAACTTTTTCTGTGGCATCGCGCTCATCCTCTGGACCACAATCCTCTACTACCGTGCCAGTGCGAGAACTACCCTTTGCGAATTTGGGGATGGATAGAGTTTGGCTTGATTTCTTCGACCCCCGTACGCCAGTCAGTGTTTTCCCCGGAGTTGGGCGACTGGCGCCCCGCATAGCATTTGCGCCGATACGTTGGAGCGGTGTCCTCATTACCGAAACTGGGGCTGGATTTGCTTTATTCATAAGGGAAGCCAGGCGCGTTGCGGTCGCTTGCGGTTTGAGGGAATAACGGTTCCTCCATCCCTGGGCTACCAATTTCTCCGCAGCTTCATCCCCCAATTTCTCGTGCTCTACTACCGGCGATATGATACCCTTATCGTTCAACTTAGGATCGAGAGGGGTGGCAGCGTTCGGTCTAGGTGGAATATTCTCTTTCCCAAACCCTTTCTGCAAGAGAGTCTGAGGCTGCAACTGTGGGCCCTTCTCAGGTGTTCGTATTTTACTTCCCCTGGGATTGACGGTTTGAAAATATTTGCTCACCTCCGTGCAGGATGGCTGTGAAGTTGAAACCATCACCTCTGCGAGAACTCGAGGTTTTTTACAGGGCTTATCTTCAGCATCCCCAGATACAGATGATCGTCGCTTGATCAGTTGTGGGGGTTTGCTTGAGGATGCTGCTGGGACACTTCGGGGAGTGGAGATGCCCTTCGTTGGCTGTGAGGGAGTAGCAGGCTCTGTATTATGATTAGCTAATTCCTGGGACATTTGCACGTGAGAACCTACTGAAAAACGAGAGCAGAGTAGCGGGTGGTTTGACTGCTGGTTGTGGTGGCTGCTTCGGTCGAGACCAAGGGTTGGAGTGAGACTGATGAGAAGCATAAGTGTCAAGAAATATACCTCCCCGTGCGATATACTACTCACCTGATTGTTGTTTTCCTGAATGAGCAGGGGTTCCTTTGTTATTGGATCTAGCTCCCCTCTTGCTACCTTCTGAGTCAATTCTTCTTCAATTTCCCTATTGACTCTCAGTAGTTGTTCCATATTCGGATTAAGCAGGTGACTTACGGCCCAATGAAAATGAGATCCACATCATTTAAGGGAAATTCCGGCTCCGTACACATAACCATTCGATTGACCAAGGGGCAATACACGCGCTGGTGCAAGAAGGTCAATTCCGCTCGCCGAAACTTCTCTAGGTAATCCGCCGGAACGCTGTATTGGCCATCGAATCTGATGACCCTGATTATCTAGAGTATGTTAGTAAAATCCAATGTAAAGGTTAACTTAGGCACCTACTTTATCAATCACCTTGTGCTTGCGAACAAGTCGGTGTGCGGTTTTCAATCCCAATCGAGGGATATTCTCCAAATAATCGCACCCACTCAAAATTGCCATGGACCGAAACTCCGCATCCGTCCAACCAGCCAAAGCCATTTCCTTACAACTAGAGAACTGGTCACGGCAAATATGAACACATTCGCCGAACTGGTCCAGCTTTGTAATGAGATTTTTGCACCCAAAGACCAGAAGGTCGGAATCCTCGGAAAGGATGGCATCCACAATCCCACTTCTTTCCAGGTAGTACATCTGGGCATCTGCTTCATATGGTGCCACCACGTACTTTACATTCGCCTCGATCAAGGCATCAATCAGGTGTCGAGCCATCTGGGGTGTCACATCAACTGCTTTCTGGAGCTCGACATATGCCTGGCTGCTCTTCCCTTGACGCAAGAGTTCGAGTCCTGCTTTTTTGCTTGTCTCTCTCCGACTAAGGTAAACAGGACCCAGTTAGTATGGGAGATGCAATATATGTAGGAGTGTTACATACGCTGCTCTCCCAGACTCTTCTCCAGCCTTGCTGGGCAGATAGTCGCCGTCGAAAACCAAATACGGTGTGACCCCAAAATGCAGTAGCATTTTCACCCGGCCCATAGCAAACCCGACATATCTATGACGTCCTGTCAGTCCTCGCCCCGCCCACTACAGTAGCCTATAAATGGACAAACTTATTGGTCGGCTTTCCTAGAGCAAGGTCAACCGCGCAGGCCACGGTGCCTCGATGAAGCCACCCGTAAGCGTCAACGGCCACTGTCTTTCCAGCCCAATACTTAATATGTCTTTGTCCCTGAATTGACTTCAAAGCTGGCAAAAGACCTGTGAGCCAGGTCAGCGATGCCTGATTTAGATGTAGCTAAGAAGCACTTAAGCGGAATGAATACCTGAGATTCCCATGTTTACTTTGCGTTCAAATAGATGCTCCACAGATATCGTGGGTGCCTGGGGAGTGCTATGTGATCTGGGGGTTTATGTGACAGGTTCCTTGTCAATATTCGAGTCCTGCAGACCCTCGTTTGCAATAGCCTCAGTTCCTGATCGCGTCCATCTACTCGCAAGCATGTTTCAAGCGCGTAAATTGGAGTTTGTCAGGACCCTGGTAGGTGCGCGCAATGAAGCCCTTTCGAGAAAAGCGTGATCTCTTGTAAATCTTGGCACTCGTGCATTTCATTTTCTCACAAAAGCGCACAGTGGTCCGACGTCTGCTGTCCCCGTCAAGCCTCAACGCTCCAACCATGTCGAAAGCACTGGCAAAAGTCTCAAAAGCCGTCAAGGACAAACGTGAGCATAAGGGCGACTTTGTTCATCCGGGAAGTCGAGACCACAAACGATTGAACCGTGCAGCTGTCCGCGAACAACGACTACGACAGACTCGGGCGGAGCGGAAGAACGCCAGGGATGGAGAGTGTATGATACCACCACAGCATTTGCCAAAGTTCTGATTGCTGATTGCTGCTTGCTCATCTAGTCAATCGGCTTTATTTCTTCCAAGATGCAGTCAAAGAGCGCCAGCTGCCGGTCTTCACCCAGTTGGAGATTCATGAATTGATTGTAAGGTAAGTCTTTCCAGATGGTCCTTCTTCAGCCCCCTTACTTATAGGGCGTTTTAGCTTCATCCACCGAGACGATGACGAGCGAGAACGCCTGAGGAAGGAAAGACGTCCAGGGCGACCACCCACAGCTAAGGAGGACTTGTTGAAGATGCGGTTGGAGAAGGAAGAAGGGGAATACCGAACGGGGTTCCACATCCCAGATCTATCAGATGCAGAAAACGCCCAGAGGTTCACAGCATGGGACGGTACTCACGGTTCACTACCGTTGATAAAATTCACACGCATAGTGGGGGGGGAATAAACGCAAATGCAGGTCCATCGACCACCGAGCCCAGTGTACATCTTTGGACGCTAGTTGTCCTCCGCCCAATTGCTATAATCAGTGCTGCTAAAGATCAGAAGAGGTGCTTAGGTAGTGAAGCTGAATCTGTTGACATTCACAAATATTTACGGGCTGGCAGTTTCCCAACTGCGCGAAGGCATCCGTCCCGAATCGTGAAGCATACACTGGCTGCGGTGATTCCTCTCTTATTCTCTCTAGCTATAAGTAGTCCATTATTGAATGTACTATAAGTATTTCGTAATCACGTGGTATGTAAATATTAGTGGACCCAGTCCTTGGCACTCACTAACCACTTAACCTTTTCCATGAAATTTTGGTCCTCCTTCAC
>Ga0307511_10008368_pt1 | contig 10349 bp, 14 predicted proteins | sample 13_EM_MG_FD_200266 | JGI IMG/M metagenome (GOLD analysis project Ga0307511, IMG submission 200266) | Populus trichocarpa ectomycorrhiza microbial communities from riparian zone in the Pacific Northwest, United States - 13_EM | ecosystem: Host-associated > Plants > Roots > Unclassified | place... | reverse complement strand
CTGGCCATGTTGTCCCAAACCGCGACAATGACAGACAGCGCAGCTCGACCGCTCAACGTCACGGACGCCCTCACCTACTTGGATCTCGTCAAGAACCGGTTTCGGGAAAGACCAGAAGTTTACAACCAGTTTTTGGATATCATGAAAGAGTTTAAGGGTCAAACGTACGTCATTTGTCCTCTGAAAAACTTGCTGGAAGCTGAAAATGGACAGCATTGATACGCCTGGAGTGATCCAGCGGGTGTCGATGCTCTTCCACGGACATTCTGAACTAATCGGAGGATTCAACACGTTCCTACCACCCGGTTATCGCATCGAAATCTCGTCGGATCCACGCCAAGACGTTATAACCGTCACCACCCCCATGGGCATCCTGACGCAGATGCCCGACGGTACGATCGGCAGGCTACCCTCCAACCCTCTTCCCCTTCAGCCACCGCCCGTGGCCATACCCTCACCAACTCCCCCCTCCAACCTCCAGTCGCTCTCCGTGAACGCTTCCAATCTACGTCCGATCACCCCACAATCTGTAACCCCGGCCCGGATCCCGCCACAGCAACACCTCCCACTACCCCCGTTTCGCGACATGTCACCACCACCGAATGCTATGGCAGGTTCACCTTATTCCCCCTCCGGACTTCGCGCCCCCGCGCAAACGCCAAACGATGCCGCGGTGTCCATTCTTGGGAACATGTCTGGTAGGGCAGGCAAGGAGCATCTACAACCCTCATCAAGCAATTTCCCCTTTGTAGGCGGTTCTGGGCAAGCAGGAGAGTTTAATCACGCCATTCAATACCTGAAGAAGATCAAGCTGCGTTATTCCGATGATCAAGCTACGTACAAGACCTTCTTGGAGATCCTGCAGACATATCAGAAGGAACAGAGGCATTCCCATGACGTACGTTTGGTGTTCATCGCATTGCCGGCCCAGATTCCCTAAATTAAGCGTGTTCTAGAACCCGGTTTACGCGCAAGTCCAACTTTTGTTCAAAGACGCGCCAGATCTGTTAGAAGAGTTCAAGGACTTCTTACCCGAGGCTTTGAGCACTCAACTACCTGCCGCGGGTCTCGTCGGTGTCATACCCCAGCAAAACGGCTCGTGGAACCCACCTCCAGACACCCAGCCACCCGATAAGCCCATCAAAAGCGTCAGCCGAAGGAAGAAACGCGCAGCGGAAAAGGAAGTCCCGACCAAAGCTGCTCCTTCAAGGGTATGTCGCGAAGTGATACGCAAGCAGGGTTTATAGAGCTGAACGCAGAGCGATTCTAGGCAACCAAGAAGCCGAAACACGCTCACAAATCGGAACCACAATCACCATCGTTTGCCCAATACCAAGTTCCCCCGTCCCCCCAAATGTCCAGCATGAACGTACACCATCCCGCATATACCGTCCTTCACCCATCAACACAACAATCACAGCACGTTCATCCGCATCAACACCAACAACCACACCCCTTATCAACACACGCTATCCAACCTTCTATGGCTACGTATATCTCCAACGGTGTCCCGCCCGCAGCGCAGGAGGAGCTGGCGTTCTTTGATCGGGCCAAGAAATTCCTCGATCAACGCGAAGCGTATGACGATTTCCTGAAGTTGCTGAGCCTCTACACGAAGGATATCTTGGGGATCAAAGACCTCGTCCTTAGGGTGGATGATCTCTTTGGTGGCGACCCGGATCTATGCACACAATTTAGGCTGTTGATTGAGTGGGACGACGATCACGATGGTCAAGGCATGGGTAACATTGAATGTGGTCCGCCTGGAAGTTTGAGAATGGGTCCCCCCGAAGCTCTTTCGGCTGCTCCCGTGGATGATGGATTTGGACCATCCTACCGACGTTGCCCTGATAGCGTAAGTATTCTAATACTCGATCCCAAGTCACAACCCTGACCATCACTCGATGTACAGGAACTAAGACTCGCCTGTTCCGGACGCGATGAACTATGCCGATCCGTGCTCAACGATGAGTGGGTCTCCCATCCTACCTGGGCTTCCGAAGAATCCGGGTTTGTTGCTCACAAGAAGAACACATATGAGGAAGCGTTGCACAAATCCGAAGAAGAGCGACACGAATATCAAGTACACCTCGACAGTCTCGTGCGCACGATCTCGATCCTCGAACCGCTGAACACGCGGGTGGAAGAGATGACGAACGAGGAGAGGAATTCATGGAGACTCAAGGCCGACTTTGGTGGTCCCAGTAAATGGATCTACCACAAGACCATCAGGAAGATTTACGGGAGGGACTCTGGGGCAGAGGTCATCCAGGCTCTACAAGATTGCCCCGGTGTTGCGGTCCCCGTCGTTCTTCATCGGCTGAAGCAGAAAGAGGACGACTGGAGGAGGGCGATGAGGGAGTGGGGAAGAATGTGGAAGGAAGTTGACGCGAAGAACTTCTACAAGTCTCTTGACCATCAGGGTCTGGTCTTCAAATCAAACGACAAGAAAGGCATCACTGCGAAACACTTTGTCAACGATGTCGAGACAGTAAAGCTGGAACAGAAGGAGAGACTGGAGGCGGAGCTAGACGGGGAAGGTGAAGGGGAGCAAAATGCCCGGCGCAACCGTAGCCGTCGGACAAAGGGCCGTAGGTCCCGCCGGGATCGGCAGCAGCGAAAGCGGACTCACGGCGCGTTCAAGTCACTGGGTTTCCAACTGGATTACTCGTTCACGGACACTGCAGTGCTCCACGACTGCCTCAAGCTCGTCTACTCCTACTTGGACCACAATCCCTCACAGTACAGCTTTCAGGAGAGGAGGAGCGTCGAGAAATTCCTGCAGTCGTTCATCCCCGCCTTCTGTTATCTGCCCGTTACGGAGTTCAGTCATGGCTTTGAACCGATGGACGAAGACCTGCCCCTGTGCCTCGGGTCGAACGACGGAGAAGAGAGGGCGATGGGAGAAGTGTGCCAGGAAGCCGGTGACAACAACTCACTATCGAACAAGAAGACTTCCGCTGACGAGAAATCAGCTCCCCCTCTGCCGGAGAATAAACAGACGGCGAAGGTTCCTCCATGTGAGACGTGGATCAGGGAGTCCGTGCAGGGCGGTCCTGGGGGACAGGAGGCCGGGAAGGCGGCCATCTCTAGGCGTCCGTTCTTTGCCAATACCACGTTCTACACGTTGCTCAGGCTGATACAGGTACGTATCTCCGTTCGCCTAACTGACAACCCGCCCATAATCACGTCGCAACGTTTTAGATATTGTACTTCAGATTAAACTCGTGCAAGGAGATCGGCACGAAGCTCACTACCAGCAATCATAAGGAGCTGGCATCAAATCCCGTCGCGGTCCAGCTGGGTCTGGATGAGCCTCTCGGACCTCCTGGAGTGCTCAAACAAGCTACTGAAACCTTTGGCCGGGGACAATCCGAAGAAAACGTGCTCTATCTGTACCTACTGGACGCATGCGAGAAGGTGTTTGAGAACGAACTCGACCAGACAACTTTTGAGGAACATATGCGGTGGTTCTTCGGGACGAAGGTATTATTGCGATGATGATCTTATGCGGGTTACTGAACGCGATCACGCCTAGGCCTATTATTTGTTTACCCTGGATAAGGTCGTCGTGGCTATTATTAAACAGGCAAGTGGATCCCGTGATCGCAGCACGATATGGATTCTAATTTCTGTCCCTCCGCAGGTCCAAACTATTGAGGCAGACAGCAAATGCCAGGAACTGTGGGAGTTACTGCAATGGACGCGGAGACAAGAAAACACGACGGTCCGCGATGTAATTGGGTACCGGCGAGAAGCGGGGCAACACGTTGGATCCGACGAGAATCTGTACCGAATTGAATGGGTATGTTTTATTTCCGTGTGCGTGGGTGTTTCATAGTTGCTAAATTTACCTTGTGGTTACAGGACGCCCAGTTGAAAGCCCTGAAAATCCAGTTGATTAGCGAGGAGGACCCGAGCGTGGACGAGGACGATGGGGGGATGGGACGCTGGCGGGAGTACGTTGCAAGCTACGTAACGAAACACCCTACGGAATGGATGTCAACGCTGGATGGGAAGAAAATGGGTGGGGGTGAGCCGTTTTTATCCAGGTACGTTGTCGAGGCCGCGTTATCCGTTGCGGGAATCCTGATGCTATTATTAGGAACCTTGTTTCCCGCGAGGACGATGGGGTGAGGATCGAGAGCGGCGGAGATCTTGCGTTACGAATCGTGCCTGGCAAGTACAAGATGCTGTACGAGGCGGGGACGGAACATACCCTGCGGCGGGTGGTGGGCTCGGCTGAGCTGGCGCAGCTGGAACAAAAGGCTCGCCAACGACGAGAGGAACGGCGGCAGAGTCGGTGGCTAGAGTAATAAGGATCCAGTAAGCAGTGGATGTATAGATAGGATTGGATCTATTAATAGATGTATGTGCTAATAAGGAGGACCATCAGAAACCGATTCGTGTTTTTCCACCAGTCAACTATTTCTCTCTCGTCCTAGCTGTCGCTGTTCGCGCACCTCCCCCTTCGACCTCATCGTCGCCCGCCATCCCCCGCCCATCGTCTGCGACGGCGAGCACTCCATTCGCCGCCCCAGGTGATATCCGATTCCCCGGCCGCTCGACACTTGCTCTCGTCAGTGCTTGGCGCTTGGATGGCCAAGCTTAATCCATCGACTACCCCTCCACCCACCCCCACCCGGTGCTTCAAGAAGACCTCAGCCATATCTCGTGTGCCGGCTCCCTCACCCACCATCCTTGCCGTCTTGGCCAGTCTCGTGGTCTCCGTTCGCCCCTTCCCCGTCGGTTGCCACGACTCGAATGGTCACCCTCCATCCTTCCTCTGTCCCTCTCTCGAGCCCCAAACCGAATCCGACCCACAAGGGTCCACCCTCCCTTATCAGACCCCTCCCCCGTCTTCCCCCGTGCCGGGTCCCAGCAGTCCAATTCTCACAGATATCCCGACGACCTCCGTGAACCACTTCGGGAGGAATCTTGCACCAGGCTATTCCCAAGGCGAAGACGGGCGGTGGAGAAAGCTATCGACTTGGTCTCTCTACGGGTCGACTGTATGCATCGTACGTGGAATTTCGATCTTTCATTCACGTCCCGTGCACTCATTATAACTAGTGCCATGACACTTCTGGTCCGACCGCTCTCACTCCTGTGGACGATCTCGCCACCACCCCTACGCCGTCACCACCTAGTGAAACAGACCAACTACCCCCTGGCTGGCCGAGGACGTCCGAAAAAAGTGCCTTCCGGACGACTCTCATACTCTCCCTATCTCTCGTTCTCGCCGCAGTCATCGTCGTTTTCATTGTTGCTATTCGGCTATGGAGACGGAAAAGGAAGGACGAACTGCGGAAGGATGTGGAAAGGAAGCTTGTGAGACGGAAGGGACCCTCGCAGAGCATCGAGTCTGAGAACGAGTCCCGAATCAAGTCTAAACTGTGGGCCCGGGCTACCACGCGGTGGAGGGAAAACGTCAGACAGTCCGCGAGGAGGCGGCGGAACACCAGGCTATCAACCTCATCCTCCTACGCTCCGAACAACTCGACCGTCAGCTTGTCTCAAACAACCACGTCAACCACCCCATCCCCTCGCTCGAGATCATCATCACTTCCACCATCCCGCGTCTCATCACCCGAACCGACCGTTTCGATCGCTCGTTCTGTCGCTTCCTCGCTGAGCAGGACCGATCACGAACCACACACGGATATCGAGCCTCCACCGCCGTCCCCGCCTCCCGCACCCCCTCTGCCTCCAGCGTATCAAGGCAGATCACTTTCGACATCCGACATCCCGCAAACTAAAGATCTAGCGCAGTTTTCCCTAGGGAGCTCACCTTACGACACTCACATCGCTCACTTCGACTCCCCTTGTCCCGATTCACCACCGCCCTCCCCCCTTGAGACCGATACAACCCCGCCTAACTCACACGCCGCTCACGTTGCAACTGACGATAAGGCTGTCCTTCGGCAGATGGAAGTTCTGAGCAGCCAGCCACCAACAGAGCCCGGGTCTTCGTGCGATGTCCATGGTTCTGCACCCGTCCTCTACGAGGACGACGTGGAGTCGCTCGAATACGAGGGTGGCTCTAACCCAGTCACGGCTCCGGGCTTCCCTCTACCCCCGACGTCGCTTTCCTCGTCCAAGGGCAAAGCCGCTGCCCTTGAGTATTATGACTATGACGACTTGAGCGTTGAACCGGATCTTCAACCCTCCGCTCCTCCTTTCGAGGCAGAGAATCCTATCGTCCCGAGCGCCCCTCCGCAGGGCGAGGCACAGCCCCACCCATCTGCGCCCCCAGAAGAAGCGGATTCCGGTGACGATCCCACGGCTCCGACTGACGACTGTTTGTCTCGGCAAATTGGTGAACAATCAGTCGACCCCGCAGGGCCATGCTCCTCGAGCCTGGAGCCACCGCAATATCGGCCATAGGTTCCAGTCGCTTTTTTACCCTTCCTTCTACGCTATCTGTAACCCGCTTTCTGCTATTTTATTAATACACTACGCACATGCGCCCTCCGCTTATACTCAACCTGTAAGTTACCAACAGACGCTACCCTTCACTCTCCCCTCTTGCATGTACCAGAGTCTGACGAGCACTTTCGTAGGTAGTTTGCTACGTACACCACGTTTGAATTCAAACGGCAAAGGCTAGTTCAACCATCAGCCGGTCATTAATATGAACCTTTGATTGCCTTACGGAGTTTGGATACTCCGGGGATAACATAAAGCACCTCTATCAACCCCACCCACCCCACTATACAGAAATCACGCACGTACTGGGGTACAATAGTACCCGTGAAAAAACGTGAGGTCCTTGGTGTTTACTTTCTACAGAAAGAGCCGCCCAACGCTAGTGACCCTTGCCTGGCCACGCAACTTTATGTTATCCCCATCCATCCCCACCCTCAGCTTGCCACCCCTCTCACTGACCTGCCCGACCTTCAGCTCCGTGATCCCTTTCTTAGCTGCCCAGTAGGGACCCATCGTACAGTTGGCGGAACCGCAGACGTGGTCTTCATCAAGGCCTTCAGCAGGAGCAAACATCCTAACAATATAATCATCTGTGAACTTCCCGCTCGTTGAATCTGTGGTGACGATGTGCTTTTGGAAGCCAGTGTTTGTCTGCGTTTTTTATATACAAGTGACGTCGGTCTGGGTAAACTCGATGAGGCTCGAGTTTTGCTTACCAATACCTTCGCGTCGACTTTGAGTTGTTCGATGTTCTCACTTTCGTCTAAGACGAGGAGGAGGTCGCGTTGGAACGGAGGTTCTCCCATTCCGATGTATTTGATTTTCGGCTCCTTCCCTACCGCGCGAGTGAATAGGCCGAGGACCCTTGCTTCCTCTTCAGCCGGCAACCTCTTGAGTTTTCCAGCCGGAAGGACGATCTCGAACCAGTCCTCGTCTTCGCCGCTCACCTCGTCAGGTATGACCACCTTGCGAGAAGAAACGACCACCCCGCTCCCAGTAGTAAACTCCACTGTGTGAGTTTCGGGAGACGAAAAGGCGGGGAATCGGCTTTCCGGTCCGAACCCGGGTAAGTCTGTCGCAGAATCGAGGATGACTTTCATCGCTGCGACGGTACCGTGACCGCATAAAGCTACCTCGGATCCCGGAGAGAAGTACCGAACGTCGAATGAGACCACGCCCGGTTTCCCGGCTGCGGCGGAAGTGGGGGTGAGGAAGGTGATGATGGGTTGGTTGAAGCCTTTTGCGAACTTGAGATAGTCCTCTTGGGTTAGCGTGTCGGATGATGAGTCGAGGAAGACGATCGTGGCTGGGTTCCCCCCGAACGCATCTTGGCTGAATGCGTTGGCGATCGCGAATGGATACGATCTTGGGGTTGACATGAAATGGGACTGGGATGAGCACGAGGGTCCTGGACCCCTTCACGGTTACCGCTGGGAGGCTATTTATGACCTTTCTCGGTCCTTGGGAGGTACTCTGATCCATGACTCATGCTTTGAGGTCGTCTATCACGAGTTCTTGGGAACCCGGGTGGGAGGATGAATCAGCAGCAGTTCCTGGGGGGGCACTTTCTCACCAGGCCTCATCAGGCGCCACCCGGAAAACTCTGTAGGAGGGAGGGACTGCATTAGAAGCTATGATGGACAAATTACTAGGTTGTGAACATGTCGAGCGAGCGAGAAAACAAAGGGATCGAGGAAGCATACGAGAAACAAAGGCACAAGAGCAAAGATAGGGAAAGCAAAGGTCGAGACATACGTACTTATAATTACGAACAGTCATGGTAGCGATTCATGTCCGCGTCCAGGAGGCTCACGCCCCGCAAAGCCAGCTTACGCTTCCACTCTCGCATCTCGCCCTGTGTACCGGTCTCCATCGCCTGAGAGGTGATCCCTCGTCTTAACCACCTAACATCACGCGTGCGCACGACTCGTAGGTTTTTGAGTGAGGAGACAACGGTGCTGACGGTTTGGTAGCAGCGCTGGTTGGGACGGGGTATAGAAAGGATCTGCAAGGGATGGGATTCATCCGGGTGGCTGAATCGGGGGATCTCGAGCTCTGGAAGGGGGAATTCGAGTGAGAGGTGGGTTAGGTTTGGACATGTGAGCAATATGTCCGGTGGGGAAGGGTGGGAGGTAGTCGGCCACGTATCCCCTGGGGTATAGAAGTGCAAAGAGCGTAGGATCGACCCGTGAACCTGGATGAACTTGGAGACGAGCGATGTGGGGTATGGAAGGTCGTCGAATGGGGTGACAGCTAGACGCTGCAAGGAAGGGAGTTCTGACGAGAGGAGGACAAACATGAGAGGTGAAGCGTGAGTTGAGAGTATGGATAGACTCTTGAGGTTGCTAAGCGTTAGGGGGTTGTTCATTTGAAAGGCCGGCTCCTCCCCTTCCATGCCGAGGGGAGGAAGAATGTCCGCGAATGCAAGGTCCGCTTCGAGGGAGTCGAAACCCGGACCGTGGATCTCTACCTCCTCGAGGTGAGTCGAGTTCCTGATAAGTTGGACAAGTGGGTCGCCGTCAACCACCGACGCGGGGTATTGAGCCTGGTTAATGAAGTGCGTCATGGGCGCCTTGATACCCTTGAGCGCTTTTAGGTGTTGGCATCCGTCTCTGAAGGTCAACGCGGCAAGAGCTCTCCTACTCAGCGTCATGGTGGTGTTCAGGGCGAAGGTGGCCATGAATGGGAGGAGAGGGAACAGATTTGTGAGAAGCTCATCGACAGCTAAGCTTATGTGCCGGCAATCCAAAGCGGACAGGTCGAGATCTTGGACCCATCGCCCCGGAATCGAGTAAGGTATCCTCCGAAGCGAATCCCACTGTTTGTCGGCAGCACGAAGCGTCGCTGTGAATTTGTCCAACTGCCAAAGCGACCGAATCCAAACGCAGGAGTAGAAAACTGGAAGTGCGATGTTCTGTAGGAGGGGTGACGATACGGCATCAACGAACGAGTCTAAGCGACATCAGGAGTATGTCATTCAACGCACTGTGAGTGCTTTGCAGATCAAAAGCAAGTCACGTCGGTACCCTTCTGTGCGATGGCGGACGTTCGGGGTGGGGTCCACGTTGTCATCGCCGTAGTAGACGTTACTAAAGATTTTTGTCCATATCTCTGTGGGCAGAGGCGTGGTACTCTGTCTGTGCGGGAGCAGGGGCACGAGAAGAATCGAGCCTGCGTTTAGCTGGAGGGGACGGGGCTGGAGGATGACTGGCTGAGGTGGCAGAGTCGTTCCCCACACCATGGTGGTTATGGTGGATGATGGTCGTCTGAGCAGGGAAGCCTGGGCTGCCCCATAAGTTGGCTGACTGATTACGATAGGGTGCCATGTTCTAGCCATTCGCGCTCTCTTGTCCTAGTCTGAGACCGAGATGAACCGGATATCATCATATTTAATATTTAATCCCTAACATTCCGGCTCTATGGCTCCAGATTGGTCGAGAGCGCCTCGCACTCGCTCACATTACCCCATGGTTTCAAGTGCATCTATCTGCTTATAGAATGTCCCCCATCTCCTCGACAAACTTAGCATAGTCGTCTTTCGTCCCAGTTCTAGGTTTCTTCGCAATAGACTCGGGAGGTGCGGGTCCGAATTGTCCCTGCAGTGTGCCGAGCAGGTCAGGCCGAGGGGCAATAGGCTCAACTTCCTCCGGGGTTTCCACAGAAGGGGCGGCATTGACCTTCGGGGTCGCTGTGACTCTCTTCCTCTTGACGGATGTGGGCATGAACGCGGTGCTCTCCTTCTTCAGATTGCGAAGTTCGGGTTCAGCGGATATGGTCGCGGAAGAAATCACATCGCTCTTCACAGAGCCGGGTTTCGGAGGTAATGATGGGTGCCCTTGCAACGTCCGATGCGGTACGTTTGAGAGAGGATCTTGGCTAGGCCCAGGACGTTTCCTAGGGAAGAATCCAGGCGGGGGTGG
>Ga0307511_10008367_pt1 | contig 10351 bp, 18 predicted proteins | sample 13_EM_MG_FD_200266 | JGI IMG/M metagenome (GOLD analysis project Ga0307511, IMG submission 200266) | Populus trichocarpa ectomycorrhiza microbial communities from riparian zone in the Pacific Northwest, United States - 13_EM | ecosystem: Host-associated > Plants > Roots > Unclassified | place... | reverse complement strand
ACATAGAGCGTTCTTGTTTCCGTATATCCTCCGTAGTCCATTTGGACGTCACATGCCTTTTCTATCACACCCTTTGATCCTTTGATCGCGGTGTTGAGTGACTTCTTGTCGATTCCGTAAGTGGGTAGGATGTAGACGTGCACGAACTGTGCGTTGATGAGATGTCCGCAAGTCGTCTACAAATCCACAAGGGCTAATGCAGGCTGGCCCTTAACCTTGACCCGAACCCTGCTGTAGTCTAATTCTTCGGTAGGCAGGGGTTTTGCCTTTGTTTTGCCTTTGTAGTTATTCTTGGGGAGAACTGGTTTGCTGGTGTATTGCAGGGATAGGACTTGTGCGGCGGTGCGCATGGTAATTTTGGATATTCGCTTCTTGCATTCCTTGATGGTGTGACTAGGTGCACAGCACTATAGGCACTTCCGATCCCTGATCAACTTCATTTTGTCTTATGATGTTAAAATCTTGTTAACCACTTCCCAATCCAGATCCTTGGTGCTTGTTGTTTTCGTAGCGGGGATCCTTCCAGGATTAGAAGTTGTTTTTTTGTTGTCTGTTTTCCGATCCCTGCGGTGATTTCAACCAGTGTTCGGAGCTGGTTGGGTAGCAGGCTGGTGAGCAGGCTTAGGTGTAGTTGAGATACGCCCATGTTTTCGTGCAGCCTCGTATGACTCCACTTTCTTGACCAGGTCGTTGAACGTCCATGAATCAAGTATTTGGGGAACTAGGGTTGTTCCCATGTAATCCGGTAGGTGATTCAGGAATTTCCTGTCTTTGACTTCCTCCGAGATGCATTGATTTCCATCTTTGTCGATAAGCTTAATCTGAAGTTCCAGCAGCCAGTTGGCAAAGGTTTTGATACCCATATGTCGTCCATCCTTGTGGGGTGATGCGGCCTCCCATTCTTTCCATAGGAGGTCCTTGCTAGTGGAGGGAATAAGGAATTCCCGTAGCACTAGCATAAAGCTGAAAAAGCATTCCTTATCCTTTTCCTTGATGAGGTGGTGGTTACAAGTAGTGAGTGCGCTGCCTTGCAGTTTGAATCTGATAAATTCCAACACTTCCTTCGATTCCAATCTTATACCTTCACACTTAACCATCTCTGTATTGCGTTGACCCAAGTATCAAGACACTGTGAGTCTCGCCATTTCTTATCTCCACTGTTGAGCTTTTCTAGAGCATCAATCTTGATACCCTTCATCCGTTTGGACATTTTTGATGACGTTTCAGGTGTCACAATTCCCGTCGTCGTTTCCCATTGCTGTTGTTCTAGTGTCTTACCACGATCTGTCCGTTTCTTGATCTTCTTAACCTTCTTCTTTAGTTTGCATATACTTATGTTACAGTGGACTGACGATCCGCTGCTAGAGCTTCCACTGCTAGAGCTACTGTCGTATCAATGATCGTCTTCTCCACCTGCGCTTGTGCCCCGTCCCAAGGGAGAGGGATGATCCTCATAGTCTTCTCCATTGTTAGGGTTACCAGTATCCGAAGTATGTTCCACAATGTCATCTTCTGGCACGATGCCAGTTTGAGATCCTGTGCTGACTTCTGGTGCGGAGCGCGGTTTGGTTGGCCTTTCAGGAGGGTCCCTTCTGTCTTGTCCTTTTGGTCGTTTGGCTATAGGTGGGTCCTCTAACTGACCTGGTACAACAGGTAGAAGGAGGTGCTGACCACATAGCATGAAGGACATAATATCATCGCATTCCTTCAGAACCCAGTGAGGTTCTGTGAGTTGTGGAATCTTGGGGCGTTTCAGGTGCTCTGCAAGTACCGTGGTGAGCTCCAAGTCCTTACTTTCAAATGGAACAGTTGTGTGGCAAAGATAGTCTTTGGTTGTTGCTTCGAGAAGCAGTTGGATGTCCTTTGGATGAAAGCAGTGAAGATACCCAAGCGTTTGTGTAAAAGCAAGGATATCATGTATTTGTGGTTGTACTTTCTTCCAGTTTGCTTTTGTCATCGGAGGTGACTCAATTTCCCATGTTGTGAGAGGAGAGTCTTCTTCTGGTTTCCTGACATCGACGGTGTAAACGGTGAGAGGTGGTGATTTGACTGATTCCTCAAACGTTTGTGGTTCAGGATTGTCTCTTTTCTTTCCTGGTGTGTCGGAGATTAACTTCTTGATGTTCTTGGGAATCATAGCTAATCTTCGCGACTTGTGATAAGTGTATGGCTTTTCCGTCTTGCAGCCATAATGTCGGCAACTCGTTTGGATATTGTAAGTTATTTTTCCCCCTTGTCCGTATATTGTGGGGACAAGTACGTCACTCCGGACGTGAGTGATTTCCGATCGACTTCGGATGACTGTGGCTCGGCTGGCTATTCCATATGTAGGCAGGATAGTGGTAACGAGGAGACCATGGATGCTGGTTGGTTGTTTTCTTCCGCTCCTACGATAGTAGGTACACCTGAGGCATGGGTAATACCAACGACGCCTAAGATGCCCTTCCCGATGGAAGCTTTTGGAGATAGTGAGGGTGGCGGCAAAAAGACCGTGAGATGGTCTCCTTATATGGAAGAATTGGAGAGCTCAAACTCCTCGAGTTTTGAGCCTATGCCAACTGAAAGTTGTTTAGTTGGGAAGGAGGATACATGTGTCTCGCCTATGAGGAATCTGGTGTTGGATGGAACAGGAAGTATCTATGTAGTTCCTGCTGTACCTTCTCATGTTTCTTCTAATGGTGAGAAGAATGAGGGTGAGCCTTGGGATGGTGATGCATATCTGTACGCTTTGATTATTCCTGGGACGTTTGGTGCCGCGATGTCTTATGCTCTTTGGTATAAGAAGATGAATGGGGATTGTAGTTGCCAGGAATGCAAGAGGTGGTGTTGATATTGGTGGGGTAAGCTAATGGAAGGAGGGTGGAATTGTTTAATGGTGTATACCACTGCCCATTAGAGTTCTGCCTTGTCTTGCACAAGGTCTTCTGTTGACTGCAGGTTGAGAATATCTCTATCTCGGTATTGGATTGTTGTTTCTAGCTTTTGTTGAATGTGATGTATTGTTGCATGTGTTGACATCCCATAGGGGGGATACCTGAAAAGATATTATAAAGATACCAACGGGTGATCAGCCCGTAGTAGTAGTTTTAACAGTTAGATTATTTTGTATGTTAAAAAAAATGTAATGTGCGATACCAATAGTAGCACCGCGGGCCGTTTAACAGAGTCTATAATATCACCTGAGTGATAGTGTATGTCTGTTATTGGATCTGCTAAGTCAAGGACTCAGTGGGTCTTTGAGACCATGCAGATTTCCCAAGTGGGAAGAGAATTTATAGGTGTAATCTCTCTATATTGAAGCTATCTAAGGCTTGTCTGAACTCTGTCTGAAGTGATCTGATCTGAGAATCCTCCTCCAGAATGGCTGAATGGCTCCGTACTTATACTAGCTGCCAAGCCTTCTGGAGTTTGAAAAACCTGTTTTCTGGCCTTTCCAGAAAACCTGCTTTCTGGCCGTTCCAGAAAGCACTCCTCCATGACCATAAATACAGGTGCCGGAGGTCATGCCTCCAGTACTCAGAAATACAGGTGTAGATGCATAATGCAAGATGATAAAGGAAAAGTATATAAGGACCGGATACACTCAAGGTAATAGTACATAAGGTACTATACTCGAACTATCTGGTATACATGATAGGTGCTAGGAAATGCGTACTAAGACAATTATAAGAAATGGTCTTCCGTTACACCTGACCACACCGTGGAATGGAAGAGCGTGTCATTGTCTGTGACAATCTCCAGGGGGTATCCATAGTGTGGGTATACATGAAACAAGAATATGCTGACTAAGGTATCTGCAGTATAACCATATGTGAGGGGTAGGACAAGGGTTTATTTGGTCAACCTGCATACTATAGTCCACACATGGCTGTAGTGGACTTTAGTAGCGTGGTCTATGATGGTAGGGAGGGCAAGAAAATCCATGGTAAGGTAGGTAAAGGGCTCGCTAGGGATAGGTAGGGGATGGAGGAGCCCATAAGGCTTTGGAGTGTAGTTTTTTCCCTGCTGACATACAGCGCATGTCTTGCAGTATTCTCGCGTGTCCATAGCTATCTTAGGCCAGTAGAAGTGGTTCATGAGTCCCTGGAGTGTCTTGGTAAAACCTGCATGAGTAAGGGAGGTGTGGATGCTTTTTAGAAGGGTATCTTTGATGATGGAGTTGCAGTCAGGGGTGTTAGGCACACAGATTCGGCCCTGCTCAATGAAGGTGTAGTAGAGAATTCTGTTCACCATGGAGTGACCATTAATAGGCCAGTTGATATTTTTGACAAAATCAGCATGCTTTTGGTAACCATTTTTGAGCATGTGGTTCCAATTGTCATATGTAGAGAGGAGCTGGGGAATTTCGTTGGTGGGGTGACCTTGGGACTGTGCAAGCTCCACCAGATTATTGTGACCGTTCTTGCCAACCCATTGCCAATGCAAGTTGTCCTAATTGGCTGTTAAGCCAATGGCTTCATAAATATTGGTTGTATTGGGCTTAGTGGCAGAATTGAAATATGGGAAACCTTCCATGGTGAAGGGGCCCTTCAGCCAGTAGTAAGGCATCATAATTTAGTGCGTGGGGAAGGTGGGGTCTGGTGTGGGACCTGGGAGGGTATCAGATCCATATGAGCTAGTTGAAGATGCAGAGATTTTCCTGGGGGCAAGGGGGGTGACAGGGTATGTGGGAGAGGTGGGGCTATCATCAATCTCGCTTCCAGAGTTCTACTCCGAATCGGATTCAACGGAAATTGCTCTGCCCTTGCCTTTGTTCAATGGGGAATATTGGGAGGAGGTAAGGCTAGGGACAGATTTGGGTGATAGGTCATATGGGGAGGTAGGCGGAGGGTCTCTTAGAGGAAAGGAATCCTGGCGTTCCTGGGATTCCGTTGCTCGCTTTTCCTGCTCAAAATATTCCTTATCTTGCCTGTTGATTTCACAACAGGTGGTATAATGTCCCTTCCTGTTGCAGTATGCACACCAATTATCTTTTGGTGGCCTGTTGCTGTTTAGGTGGGAGGAGTAGTAGGTGTAGCAGGACCTGTCTCCACAAGATAGGTAGTGCATGAGGGCATATTAAGCTCTGAATGTGGCTGCCAGGATGGAGTACTGGTTGTTGGGATTGTGCTTGGGGAGTCTGAGAGGTCTAGGCCTGAAGGAGGGGTCATTAGCCACCAAAGAGAACAAAACCTCTACTGCACTGTTTTCAGGTGGCATTTGCATGATTGCTGGTGGAGCCGAGTTTTCCTTATTGGCTCTATCCCTATAGTATTGGTCATGTATGGAGCCAGTAGGGGAGTTATCTCTTATCGCAGGGGATCGGGACTTTTTGGTCTGGCTTCTGGTCATGGCTACAGAAGTGATAGAAGTGGGGTGAGATGTTATAGGGGGCACTCTATGGGCGGAATCGTTTGGCGTTGTTCTTGGGAGGATAGGAATAACTTTGGAGCTGGTAGAGAAGTATTGAGAAGCTCTGAAGGTGGGTAGAGGCTGTGGTGAGTCAATGGAGTGGGGAATAAAGTCTGATAGAGATGGGACAAGAGATGGGTTTATAAACAATCTTGATAGGGCGTCTGCTATCACGTTTTTGTTTCCTCCTATGTGTTGAATTTTGCACTGGAATTGATAGATAATCTGTTGCCATCTACATTGTTTCTCAGTTAGGTCATACTGAGTCAGAACTGAGACCAGGGGTTTGTGATCTATAAGGATGATGAAACTACATTCTGTAAGCTCGCTTCTGAAGTGCTCCAATGCGTCCACCATAGCTAACAATTCCTTGTCAAATGTGGAATAATTTTCTTGGGCTGGATTGAACTTCCTAGAATGGAAGTCTGCCGGGATGATAGTCTGTAGAGTGGGTCATTGACCAATCCATGAACCAGTGCCAATTAAACTCGCATCTGCAACCAAAAAGATTTGATCTGCAGAGTGATAATTAATGGGTGTGACTGCAGGATCGGCAGACAGGGCTGGCTTAGTGTAACTAAAGGCTTTGGTGTGGGTAGGGGTCCAGTCCCAAGTGGCTGTGGCACCAGCCATCTCGGTTAGGGGTGCTGCCATATCTGCTAGATGAGGTATTTGATGACTCAGGTAATTTACCATACCCATGTATTCCTGTAACATTTTCGTATTTTGGGGTTGGGGCCAATCTATGATTTTTTGAACAGATTTCTCGATGAGGGAAATTCCTCTTTAAGTAATAACATGGCCTAAGCACTGCAGCACGCCGGGCATGAACTGGGACTTCTCCTTGTTAGCATAACAATTATTTTCTCTGAGCCTCTGAAGCACAGTTCTGATATGGTGCAAGTGCTCCTTGTATGTTCTGCTGAAAATGAATATGTTATCAATGTAAATGTATACACTGATTCCCAACCCGTGTTTGAATAGGTTGTTCATGATGTTCTGGAAGGTGGCAGGAGCATTGCAGTCACCTTGCTACATGACTCTAGTCCTGTAGGTGCCATATGGGGTAGAAAATGCAGTATACTTCTCATGGGGGGGGTGAACTCTGATGGTGTGGTAGCCATCACTGATGTCTATTATACACCTGAAGGTGTGTATAGCAACTGCGTTTCTGATGAGGGATTGGCTAGAAATGAGTGCAGGTTGCAACTCAGTTTCCTCATTTCTTTTGACAAGGTCATGTATGTATCATGGCTTGGATGGATCATCCATTTTGAGAATAACAAACATGGCACAACAGGATGTGTCTTCTGATCTATACACATGGCCGGATTTCTCTTCTGCTCTTAGCTTTTCCCACATATCAGCCAGGAATTTTCCTTTAGGCTTAATATTCCTAGGCTTCCAAACTGCATTTGGATTTTGGAGTTTTATATGATGAGTTATACCTGGCCTTAGAGAAGGTAATTCCAGATTTTTCGTGGTTGGAAATATATCAGGGAACTCATCAAATGGGTTGGTGTGGGGCTGTATGGTTGTAGCAGCTGATTTGATGATCTGGTGTGTCGGGTGGGGCTGGGAAAAGAAATATGTTGGTTTTGGCAGGGGTTGGGAGATTAGGTATGGTACTAGAATTCTTCCTTGGAATTTTCTGGCTAGTTGTGGTTTTTCAGGGGGCGAGTGTAATTCTATTCAGACCAGGGGGTTAAATGATAACACTCATAGTTCCCATGTTAATAACTGCCTTAGCATGTCTTAGTGTAGGGGATCCTAAAATCACATCCCAATCCTTGCGTGCAGCCACATAGAAAATTCATTCTTTTGATCACCCTAACCAGTCACAGTTCACGTTGGTGTAATGGCTGATTAATCCCTTAGATCCTTACATGGTCATCTGCTGTGCAATGGGATCTTTGAGGGAGTACAAGGGTAAATTGTGCAAGATGCAGAATTTGCTGTTGATCAAGTCACCTCCTGCAGTTAGTTGATCCACAAGGGTCTTAGCAGGTTAGTCATTAATTTTCATAGTGACTAGGAGGTGTTCTTTAGCTGCATCAAGTAGGGGTTGGCTGGAGTTGCCTTTTGTGTGAGGTGTGGGTGAGTCTTCCGGGATGAATTGAGCTGCAGAAGTAATCTTACTAGGGTGTGTTACTTCTGTAATTTCGTGTGTGATAGTGCCTGCAGCACTTCTGATCTGATTTTTCTTGAGGGGGCAATTCACAGCATTGTGACTAGTCTTCCTACAGTAGAAACATCCACCTTTTTTGGCTAGTTCTTCTTTTTCTGCTGGAGTCAGTTTCTTGAACTTAGAACTCGTGTTGGGGGGCCTAGTAAAGGGCTTTGGTTTAGTCCAACTCGTGTGGGTAGGGGCTGGGTTGTTGTTAGCGTGAGGTGTATGATTTTGCTGACGCATGTTTTGACCAATTTTTGACTTATGGTCTATTTTGATGGATGTATGGTTGTGAATAACTGAGTCATGCTTACTGCAGAACTCAATCAGGTCATCCCATTCCATTTTGTCATTAATGTTAGCTCTTACTTCTTGCAGAAGTGCAGGGTCCATAGCTTCCAACAGTTGGTTGTAATATTGCCAATCACTAATTTTAGTTAAGAGGATCTGCAGTTGTTTAATTTTGTTGGCCACTTGTTGGATGGGCATGGTTCTACCGTTCTGGGTCTCTCTGATAGCTTGAAACTCGTTCCATAACTTGTATTCACTAAGGAAGGGCACACAGAATTTTCTGAGTACTTTGAGGAATTCTGGTACTGTGTTATTTTTGTTCTCAGGATTTTTCCTGTAGGATGCATGCAGGATTTTTGCTTCTCCTTCTAGGTGCCAACCTAGTCAGATCATATCTGATCTGTCTTCTGGGTCGAGTTCTCCTACCTCTAGAATATCCATAGCATCATTAACCCAATTGTTAAAAATAGCTGCTTCCTTCCATATACCACTTCCACTATTTTTCTCGAGTTTTGGAGCTTTTAGCTTGCTGCTTCCAAACACAGATCTAGTGGTGGATCCCACGCTCTGAGATCTTCGTCCTCGGCTACTTGCTTTCGCTGAACCATTGTTGGTGTCACCGTCTGAGGAGCTAGAACTGCTACCATCTGAATCACCACGATCTGATCCTGGGGAGGCTGACATCCTAACTTGTTTTGGGGTTTTTGGTGTGGATGGAGGGGGGGCTGCTTCTGAGGGTGGCGGAGGTTGCGGTGGAGTTTGCTGGGATGGTGGCACCCATGCATTGTTTGGTGGTGAGGGGGGTTTAGCTGCAGGTCTTGGTTCAATCTAATGAAATGCAGGTCTATTGAGGGGCTTAGCTTGGCTAAGAGGGACTGAGGTGGGTCTTTGGTGGGGAACTCTCTGTTGTGGTGGCGGCTGCAAGCGTGTTGAGGATTGTCTAGATGGTCCAGGATTGTTGCTAAACATGGTTGGTAAGAGGGTGTCTTTTAATCCTTGCCCTATTTTTGATAACATGCTGGAATCCTCCCTAGCTTTTTGAGGGGCTGTAGGAGGGATTACTGGAGTTGGTACACGCTGTGTGGGCTTTTGATAAGTGACAGGAAACTGTCCTGGAATAGGCTTCTTAGGTAGTTCTTGTGCTAGCTTTGTAATCTCTCTTGCTAGTGCTGATAGGCCTTTGGGTGTTGGTTCAAACCTAGGTCCATCTGGTTTGTGGAAATGATAGATGCTGAATATACTGTCAATGGGGGCGTGTGCTTCTTGCTCTTCTCTGTTTTCTCTATCTTCTCTAGTTTCTGGGATAGGAATTGGTTTCATGGAGTTGGGTGCTGGATTACCACTTCTGGTCTTTTTCCTTTTGGGTCTTGAGTAGGAGTGGCTTCTTCATCTGCAGGGTCTGGCTCATCCTCTGCTTCTGAGAGAGGATCCTGCTTACGTTTAGAGAGCTCTTCTCCTTCTGGTTCTTCTGTATCTATTCTCATAGATTGTCTAGAGGGGGATTTGAAGGGGTCCATGAGTAGGTTTACTCTCAAGGGTCCAAATTCTGGATTTTGGCCTGAGGGTCTGCGCGAGGTGCTAGAGTGGGACGGTTCAGGTGCTGACATCATAGCTTGCTAATTTCATTTACAAGGCTTTGACTGTGTTGGTTGCTGGGTGGAGACTAGTGCTAACTTACTAGTGCTGAGGTGAGATTTTCTGAAATTTGTGACAAGGGAGGTACAGGGACTGCTGTTCCACTAGCCTTGGGTAGCTCGGGTCTTGAGTGCTAGATAAAATACTAGATTGTTTAAACAAGGTTCAAGAGGGACTAGGGTTGATCAGGCCCTAGGTTGTGTAGGTGAAATTTTTAAAGGTTAAATTGCAGGTAAAAAAAATGTAAGTGTGGGCCAAGTTAGTAGAGGAGTTCTGTAAGGAACTCGGCTCTACCAACGTGGTTATGGGGTCTTAAGCATGCCCACTATGTCCTATATGGGATTATAATAGGTGGCTAATAGGTTGTTGAGTGTAGGGTTGGTTGGGAATCAAGAGGTACAAGTGGACAAGAATATTACTAGTGTAGCTTGTGTATTTCTGAAGTAGCTAGACTAGACCGTGCTGAACGAGAACTATTATATCTAAGGCCGTGGAATTCAGATCTTCAATAGATACTGAGTTCCTAAGGCAATGAGTCTATTTGGACTCATACTAGGCAACAGTAAAGACTCATTATGATACTAGATCATAATGAATACATGATGGTTCATTATAGACACGTTCAGTGTCATGATGATGCCTAAAAAGGTACCAGAAACAAGGCTGCCAACGAGATAAACAACTAAGAGAAAAACAAAATAAGCTACTGCCCAATTAGGTAGGCTAAACAAGAGATGGTGGTCAGCAAGCTGACATACATGAAACTAACTCAGAATGATAAGAATATGACAGGTAATAATAAGGAAATATGACGAGGAAACTACAAGGAAAAATAACAAGACTAAAGCTATTATGATCCTTCCT
>Ga0307511_10008366_pt1 | contig 10351 bp, 10 predicted proteins | sample 13_EM_MG_FD_200266 | JGI IMG/M metagenome (GOLD analysis project Ga0307511, IMG submission 200266) | Populus trichocarpa ectomycorrhiza microbial communities from riparian zone in the Pacific Northwest, United States - 13_EM | ecosystem: Host-associated > Plants > Roots > Unclassified | place... | reverse complement strand
GACGGTGTGATTCAATCGCATGCAGAAGCAGATGAGGAGAAAAACTCGCGTCGCTGGAAATCGGATATGGTGAGTAGATTTGGTCCATACGACTCGTGCACCCGACATGTACTGACGCAATGATAGGTCTGGGGTTTCGAAGAAGTCAAGGGCGAGCGTCGCCATACCAGAAAGTTCATGTTCACAGGCCCGGACGGCGAAAACATTACGGCTCGTCTCGTCTATGATTATAGTACGTCACTAACCTTCGGAGCTGCTTAAATTCTCGCTGAAACTTGCTTTCCAGTCGGACCCGTCTGAGATCGGGTGAAATCCGACCCGACTTACCGACCAGTATATATATGGATGTACATCGTAACCTCACTACGTTCCCCCAATGTATACCATCCTTCCCATTCGAGAGAAGGAGAATCGAAAGGACAAGTGTAGCGAAGAGAGCCGCTTGAAGGCTGACCATCCGCAAAGTCATAGGTTCCCCGTCTTCAAATAACCCTCAGATCACTGCTGGGGAGGGTTTCTTCCGCCTAGTTTGGTTTATGTAGAAGAGAGGGGAGGAGGGAAAGAGGGTGGTCCGAAACCGTTTCGTGTGGAACACGGACCGTTTCATGAGGGCGGTTCCCTCTGGAGCCGTATGAGGGTGGGTTGCGCTGCAAGGGACGGGTGTCTGGCTCTCGGTGCAATTTGGTGGTTATACAACACTAGGTCACGCGACACATTGTGTTCCTCGGAGATGGGCATGAGGGACAAAGTGATGTCTGTTGATGAGTCTGAGTTACATCCTGTCCGGCAGCGTGAAGCGTATCGGTGTGATGAGGCGCCCCGATTCAAAGGGCGCCGTGAGCGCACAAGAGCGGAGAGAAAAAACGGCAATCCAGAGTGTGTAAAACGTACCTCATCCACCACGCTGACAGACGCGGTGTCATCTAGCGGACAGCGTCACCCTCACTCTTACTCGAAATGATCGCCTCCATTGGGAGGAAAACTCGCGCAGTACAAGCGGTCCACAGGTAGACGTGGAATAGAAGGGCTCACCCGGATGAGGGCTAGGATAGCGCCCACAGTTCCGAGGACCTGCCTTGCAGGAGAGGCGTCATGTTGCGTTCCCATTCGAGCAGTGGGAGTTTTACGCAAACAGATGGGGACGATACGAAACCTTACTCACAGGATGTTAACGTTCGACACCGAGCCAAGGAGGTCCCACTAACCGTGTAGAACTTAGTGGAGTGAGACAGTCAGGCGAATGCGGTGTTCATGCTACCTCGGCCACGCGTCCGCCCGAACAGCCAGATAGAAATGTGATCCGGAGGAGAGTAACCAGTCGTACGAATGGCCTAAAAGACTTGGGTCGGGAAAAGGAGAATCCTATTTGAGTTCGGAAACCTCCGCGTGTCAGTCGGAGCCGCCACCTGCCACGACAACAAGGGAGAGATTACAATCAAACTCATCCCGCCCCAAACTTCCAAGTTCCACCATACCCTCGGTTTCTCATGCTCCCAGATCCGTTCACCACCGAAGACGGGGACGTGATCCTACGCGTCGGACCAGACGACACCTTTCGTGTCCACAAGCTCGTCCTCTCTCTCGCATCCTCCGTCTTCAAGGACCTGTTCCGGACCGCCCAACCGGATCGAGGTGAAAACGGCCTCCCCACCATCCCCATCACCGACCCTCCTGAAAGCGTAGATTTGCTTCTACGCTTCATTTACCCCGGAGTCGCACCCCCCCATTATCACTGACCCGGCCACATTGTCGAACCTCTTGACAATCGCGGACAAGTACGGTGTCCCAACGATCCTTCCCGTCGTGAAGGAGAGGTTAGCTGATGAAGAAGTTTTGAAGAAAGATCCTTTTGGGGTGTACATCGTCGCGCGTCGTTGGGGGCTTCCCCACCTAGCAAAAAGAGCAGCTCGAGGATTAACTCTTCCTAAGGTCATGGCTTCCCCATCATCGAAAGACCCTCAGAACTTCGCCGGGGATGATTTCTTCCGTTTGGTTTGGTTTATGCAGAAGCGAGGGGAGGAGGGAAAGAGGATAATCCGGAGTCACTTTACATGGTCGACAGATCCCCGCCTCGATGAGGTTCCCTGCGGTCTCGAATCGCACAGCGGCGTAGAGGCAGTGGATTTCTTTGAACAACTGGCGGAGATGATCGTGGACGGGTTCGAAGTTGACCCTTGTTTAGATACGGAGCGGATGGTCAAGATTTTTGTGGACGGACCAGATCCACCATCGGATGGTTTCTGCGGAAACATCGACTCAAATCAAGATGAATACATATATTTATTCTGTCCTACCCAGCCGTCGAGAATGATGAAGTCCCTCTGTAACCTTGCCTCACGCCTGGACCACAGCTGCGGGCAGTTTTTAGGGATAGCAATGGACGGGAACTTCCCCGCCTAGCGTTCTACAATTCGATTGTTGTTTGTACAATACCCACTCCCTTGGCTTTTCTGATCATATCTAGTAATCGTTTTATCCCATTCCCGCTTCGTCGGCGTCCCGGGCCGTTGTATCGACAAGATGCTTTGGCTCAAATAGAATGTGGTTGGCGAGCACGGAGTTAGGTTGACCGTTCTTGCGCTCTGTTCCACGTTGCAGGCTCCTGCCGGGGCACGATGAAAAACCCGTAGACCCGAAAAATCAATCAGCCTCCTTCATGCGGTAATCTCAAAGGGCCGCCCCCAGTCGGTAGAACTGTGTGGAATCATGTGCGGGGGAATCAAGGGCGGGGACGGCTGGCCGACTCTTGGATCAGCTGAGCTACCAGGAGACTTCTGGGTGGACGCCTGGCTCATAATAAGCCCAGTCACGCAAGGCAGCTGCTATTCTCTACATCTCAGAGGCAGGTTGGGGTGAAAGCATCGTCTGCTGATGAGTCCGAGTCGTGTCCTGGTCGGTGACGTCTAGCCCATCAGGGAGAGCGGCACTGAATCAAAGAACGCCGTACTAAGGCTAGTAGTAGGTGCGCGGGAGTGAAAAAGAGAATCAAAAAGAAATCCAGAGAGTAGGGGACGCAGATCGTTCAATGACAGAGGGCTCGGCACCGTCCCCAGGGAGGGTCGGAACTCGCGTCTTGAGAATATACCCACGGGTCCCACACTGCTCTCCTCCGGATCCCGTTGCGATATCTCTTTGTCTCCGTTGGAGACGCGTCGAGGATGCACACAGGACTGCTCTTACAACCCACAATACAAATGAGATATCCTCTTTAAACTCGGAAACGTCCGAGCGCCAGCAACCCGAGTATAGGAAGGGCAAATCTATCCCTACCCCGAACCTCCAAGTTTCGTTCATACCCTCGACTCCTCATGCTCCCAGACCCATTCACCACCGAAGACGGGGATGTGATCCTGTGTGTCGGACCAGATGACACCTTTCGCGTCCACAAACTCGTCCTTTCTCTCGCATCTCCAGTCTTCAAGGGCCTATTCCAGACCGCCCAACCGGATCAACCAGATCGCAGTCAAGGCGACCTCCCTACCATTCCCATCACCGACCCTCCTGAAAGTGTAGACTTACTCCTGCGCTTCATCTACCCCGGAGTCGTGCCCCCCGTCGTCACCGACCCGACTACGCTGTCGGCCCTCTTGACAATTGCGGACAAATATTGCATCCAAACGATCCTCCCCATTGTGAAGGAGAGGTTGGTTAATAAAGAGGTGTTGGAAAAGGACCCTTTTGCGGTGTACATGGTCGCGCGTCGTTGGGGCTTGACGGGCGTAGCGAAGAAAGCCGCTCGAGGGTTGACTCTGCCCAAGGTCATGGCTTCCCCATCTTCGAAAGACCCTCAGAACTTCACTGGGGATGATTTCTTCCGCTTGGTTTGGTTTATGCAGAAGAGAGGGGAGGAGGGAAAGTTGATGATCCGAGGTGAAATCCCCTATGGCAACGACATGCACGACGTCGACAGTGTGGTCGAGGTGCAGTCCTTCGAACAACTGATAGAGAGGATCTTGGACGAATTCGAAGTCAATCCTTGTTTGGATACGGAACGGATGGTCGAGGTCTTTGCGAACCCACCGGACCCACCCCAATCAGACGATTACTACTACGAAGACTTTTACCGTAACCCGCAACAGAAGGAGGCAAAAGTAACAAAGACCCTCTTAGACCTCGCCTCACGTTTGGACGAGAGCTGCTGGGAGTATTTAGAAAAAGCGATGGACGGTGAATTCCCTACCTAGGGTTCTAGATTCAATCGTCCGTAATACGCTTCAAGCTGTTTATCTTTTCTTGTTGTATCTAGTGCTTGTTCGCGTCCCGTTCTCGCTCTCCGTCGATATCCCGGGTTATAGATTGGTCAATGCTTCGCCTCAGCGACGGTGCGGTCGAATGCCAGAGGTAATGGGCGCGGGGTTTAGTTGAATGTTCTTGCTCTGGGTTCCACGTTGTAGGTTCCCACCAGGACGTCCCTCCACCCCGAGGCGTACGGGGGAATCGAAGGCGGGTTGTTGAATGCCCGTTGAAGTCATGGATTGACTGGCCGTCAGCTTTCCGGAGGACGTTGTTTACCTTTGGATCCGATCGGCGGCCGGCACCCGGCATGGCTGCCCTTCACTCGTTCCCACTACCATGTTACTCACGAAAATCGGCGACACGTCCCAACTACTGTTTAACGTTCGACTGGGCTACGAACCGAACGAAAGAACCAGGCTGTCTTGCAGCCAACATATGAACCGCTCGACGCTGTGATGGGATAGTGCCGGGCACTCGGATGGATCAAAAGGTAAACAACATCCTCTTGAAAACCGACCATTGAAATGAAATGACGCCCAAGTAGACCAAACCTCGGCCAGCCACACTTTTATATCACTATGAGGTGTCGGCGCTCGCGCCAGCCACACTTTCCAAACCACTTCGTCTTCACCTACCGTCATCTACGTCGACGACATCCATATTGCGACGTCTGGCAGTGGTATCGGGATGGACGCACGCGCAACTCGACTCCAGAGAAACTTCGATGACGTTATCTACGGCCGAAAAGCCCTCGCACCACACACATCATCGCTCTTCATTGAGGGCCTCTGCATGCAACGGGATGCCGCCAGCTGTGTCCACAAACTCAACAACACCAAGGGCGGTCTCCAGGCGATCCAAACCATAATGCGAATGGATATCAGCCCCGCCTTCATGAACGGATCTGGCGCGAAAGTTCTTTCCTACTTCCAACCTCCGGAGCTGAAGGATATCGGTGGCGGTCGATATTTGCAACAGATTGTCACCAACATAGCTAGTCCCCCGATTTTCTGGGACGCGTTTATCCACGCGTTCAAAGGAGGGAAGTTGCAGGAGCCAGCTACGCTTTGCTTTGCGTGGTTGCTGCTTCAGCTCATCTCCTTGCCGGGGGCCGAAGCCGATCCATATCGCCCAGTCGCACAGGATACGGTCATCGTCGATTCATTGGCTGCTTCCCCGAACAACGACATTCGAACCATCGTACACAAGATAAGACACATCGTTTCTGCTCATACCGTCGGCGTACTTGTAACAGGAGAATACGGGCCTGGAGGACGACACGACAATGACTTCGAGAACTTTAGAGAAATCGTCATTATTCCCACCGCCGACGAGATCACCTCGAAGGAACAACCATTCTACCGAACTAGTGACGAGCTAGACAATCCCGAGACCATCGACACACGACTCGGGACCTACCTGGACAACCAATTTCGTCTCCTCCGCGAGGATATGGTGCACGATATGAGAGAAGAATTAGATATCGTACAGGGGAGAAAGAAGGGTCATCGGATGGGGTTAGTGGTCGACGGTCTGAAGTTGTTGGACGTGTACTGTGGAACTCCGGAGCGTCGAGTGAAGTGGGGGATCCAGCTGGAATGCGCCCATGACTTGTGGATTTTCGAAGGTGTCAAACCCCAAGACCGGAAGGCCGCATTACAGGACCACCGACGATTTGCCAAACACGGGTCGATGACTTGCATCCTCATCAACGACAAAGTCATCGGGTTCGCTTCTATCCATAGAGACGAAGACCTTCTCTCCGAACAACCTCCCATTTTCGTCGTCCAGTTGGAGGGCGAGACTAGCACGGTCAACGTTCTTACCCGGCTCAAGACCGCGAGTAATGTGAAGATGGTCCAGATCAACACCGCGCTCTTCGCCTATGAGCCCGTCCTTAAGGCGATACAAGAAGTCAAGGACCTACCGCTCGCGGAGGAGCTGCTTTTCTGGAACGAAGATAGTCCTGCTCGACCCCCTTCTTTCGATGAACCCGATATCGTTGCTGCCCTTGAGTTGGATCCCGAGTGCGAACTTCGGAGGTATCTTGGCACGCCAAAATCCGTGAAGCTTGACGAGAAACAAGCAGCTTCCCTCGTGAGTGGGCTTACGCAAAAGGTTTCTCTGATCCAGGGCCCACCCGGTGAGTTTATTTGTTCGGACTTCGATCTCCCATGATGCTGAGTTCTGGGGTGATTAGGAACCGGTAAATCCTTCATCGGAGCACTCCTGGCCAAGGTCCTCCACGATCGGACAAAGAGCAAGATACTTGTCTGTTGCTATACCAATCACGCGCTCGATCAATTCCTCGAGGATCTCATGAAGAATGGCATTCCCCCGTCGAGTATCGTCCGCTTGGGCGGGAAAGGCACCACAGCCACTGAACCCCTCCAGCTCAGGAATCAGAGCACAAATTACAGGATGACCCAGACGGAGTTCATGGCTGTCGACGAGATCAAGAAGCTCCAGGAAGAGAACTGCGCGCAGCTCCAGAGAACCTTCGATGCGTACAAGTCGGCTTACATCCAAAACCCTCAGCTACTAGAGTACCTCGAGTTCGAGGATCCTGAATACTTTGCGGCATTCACTATCCCAAAGACTCGCGATGGCCACAGGCTGGTTGGGAGGAATGGGAGGGCTATTCATGACTTCTACCTCCTCGAACAGTGGCGTAAGGGCTACAATGCCGGATTCCTCAGCTCCCACAGAAATGTCGCGAATGCACCAAAGATCTGGTCGATGTCCTTCAACGAACGCCGGGAAAAGTTGAGGGTATGGCAGGACGCTCTCTTCAAAGAGCAGGTCGGCCATGTGTACGATAACGGAGAGGCGTATAACAGCTGCTTGGCGTCGATTGACCGGATGTTCGGGAGGAAGACCGAGGCGATTCTGAACGAGAAGAGGATCATCGCTTGCACGACGACTGGGGCTGCCAAGCATAGCGAGCGGATCCGGGCTGCTTCCCCGACTGTCATTCTTGTGGAAGAGGCTGGAGAGATTTTGGAAAGTCATGTTTTGACCGCGCTGGGTCCGAATACGGACCAATTGATTTTGATCGGTGACCACCAGTCAGTGTTTCCTGTTTCCTGTTCCATCCGCACGGACGTACTGACGGTTACCACAGGCAACTACGCCCCAAGGTTAACAACTACGCTCTCACGTTCGAGAGGGGTAGCGGCTATAATCTCAACGTTTCGCTTTTCGAGCGGTTGGTCATGAAGGGATTCCCTCACGTAACTCTCCAGGCGCAACGCCGTATGAGACCGGAAATTTCAGCCCTAATTCGCGAGTTAACGTACCCGGACCTCGTTGACGATCCTTCCACCGAATCTCGTCCAGACATTCGCGGTCTTCGTGATAATATCATATTCATCAACCACGACCACCCGGAGGACGAAGACACTCAGCTCACAGATCGAAAGGACCTTGGTTCGAAGACGTCTAAGCGGAACACCCACGAGGCGGAGATGGTTCTGAGGATCGTACGGTATTTGGCGCAGAACGGATATGGGTCGGAGAAGTTGGTGGTTTTGACGCCGTATCTGGGACAACTTTACAACCTCCAGGACGTGTTGAAGACGGAGAACGATCCGGTTCTCAATGACTTGGATTCGTTTGACCTCGTCAAGGCTGGGTTGATGCCCGCTGCGGCGGCGAAGATCGCGAAGAATCCGTTGAGGTTGGCAACCATTGGTGCGTTACCTTCTATTCCTCGTACGGGTCGAAGGACATTACTGAAGCCTTTTCTCTCTCGCTTTCAGATAACTACCAAGGAGAAGAGAGCGACATCGTGATCGCGACCCTCACTCGCAGCAACCCGGACCACGATATCGGATTCATGTACTCCCCAGAGCGTCTCAATGTCTTACTTTCTCGAGCCCGAAATGCTTTGATTATGATCGGGAACGCGGCTACCTTCACGGGATCACGGAAAGGCGCAGAGTTGTGGACTAGGTTGTTCAAGATGCTCAGGGCGAACGGGCATATCCACGAGGGATTACCCGTTAGGTGTTTCCGGCACCCAGACCGAACTGCCGTCGTGAGAGATCCTAAGCAGTTTGATGTGGATTGTCCAGACGGCGGATGCCAAGAGCCATGGTAAGTCTTTCTTTGCACGCATTTCATGGTGCCCAACCACCTGACCCTGACTCGCTAGTGGAACGAAGTTGAACTGCGGGGTCCACCCTTGCCAATCGAAGTGCCACCAGCTTAGCGATCACTCTAAGATGCTCTGCGAGCAAGTCATGACGTCAAACTGCGCCGTCGGTCACGCCCAAACTTGGAAGTGTCACCAGAAACAGCCGCTCACTTGCCGTATATGCGAAAGGGATGCCAAACGCGCCGCAGAGAAGGTACAGAAGGACTTTGAGTTGCAGAAGAAGAGGGACGCGGAACAGCAGGCGCACGATGAGAAGATGGCCAAGATTAGGGAGAAACTCGATGCCCAGATCCAGGCTCAGAAGGATCTACAACTTGCTAAGGAGAGGGAGGCGGCTTTGAAACAGCAGGAGCAGGACGTGAAGGATGCAGAAGAGAGGTTGCGACAGAAGGATGAGGCAGAGAAGAAGAGGAAGGACGAAGAGAAGAAGAGGGCTGCTGAACAAGCTGCTGCGTCTTCCAGTCCCATCACCACGGCCGTTGTTGATAGCGTCAAATACGCGATGAACACCCTTACTGGTACATCTCCCAACCGACCATCGCGGGACAAGAACGCCGCAAAGAACAACACCGGGAAGAAGAAAAGGACATCTGAGGCCCAGTCCGATTGGCGGCGTCGAAAGGATACCGACGGCGTCGTGAACGCCCATATCGACGCGATCATGGAGATGATTGGCCTGGAGCCGGTCAAGCAGCAGGTTCTCAAGATCATGGACAAGGTCGACGTCAACATACGCCAGGGCACTTCTCTTGCGAAAGAACGATTCAATGTCGTGCTTCTCGGGAACCCAGGAACAGGTATTTTTCGCTCGATCACTTCACGCAAGATGATTCGCTAACCCTACTTCACGGGAAAGACTACCGTTGCGAGGCACTATGCCAAATTCCTAGCTTCGGTGGACGTTCTTCCAGGTGACCAGTTCGTGGAAACCACCGGGGCCAAACTCGCAAATGAGGGAGTCCCAGGCGCCAAGAAGATGGTCGAGGACACGCTCAAGGCTGGCGGAGGTTGCCTCTTCATCGACGAGGCATATCAACTCACCTCCCAACAAAACTACGGTGGTGGCCAAGTCTTGGACTACTTGTTGGCAGAGATGGAGAATAATATCGGAAAGCTGGTGTTCATCCTCGCCGGGTATAACAAGCAGATGGAGAAGTTCTTCGAGCACAACCCTGGACTCCCCAGTCGCGTTCCTTATAAGCTCAACTTCACCGATTACGAGGACGACGAACTCCTTCTCATGCTCGAACAACAGATCGAGAAGAAGTGGAACAAGCGCATGAAGGTTGAGGATTCCACCCGGGGTTTGTACTGTCGGATCGCCACCAGGAGGCTTGGACGTGGTCGGGGTAGGGAAGGATTCGGGAACGCTCGTGACTTACAACTCCTCTTCGCCAAGATCACGGAACGCCAAGCTGCCAGACTCTCGAAGGAAAGGAGGAAAGGTCTCAAACCGGACGATTTCCTTCTTACGAAAGAAGATCTCATCGGACCCGACCCGTCAAAGGCGCTTCCCGAGTGCTCTGCGTGGAAGAAACTCCAGGAACTCACTGGTTTAGGATCCGTGAAGCAGTCGGTCAAGAATCTGATGGACTTCATCACGACCAATTACCAGAGAGAGCTCGCGGAGAAGAAACCCGCACAAGTTTCGTTGAATCGTGTTTTCTTGGGGAACCCTGGTACCGGGAAGACCACTGTCGCGAAGCTCTATGGCCAGATTTTGGCGGACCTCGGTCTCGTCAGCAACGGAGAAGGTAATGAACCCCCCTTTGCCCAACGCTGAAGTTTGGTTCTGACACCGTGATCCCAGTCGTCGTGAAGAATCCTGCAGATTTCGTGGGAAGTGCGCTTGGCGAGTCCGAGAAGAACACCAAGGCCATCCTGGACACAACTATGGGCAAGGTCCTAGTCATCGATGAGGTAAATATTAAATCTTAACGCACGCCCTTCCCAATC
>Ga0307511_10008365_pt1 | contig 10351 bp, 8 predicted proteins | sample 13_EM_MG_FD_200266 | JGI IMG/M metagenome (GOLD analysis project Ga0307511, IMG submission 200266) | Populus trichocarpa ectomycorrhiza microbial communities from riparian zone in the Pacific Northwest, United States - 13_EM | ecosystem: Host-associated > Plants > Roots > Unclassified | place... | reverse complement strand
GAGTCCGATAAAGAGAACGAGTGGGTCGTGGCAGCTTCCGAGTAGATAGTTCTTTGTCGGTATTCCAATACTATCTGCTTTCCTCTTCTTGATGGTGTGACTTTGAAGTGTGAAAAGATAAGATAAGGAAAGATAAGATAAGAAAGATAAGATAAGAAAGAGATAACGCCATGTCATGATTTGAACGAATGTTTGGGCGCTTCGAACTTAGAAGAAAATGAGTGTTTCTTGGTGAAAATCGTGACACGGATCATCAGTGATTAACCCCTAGCCTCCCTTGTTCCCCTCTGCTCAGCCCAGAGAAGCTACCCCTCCTTCTCTAGTGCCGAAACGCGTTACCTCGGCCTCTATTCTCTACCTACCCGAACTACGGATATTCCGGAGCCGCAAGTTACGCCAACACGTACGGGAGTGGTCTGTCTCGACCCACTCTGAAGAAATCCGCGGTTGCCCCATAACTTCGTGTACCGAGCTCTAAAGGAGACCAGCATCGGTTCAGTAGGCCTGTTGGCGAGGTCGGTTCTGACACTCCCCGTCTTCCTCTACCTCTACGCTTTCATCCTCTACAATGTCCAACATCTACACCCACGAGCCGGTGATGGACTTCACCAACCCCTTCCTGGATTTCGACCAAGGGTACACCCGCCCTTTCGCCACCATCGCGCCAACCGTTAAGGCGACTCTTATTCCGATTGCGCCTAAAGAGGAAGAAGAAGAATCGGTCCTTCCTAAGAAGCCTCTGACTAGGAAGGAGATGAAGACTCGTAGGGGTTATCCTCGGGGTGAGAGCCAGGGAGAGTCTTCAGGTCAGATTCTTCTTCCTTCTTTCTTATCAAGAATGCTGAAGAATCTTTTTATAGGCTTGTTGTTCCCTTCCAACTTGTTTGGAAAGAGGAAGAGGGGACATTTCCCTACGACGGAGGAGAGGGAGGAGCGGGATAAACATTTGTTTGTCTACCGCTATAATCAGGGTGGTGAGTCGTCCAGGAGGGACAATGGGGGAAAGCCCTATCCTTCCCTTCAGTCGGTGAGGGGTCGGATGATTACCAGCAAGTACTGGCACGACGGGTTGAGGGATTTGGGATTGGGGGATGCCGTCATGGTGTCCAAGGAAAGGTGGAGGAAGCACATCAACGAGTTGGATCTGGAGACGTTCCCAAAGTCTTGGATAGGTAGGGGGCTTCGGGAGATCCATCACAAGGGTGACACGATGGATGGGTGCATGGATGCCTGTCTTGGTTTCGCAGCGGTCATGGGCTGCGAGATCTATGAGTCCCCTGCAGAGATGAAGGATGACATGAGGGAGGAGCAGAAGAAGAGGGCTCTCGATGGTTGGGAGCGGATGGACGTGAAGAGGTCCCTTGAGGATTCCTCAAGGTGTGTCCTCCTTTGCTCTTTTCTTGATGAGGAGTACTGATAGGATTCCAGGGATGGTCAGTTAGAGATTGCTGACCTCAAGGCTCGCGTTGAGTCTCTCGAGAGGATGGTTGAGAGGTTGACCAATCCTCCTCCGGCTGTTCCGAGGGAGGCTGTCTTCCGCCCGGCTTCTCCTCCTCTTCCTGACATCAGTTTCCCTGATGAGATCCCTGGCTTGTCCGCCAACCAGGTTGTTGACCAGTACTTGGACTGGCAGTCTTATGACAAGACTTGGCCGCATGGTGGGGACGATGCCGACAATGAGTTGGACTTCGATGGGATAGGGGAGTCTGATAAGGAGAACGAGTGGGTCGTGGCTGCTCCTTCCCAGTAGATAGTTTCTTATCAGTATTGCAATACTATCTGCTTTCCTCGTCTTGATGGTGTGACTTTTGAAGTGTGAAAAGTTAAGATAAGATAAGATAAGATAACGCCATGTCATGATTTGAACGGGTGTTTGGGCGCTTCGAACTTAGAAGAAAATGAGTGTTTGGGTGAAAATCGTGACACACAAGGGCTGTGTCTCATGTTGGCTTGTTCATGGACCAAGCTGTGTTGTGATGTGACCTCTATTTTCTGAAATACAGGTTGAACTGTTTTCCTTCACAGCCAAGCTGTGTATCCTACACTGCCCTGTAAGGTGGGCTACGCTCCCGTCAGCCTAGGGCTGTGTTTCTGGTATCCTGCGCTTTGAGGGCTACGCTCAAGGCTGTGTTCTTCTGGTGATGTCATGTATGATGTCATGGAGGTGAGGTCATGCAAATGACACCATAGTGATGATGTCATAAGTATGATGTCATGGGTCTATGATGTCGTGGGTCAATGACACCATCCTGTGTCTTCGAGACTATGTCTCTTGCCACTTGTGCTTTTCTTGTGTGTGTCTTCTGACAGATGATGTCGTGTCTATGATGTCACCTCTATGATGTCATCTCTATTGTATTATGGGTTTTATGTCTTTGTGGTGGAAGGTGCAGAAACTGAGGTATTTCTACATGTACAGACCTCAGGCTTGACACCGTGTCTCCCTCCGGTATTTATCTAATCTGATCCCTTGACTATTTACTTGTCCGCAAAGTTGTGAAGTTGAAGAGTTGCGAAGTTGAAGTTGAGAAGTCACAAAGCCTTTGTGAAGTTGAAGTCCAATACCATGTATTGGAATTGTGAGAGTCATCGAAAAGGGAAAATACCCTGGGGATAATGTGTGACGACAGTGGTGCCATCATATCGTTGCAGATAGGTTGTATTGTATACTGTATTACAGATAGATTGTGTTGTAGAGAATAGAGCAGCAGACGTAAGGAGGAGAAGGTGATTGCAGGTTGGAGAACACAATGACCTCCAGATATATAGTCCTGAGGATCTGGTACTCATATGGAACAGGCCAAAAATGGAGATCATAGATTGTAGCAGGCCAGTAGCTGTGCCACTGTGGGACTCACGGCTGTGGTGGTATGGCTGCAGAGCAAACAAATGCAAAGCTGATGTGGTGACCTGGTTAATACTCTCTGGATACAGGTGTTCTGCCGAGGAGGTTGCTTACAAGCACACAGGTTAGCTCTCATTTTTGGCCTCTCAAGAACCCCTACTTGATTGAGCTTCAAGCCCCAAGCCTCAAGCTTTAAGCCTTCAGCATGCAACTCGTATGTGGGTAGGGAATTGGGGAATGGCATGAGCAGCTGGCTGTAACCTGAGAAGGGTATGGCAACCTCAAATGATACTGCTTGCGGACTGTGTGAATGCTCGATGTCCGGCCAGATGTGGGGTTTGCTAGCCATCACTTTGACAAGTTGTTCATGTCACTTGTGCCCAGACACGAGCATTGCTTAGTATTTCCAACTTGTGGTGCATGCGTGGGGCAGATCAACTGGTTGCTTTTGAATGGTCTGACATACAGTCACATCCTTGTATGCTTCTGACAGAACGGCTCTGAAGTCATGTCAAAGTCCAAGCATGAGCCCGATGTCGTGCTCCCTCCCACCGGAGATGCTCGATCTCATCATTGACCACCTGCATGATGATGCAGACATGCTCAAACCCTGTCTTAACATCTCCAAGTCATGGTTTCCACAGATCTGAAGGAGCATCATTGGAGCAGATGATTGGATCCACACCTTCCACAATGTAGAACACTTGTGATTGTTATGCCTGAACCAAGTCACTCTCATCATTTTCTATGGATTATCACCTGCTGTCAGGTCACTCTGTCTAATCTATTGCCCTTTTGAAGTTTTTGACTTCATCTGTTCCTTCCCCCTTCTCAAGGATCTGGCATTGGTTGTCCTTTACTCCAAGAATGATATGGTGATGAATGGATTTCCTTAATGTTGGTGGCATAAACTTACCAGGTGCCTTGAAGTGAGGACATTTGGAAGGACCCCCCCTGTTGCATGTTGATTGTTAGACCTCCAGGGTTGTCTCCACTTCTCCAAGATCAACATGGTATTCTTCCATAACAACATCAAGTCAGTTGGTGTTGAGTTGTTCCAACACCCTGGAGTTTCTTTCCCTCCTTTATTGTCCTCCAAGTGCATTCCCCTCAGTCCTTGTGACTGACCAGTACCTCACCACCACTTGTGGATGTAGATATATTTAGGGCACTTCCACTTGACCTCTCCAAAGTAACAAATCTTACACATCTGGGGTTTAGCCATACAATTTCATATTTGTAGGAGATCTACAACTAATGTCAGGATCTAAGCATCATTTTGTCAGTACAAGGATGAATACAAGAGTCACTGTTTTACACTAGGGTTGGTACTACCTAGAAGACACATAGGATGGCTAGGGGATAATGGGAGCATGTGAGAAGATGTAATAAGTTGTGTGGGTGATTGTGAAGTTGAGCTTTTGACAAAGGATTGTGTTGGCCATGAGAGCCAAGCACCCCAGCCACAAAACTATAGGAGAGGAAGAGCACACATAAACATGGCATGAGACCCTATGAGTTTCCACTTGGGTTAGTATACAGAGAAGCACAATACTTGGATTGGACCCACCAGTGATTGTCTCCAGCATTGCCTCCTTGAGTCTTTGGTATTGGTACTTCATGCTGTGGAAGGCCTCCTCTGTGATATATGGATTGTGCTGTGCAAGGTATTCAAACCCCAAATCCAACTGGTTGAGGATATGGTCCAGTTGTTGGATGAGATCTGCCCTGTGATGGCCCATCTCTACTCCACCAAAATCTTCATCCACCAAGACACATATCTCATGAAAATCATCAAGGGTATCCCACTCAGACCAGGTGAGAAACAAGTATGACTTGAGAATTTCAATGTCCTCAAGCTTCCGGACTGCCTCAACAACATGCTGTTGAGTTCCAAAGTAACGTCCTGAACAGACAGGTGGGAGAGCTGGCTGCTCTATCAGCCATGACCAGATACCAATGGTAATATGTGGTAATAGGTCACCGATAGATGCAATCTGTAATAGTGTGTTTACCACATCCTGAGCAACTTCTTCAGTATATGGGACCTTGGAAGTTGCTGCAGCCCACTGTTGGACCAGATCTCCCCTATCTGGCAACAAGTCCCAGGGAATGTAGGGAGATATGAGTATGATGGCTTGAGGGGTTGCATTGGAGAGGACCACACTAGCAAATTGTTTGGCTTGATGCCACATGAACTTCAACATCTTTGAGGCTCTGGCAGCATACAGGAGCACACCAAGCATCTCAGGTTGTCCATTCTGCTCCTGCCAGGTTGCATAGGGAAGGAGGGTGGTAATTGCCTTGCGCTTCAAATACAATTCATCCAGATTTTTGGCTTCAGCCATTGTTTCCACTCTCTGAGTTATCAGGCTTGAGATTTGCTCCACACATACACTAATTCAAGGTTAGAATGGTATTTATCTGTCAAATACAAACATACCTATCCACTGATGTAGTCATGATGCATGAAATATCACAACCAAGGTCAATTGCAATAATTGAAAGGCAGTCAGCAATGACAGATGTTGGAGGTAAGGGGTGCATAGAGAGGGAGCAGAGTGTAAAGCAGAGGATCCAGCGGGGCACCTTTTGGTGTTGTGACCTTTGGTATTCTACCTGGGCAGCTTCAGCCACAGCCTGTGTGATTGGAATGTGTTGCTGGGGGGAAAGTCCAAAGTTGTCCCACTGGGTGTGGCGAAGTTTCAGGTTTTGATTAGCCAAACCATAGACCTTAGCTATTGTGCAATACCACAGGAGGCCCCCAAAATCAGTGTCAACTGGAAAAGCCATCTTGTGGTGCTTGCGCATGTCCTCAATGACACTTGAAGTTGGGTCCATAGATAAAACATGATGGAAGGAACGGAGGAAACACATGGCAGACAAGACTGCAAGCTGATCCAACCCTTCAATGATTGCTGCCTTGTGTTTGTGGACATTGATGCAACCAACAAAAGCATTAAAGCAGTCCATAATGAGGGAGGGATCAAAGTTGGTAAGTGGCATCATTGTTGTTAGGTGTTTCAAGGTTGAGAGGTGGACAGCTTTGTCCAAGGATATCCGGAGCATCCATGAAATGCATCGCAAGTCCAATGCAGTTGGTTGTTGGTCTACCCCCTGCTCCAGGGTGGAAGATGGACCATGTGACTGAGAAACAAACGACTGCACTGTTTTTGAACCAAGATGGTAGGTTCCAACAGCAAAAGTAACTAACAGCAAAAGTAACTAACAGCTGTACTATCACCTTCACAAGATGATGGACATCAATGACAAGTGCACAAGGGATTCCAAGGACCATGTCCCCCAGGAAGGGCATGATCTTGGCTCTGGACCACCAGGGGTGATGGTACTGTGCATATGTTTTGATGGTCCAGACAATTTTGGATTTCCATTCAACATCTCTGAAGGCTGAGTGAAGTGCTCTCTTAGCCTGTGGCCAGAGGAAGCGAATGATATGGGATCCAGGTGTTTGATATGGACAGCTCTCAGAGGCTGTGCCAGCACTGGTGACAAAAATGTAGAAGGCAACACTGGAGGATGTAATGCTGAGGATAACCAATGCAGTGGTGATATTGATATCCCAGAGATATAGAGTCAGTGCACATCCAAGGAGCAGCAGGGCAGCCTGGAGCATCAGTGGCAATGACTCCATCACATAGTCAAAGTACCAAGTGACAACACCATCAAGTTTGCGTTGTCGATGCTGGCTCCGTTCAATGGCAGTCCCTCACATGTCAGTGGAAGCATATTGATTTAACCATTGCTTTCCAAGCATTGCAAGGAAGGCAGAGAGGAGGGATGTGGCAAGGCTTGCATAAAGGATGGCCTGGACTTGGATGATTGGGTGTGGGGGGCCAGCCCATTGGGGAATAGTGGGAGGGTTGTCACCAAAGGTGGTGTTGTCAATTTTGTGGATCAGGACACGGAGGAGAGCAGCAGTCTCATCATTTGGGTCAGGCCAGAGTTGGGATTGGACATCAATGATGAATGCAGAGGTGACTGCAGAAAACAGACCAGCCTGTGACCAAGTTAGCATGGGCATACCCAAGTACCACACAAAACTCACAAAGATTAGAGTTGTATTCAAATCTTCATCATGCCTCTTCATGAACTCCCTGTCATAATCCTCTGCCTCCTTGCGGTAGTGCTCAAAAAACCGAGCTCGGTGATCTTCTTGAGGAGGTAGTATGTCCTGTTTCTCACTACAGAGGTCTTAATAATATTCTGATTGGACATGAGATAGAACTTACTCCTTTGCTTGGAGAATAATTACTGAAGGCTCATGGAGATTATACCCTGATTGAGGGGAATTGAAATAGTGCCGCGATGGAGGGACATAGGCCTGGGAATAGTGCCACTGTCGAGGGGCATGGGGGTCGGACTCTGATGGAGAGAAATAGGAATTGTATCCCGATGGGGGGATATATAATCTCGGTGAAGGGACATGGGGATTGTACCCCGATGAAGAATTCCGCATAGAACCCTGTGACGTGTCAGAGTCCCTTGATCTGATGACAGAATTCTTATCAAGTTAAACGGTGGCAGCGGCGGTTCAGCGTACCGTCCCCGTTTTGTACTCTTTCCGTCGACCGAGTCTCTTTCAACCTCTTTCCCCGAATCCCCTCCTCGTCTATCGAAAGGACAGGATATGGTCAGGGTAGTTTACAATGCTGCGATCGAAGGACTCACGACGCCTCTATGACCCCGGCTAGATCTGTCGTTATCGGTGGAGAGGAAGAGGTCATGGTGAAGGAGAGACGAAAGGTCGTCAAGCGCCGGTGGAGTCATGGATCCGCTACGAGGTGGGCCGGTTTCCAGCCATCCTCGTCACGTGTTGGCCACCGAACCCATGAACCAATTCCAGACTCACTGTACGATATGTAGCGACCGCCCAAGCCCGTAAGGGCCGGGTGGAAATAAAGTCTTCTATACCCACTTAACGTCTCCGTTCTGTCGCACATGAGATAGCTATTTCATTCCGACAAAAACGTAGTTAAGAGGTTGGTACCAATACGGAGAGGAGAGGGACGTGGATTTGCCGCGCAAAAATGGTTCGAGGTGACCGCCTGGATCACCAGATTCCTAGGAGTATGGACAGTTCCTCCACGTTCACCAGGTGAAACGGTGTTGCCAGCAGGAGACGCGATGCATGGAATGTCGCTGCTTTCCGTCCGTTCGGAATTTCTTCCTCTCTGGGGCTCCGAGCCCCGCTCGCGACGAATAAAAAAACCCGGCGTCTGATTTTGAGGACTAAAATCTCGGAACTGAACTCGCTGAACTCCCTCCATCCAATTGCGGTCGGAGAGGAACACGTACTTCGAGTCTGACCTGACCGACGCCCTTCGCTCTCTTCAACATCCTGAGAGGTCGTAAGAGACCACGGATAACGGGGAGACAGTTGGGGTGGGCCTTCGCGCTAAGGAATCAGGAGGGGAGGTAGGACATTGTTCATGAGGAGAGTTCGGTCAAGACCTTTCACTTGTTAAAATTCGGAGCTTTCTGTTGAACCGGATCTACGTGGAAAAGGTTCCCGAGGCTCTTGAAGACTTTATGGAGGTAATCCGAGATTGGGGACGTCTCGCTGTCAAAGTCGAATATAGACTCAGCGACGTGTTCGGGGATGAAAAGGTGATTCTCGAGGACCGGACGCATCGGCTTGACGATCATGGCCGCGAGTGACTGCAGGGATGTTACTGATCCAAGAGGGGCATCGGAGGTATTCTGGAATGTATTCTGAGGGGTCGTTCAATGGTTTGAGGATCCAGGTCATAGATATCTTTTACTCAGGACTTGGCGGAGGTCGGACGTCGTGAAGTTTGCAAGGGGTTTCCAGGTGGCCAAAACGATGAGATCTTGAGAGGGTTTCGGAGAGCGGGGTCCCGAGGCCTGAAAGTTGAACGTTAACGACGGGGAGTGTTGTTGATCCCGGGTTCCCAGTGAAGTCATGCCCGCTGGCCTCTAAACGGCCCTGATGCAAACCACGATGTCGTCCCCCTTCCCACCAGAAATACTCGATCTCATCGTCGACCCCCTGCACAACGAGCCAGCCGCACTAAAAACCTGTTGCGCCGTCTCCAAATCGTGGGTTCCGCGGTCCCGAAAGCTTCTGTTCGCCAGTGTCGAGTTCCGTGCATATGGACCTACTGTTGAATCGTGGATGAACACCTTTCCAGACCCTTTGAACTCTCCCACCCACTACACCCGGACCCTCAGGATCCTTGACATTTGGCCCGCTGCACCCGCGAATTGTCTCCGCGCCTTCCGCAACATCGTGCGTTTGAAGATCGCCATCTCGATCTGGATTGAGGATCAAGCCCCTTTCGTCCCATTCCACGGGCTATGGCCAGACCTCAGGTCGCTTCACTTGGGTTTGATCCCCGTCCCGCCGTCCGAGGTTCCCAGCCTCGTGTGCTCCTTTCCCCTTCTCGAAGATCTGGCCCTGCGTTATATTGACCACAGGAACGACTCCGATGGATGGAACACTCCCTCGGCCTCACCCAAGCTCACAGGTTCCCTTGAGCTGGAGGCGATGAGGGGGATCTGCTCTACTGTGCGTAGATTGTTGGACTTACCGAATGGCCCGCCCCCGACGAGCTCGTTCGACCTCTCCACGGCCACGAAACTCAAAGATTTGGTGTTTCAGTGCACGTGGCGGGTTACGCAGTGGATCACCATGGCGCTCCGGACTATCAAATCCGAGAACCTTCAACGGATCGCCTTACAACCCCGCGCTGCCACCTTTGTAGATACGATTCCAGAACCGATCCACCAGCAGGAATGGGAGGAACTCGACCGCCTGCTGGTCCAATTTTGGATCTCTCACTCAATCCGCCCACAGTTCACCCGTTGGATAGTTGGTTTTGGGGCCAGGCCGAGAGATATTGCACTAGGTTTGATGCCAGAACTGGCTAGAAGAGGGCTTGTCGACAAGATTTGGATATCCCTCAATCAGTGGTAGCAGAGCAGGGGACCACCGCGTCGGAAAGGAACGTCTATCGCCTGTGCCGCTTTCCCATACCTGTTGAGTCGGAAGGACACGTGATTGGGGTGGGGAGATGCAGTTCGTGGACGAGTAACACGTTGGACTGAATACGGCGCCTCTCTTGCATTATGATAGCATCCCTCCGTTCGTTCTCACAAACTATAGATGTGGACCCCGAGGTAGCGGTTTTCGCATGTCCGTCGGGGGGTCATGAGCACGGTAAATATCGAAAGGGTGCTCGGCCCGTGTGACCACAGTTTTGAGCAAATTTATGCGAAATCGGCGTCTAACGATCCTGATGCGAACCACGATGTCGTCCCCCTTCCCGCCAGAAATACTCGATCTCATCGTCGACCACCTGCACAACGAACCAGCCACACTCAAAACCTGTTGCACCGTCTCCAAGTCATGGGTTTCACGGACTCGAAGGCACCTTTTCGCCAGTGTCGAGTTCAGTTCACAAGGCCCCACCATTGAATCATGGATGAAGAATTTTCCAGACCCTTTGAACTCCCCCGCCGACT
>Ga0307511_10008364_pt1 | contig 10352 bp, 7 predicted proteins | sample 13_EM_MG_FD_200266 | JGI IMG/M metagenome (GOLD analysis project Ga0307511, IMG submission 200266) | Populus trichocarpa ectomycorrhiza microbial communities from riparian zone in the Pacific Northwest, United States - 13_EM | ecosystem: Host-associated > Plants > Roots > Unclassified | place... | reverse complement strand
AGGAATTCTCAGTACTCCAAACTGGAACCTGTCTTCCTTGGCCCCTACCCTATCTCAGCCGTGTACCCTGACACTGACAATTACATGCTCGAATGCCCCCTTGTACCCTCTGGCCACCTCAAGGTCCACACCTCTCTCCTTGCCACCTGGCATCAAAATAATGATACCAAATTCCCCTCCAGATCCCTACCTGAGCCAGGACCAGTAGAGTCTGACTCTCTGGGTGACAAGTGGGCCTTCAAACGCATTGTCAAGCACGAGAAGAACAAGAGGAATGGCGTCGTCAAGTACTGGGTCAAGTGGGAAAGGTATGGAGATAATCAGAATACCCTGGAACTAGAGGAAAGTCTCCCCCCCAAAGCTGTGAAGGATTATTGGAGACAGCATGCCAGGACTGGTAACCAGCAAAAAAAGCGTCGAGGAAGGAGGAACAAGTAGTGTATTGGGTGGATATGTCTCTAGGTTATTGCAGGGTTTGATACCCTTGTCTTGTTATATTTTTCCTTGTATTTTTTCATTTTTCCTGTCTGTTTTCTAGTGGAGGATTTTCTAAGAAGGGAAGGATGTAAGGAACTGGTTTTCTAGTATATGTTTTGTCTACACATGTTTTATCTATGGCAGTTTTGATGGAATTTATTGGGTTATATCAAGGCACGTTTTTGGCTTGTTTTGGCAGCTACTCTTTTTGGACATGTTTGGATTAGGAAGGATCATATTGGGATTAGTCTTGTTGTTTTTCCTTGTAGTTTTCTCATCATATTTTCTTATCATTACCTGTCATATTCCTGTATCATTCTGGGTTAGTCTCATGTATGTCAGCTTGCTGACCACCATCTCCTGTTATGCCTGCCTAATTAGGCAGTAGCTTATTCTGTTTTCCTGTGGTTGTTTATCTCGTTGGCAGCCTTGTTTCTGTTACCTTGTTAGGCATCATCATGACACGGGACGTGTCTATAATGAGCCATCATGTATTCATTATGATCTGGTATCATAATGAGTTTTTACTGTTGCCTAGAATGAGTCCAAATAGACTCATTGCCTTAGGAACTCAGTATCTATTAAAGATCTGAATTCTACAGCCTTAGATAGGACAGTTCTCATTCAGCACAGTCTAGTCTAGCCACTTCAGAAATACACAAGCTACACTGGTAATATTCTTGTCCACTTGTACCTCTTGATCCTCAATCAACCCTACACTCAACAACCCCTTAAGCCACCTGCTATAATCCTGTATAGGGAATAGTAGGCGTGCTTAAGACCCCATAACCACGTTGGTAGAGCTGAGTTCCTTACAGAACTCCTCTACTAACTTGGTCCACGCTTACATATTTCGAGTCATGTAAGGGTATAACCAAAGTTATCGATGTTTGGTGTGAAGCCCGTCCTGCTTCCGTAAGACTGTCAACTGCAAGCTGGATGAGTTTGCCTACCTTATATACCAATACAAGACAGCAGCTATATATAAGAATATACCTAACTATTAACTCTCGACATGATCAGTTGTGTGACTATGAGTCCATATATGTATTGAGTAAAATACCCTTAGCTTGCGTTGTATATTTAAATACTGCAAACTCATTTACATCGTTAGATCGTAAATTAACTATGGGGACGGGCTCATATGCATTGGTTCATAACCTCCGAGACATGTCTTAGACTTATAGCTAAACGCCAGGTTGAGGACGATATGTCGACATCAGTAGGCCTCTAGATTGTATAATATAGCACTGTAAGCTAGCTACTTACCTCTGACTCTGTAAGAATACCTTACTATGCAATAACAAATAGCACATTTCATTCTTAGTGATTGCCAATCGCTTAGATTAATTTAAATAGGGCTAAGTATCCAACTTAATAATAACGGATCCTATTGGGCCAACTTCCCAAATAAAGAAACATTCATATATGCATCTCATACTGCTGGTGGTTATAATTTCTGGAACATAAGTCAAGGCTAGTGGACTAAGTAGTTCATTAAGCGTTAAAACATCTCATCATATATCACCTATTGATGTGCACACGAGTAATGGATTCACAAAAAAAAAAAAAAAAACTGAGTGTCAAAACACACCAAAGGCACTATAGGTAGTTAAGTAGTAGTATTGTCTGTAAGATCATTCCACTCAATCTCTGAGCACATTTGTTTGCTTTCTCCCAATTTCACAGGTCCTCCATCAATACACTCTTGAAATAAGTTAAGTATTTGGTAGATGTGTATTTAATAATATTTATTGACGATAGTAGGTAGCCCGTAGCTATAGCACAAGGGCCGAACTTTTGCTTTACCTGTCGGATAGTTTATCCACCGTCCTTATGTTTGTGCTATCCTTAGTTATGCTGTGGAGATGCATGCATAGCCGGTAAGCCTATGAGGCCGGGGCCAAAAACATACTCCAATCCAGGCCCAAGTATCCTCTAGGCTTTACAAAAGCTCATAATCTCATATATTGCACCTCTTTTTGGACTTATAATCTGTCCAGCACTACCTATGCATATATATAGCCTGGATCCCATCTAGTGTTTAGTGTATCAGCTGCGCACGTACAGTAAATATAAGGTGTGATGCTTACATGTTAAAGTACAAGGCGCCCACATATTTCAGTAAACCTACCTATGGATTAAATCCATCTTCTCTTACAGTCGCATTTAGATTTTACCTTAAAAGGTACATGTAACCTACAAAGGGATACCTATGTAGCCTTTTCTAACTCCGTGAAGCTAAAGGAGTAGGTACACCGCTTTTGCACCTTTTAAGCTCATGATGCATCTGGCTTCCACCTTGTAAGGTCAAATTGGCCAGGAATTATATGACAGTAGTGCACGTTGCATGAGTAGGTGCACCGACCAATCATATATGTACATTCAGTATCCGTACAGACATGTGCAAAAGCCAAGGTAATTAATGGCGCCTCAGCAAGCGAGCAACTTTCTGCAAGGGCGTATCGATTGGTGAACATCCCCGGTCGACCTCAAAGACTTGGACCGAGTCCTCACAACAACAATAGTGTCTGAGCTCAAAACTGAGGGGGTACCTATTCTAACACTGTCGCTTTTTACCTGGGATGCCTTATCTTCACGTGCACAGTCAATTACAGCCCTCCGGAATATTGAGTTTCAGCCGAGAGGTTTAGCTATCCGACTGAGGGGTACCTACCGATATGTCACCACGACTGAGTTGAGTCACTCTCAAGTCGCCGGAATTATGTCCGCCAAATGAATGTTTTACAACTGAGACGTCACCTGACGGACGTACCTTCCGGCGACATGAACCTAGTCGTGAGGCCGAGGGGTTCCGGAGATACCTGATATACCCTACTTAATCCAGCCGTGCGCGACTGATTATGAGTATGTACAAGCTTAAGTACCTAGAAATTAGTTGTCAGCCTATCAGACTAGAGTTTTAGTGTCGTGATACAGTACTTATGCATGACATGGCATTCCACGGGACACGGGCCCGGCCGCGGCAAAATCCGAGAAGCTTTGGTTCTTTCTTCAAAGCAGAATATCGCACATGTGCTTCTGCGTATCCCCTTAAGCACAATTAAATAGTTGCTCTGCTGAAAATTTATTGATATATATAGGCGTCTTCGAATTCAAAATTCAAATGCGGCTGAGTTAGGCCAGTCTCAAAGATGCGACCCAGGTTCAAAACCTCTAGATATATTAGGGGGCTAGATTCTAATTACCTATTTAGGCAATTGGTACGAGGCTGGTAGTCTATAAGCTCTCATCGTGCTGACTGGTCTCGGGACTACATGCTACGGTTAACGTTGTCAATATATTACGTGACTTATGTGCATATATGTATATGTTTGGTGTGTGTACAGTACAGTATATGACTGCCTCGACTCTTGTATGTAGGTATATGTATATGTATATGTATGTACTATCATTTGGAGTCGTGAGACTTGCAGGCGGGCCGCCCCCTGTTCCTTCAAGCGGGTAGGAGAAAAGAATTTGACATCAAATTTCGCGTTAAAGCCACAGTTCTTTGGTATAGAGAACAGGGCCACGATCGATGCAGGTTGCACAGTCATAAAATACAGGTATCTAGTGGAGACACGCGCTGGGGTTCACATGCACCAATATATAAACCTAACATTTCGAATTCTAACGCTAGCTATGGTTACTCTGCCACTTATATTAGGTACTATTATATGTATGATCTAACATGTGATTGTACATCTGGTACCCGTAGAACTCCATTAGGAGGCCTTTAATCTCAGAGTATGCGGCATTCCGGTAAATATGAATAACTCGCTGTCTTGCACCAAAAAAATCCAGGCATGCTCACTATATATAACCCTCCTCGATTTGGGAGACATATCACAGTAATCGCAAATCAGTTATTCACTGCGCATGCAGCTGTGTGCTTCAGAAACATGCAATTCTTGTTTGGCGTTCGCGATCGTGAGCAATAAAGGACTAGTAGGTATAAACGCAGTCTTGTACCCATGCGTTTGTAGTTAGCGTTATATTGTATCAGCCCTAGCATTCTTAGGTTTAGTATCCTGAACCTAAGTGACACAACTTATTGGTATTATGTTTTGCACCTCCATGAAATATGAAACTCGTTAACTCATCATGTACACCGGCACTTACACCACACACATATCTCCAACTACCGGTAGATATACCCCCATCGTATGACTGGAAATTTACACCACGAATATGTAGCGCCAATCGCTGGAAAAATCGACAGGGTCGCGGAATGGCAGATCTACCGGTGATTGTGGATTTATTACGCTACGATAACTTTGTGATATGCTGTGAACCGATCGACCGCATAGGCTCGGGTTCGCGCGGCATTCTCCTTGTCGGCTAGGTATGTAAATGAATATTAGGGTCCCAACCAGGTTACAATCAAACTACTTATGCAGGCTATTCTGGATCTATTCCCCTGCCATTCCCGCGTAATAACAGAGTAATATTCATCTAACTATCGCACCTTGACTATTACCCTGAACTGGTTGAAGAACCTATTTTTCTTAATTTTCTAATAATTCCGATGTTCAACTAGCTTGTGTTTACCTCTGGATTCAGTGAACCGAGTGCAGCCGCCGAGATTCTGACTATAGAGCTTTTATAAATTAGAGGTTTCGTGAAAGGTCTCGGGATCTCACGATGCTGACGACCCAGAGGTGGCAACCCAGTTGCTGAAATTAGGCTCTCAGCACACCATAGAGCGGGTATCTGCGGCGTGTCGGAATTCACTTTTGCGGTAGACAGGCTTCTACTAACCAAACCAACCCTTATAGTCTGGTTGCAACCAGATCTAAGTATCACCCTCAGCTATAACCTGAATAGGTAGCTATGCACGTTTTTGGAAGAGCTCTTAAGTCCTAGACATTTTGCAATTTACTAGGCACGACCATAATTTCCGAAATCTAAGTAGAGTACGAAATAAGTGCTGGGGGTGGCGCACAAAGACTCTCGTAGTTACCCTGAGCTGGGCCCTTTCTACGTATAGCAGTCTACTGGACATAACTTGAAGTAGATGAACACCCATAAAACAGGAGATATTGAGTACTCGCCCAAGTGCAAGCACCCCCGAAATTCAAGAAAACTCATAGGCAAAGTTCTTGATACAGCATTGTGATTTAGTGGCTGGCAATACATATAACCAGGGCCCTTAAAACGAAATTTCAAAATCAAGAGCTAACTTGAAGTTAACCCCCTCCAGATGACAAAAACATGTTCTCTCCATATCGGAAACAATTTCGATGTCGGCTGTAGGATGATATGGCTCTCGATGTAGAATGTAGGCACATAGGGTATTCATCTTGGATCTCAACTTATGCTTTGAAACAATCCATATATACTTTTACTAGTGGGCTACTATATTGTAAGGACAGGCAGAATTGACGAGGATATTTTGGACAACTGCATACGGCATGTAGCTCTTCAGTACATGGGGTATTCCGTTTCCTCTGTCTATATTGGTTTAGGTTACTTATTTTGGGGTCTTGCACTAAAAAGCTTGTAAACTAAGTATATAGGGCATTGATAACCCTACCCACGTTAACGTTAACAGGTTTGGTACTATACCTATTAGTGCCTGGAAGGTATTAGTTATACGTAGCACAGTGGGACGCCACCGCCCTCCATATAAATCCACCATTGTCATACTCACTTAATCGTGGTTTGTGAACTTGTATAGCATACTCGTCTTACTATGATGTGTGATATGTACTCATGTTTTTACACTCGCCCTCTGTAATTCTGCTCGTCCCTTGCATGAGCTTCCGAATTCTACTGTGCATAGGTATTGGTTACTTGCCCATATGGTAGAATGTTAGGCATTGATCTACAGCTTTTTGGGTACCACAAAAGCAATGTTGAACATATGGTTTCTCGCTGGCATAGAACCGATGGCTTCTTACTGCCAGGTGCCTTGCCAAGCTCCGATTCTATTGGAGGTGTTGCGGGTACTGGTGTGGGTAGTTACGCCGGGCTGCTGGGGCCCGGCTCGTCCCTGAAGTGGACTCGCACCTGGCACCAAACTATTGGACAGGCTATGGCTAATCTGATTGGACCATGAGTCTGGCTGGAGTCTGATTGGTATATGCAACATTGTGCCGACTGAGCTCGAGCCCGAGCCAGAACCTTACCGGCGCCAAGATTTCGGGGCTGAAATACGGGATAAAGAGCTGTGGAACGTCGATCGAGCCGCAAGTCGGCTAGTCACGTGGAGCTCGAGCCGGCGCTCATGCCCAGGCCTCGCCGGCTGGCGCTAGGTGATAAATACTACGAATATGCTATATACTGTAGAATCTAGCCTGTAAGAAAGCACTTGCGATTAAGAAAGCAATCGAGTATACGAAACGTCAAGGTACCCAGAACCCGTAAGTAAGAAACAGAGAAGATTTTCTAGCACAGATAAGAAATGAACATACTGCCTTAGAACATCGAGTCCTTATCACAAAATGGATTGCAGATGCATGGTCTCATATATGTACTACCAAATTCTTATAGATTCTATCTTTTAAGAAATGTGGCACCACCGTACAGTCTGAAGGCACGGAGGTTGCTGAGACCAATACCGTAGTAATTGGTGAGTAAAACAGTAGAACCCTATAAGACAGTATCTGTATATAAGACAGGGGGGCGCTTGCAGGTTCTGTGGATAAGGCAGTATTCAAATGTCACATGACTAGGGTTGAAGTTTTTTGCAGAAGTGTCATCCCCAAACATCACGAAAATGTCGACTCCCAAACGCCTATGCCTTTGAATCCGAGTCTTCAAAATATCCGTTTTCGGATTCCGACAATAGCAGCACTGCAAGCCTAGATATTGATCATCTATTAGGTACCAAGCATAAGGTTTCAATACACTCCTGCCACCGTGAAAACACCGCGACATGAGGGTAACATTAAAATTGATATATATATATCCCTAGCGCAATTGTATATCTCTCGCATATGGTGATTGGGAGTGACAAATGCGTACATACCAAGTTCCAGTATTCTGTTTGGAGTCACCACTGTGCCATCGTGAACCCGTGCAGAGGACTCACCTCCTGGCAGGGGCCTGGTTCCTCGACCAGACCTGCTTCTGTGAATGGTGGTAAGCTAGCGCCTAGTTACTGTACCAGATATCCACACCATAATTGTACATACGAAGTCCCTTCTATGCTCAGTATACGGCGGAGTGGGTACCCGATATGGATCGTGTGCAAGTATATGTGGAAAGCCTGATCATAGTGGCATAGACTGCTAGCGGCGCCTCTTTATAAGTTTCAACTCTATGCACACCCTCACAGTGATACAGGCAGTCTAAAAGCACGCATACGCCCGGCCTGCAAGTTTCGCCCTATGTAATATATATCTACATATCATTCTCTACCTCTACTACCTCTAGAGCTGTGTGGAGACTTCATGACGTGGAATTTGGGCTACCGGGACTCGCAATACCAGAGAGGGGATCGCTTTGTTGCGCTGGAGTGACTTGCTTTTACTCGCTAACTGGCATACAATCCCCAAGATATCTTACATTTATCGTGAGATTCTCGTGGTGTTACTGGTTTAGATTCGATACCGTATACTTTCGCCTGTAAGAAACGTTTCTTAACCAATAGGTTACCCAAAATTTAGTTTTTTTATAAGGGGTGTTATACACGGGGCCTTTTGGGCGATGCTATATAGTCAACATCTTGCTTTTCCTCATTACTAAGGACGGATTCAAGGTCCGAGTCGCCTGGATCAATTTGGACACTCAGTAGGAGCGGTGCCAACAACAGATGCAGATGCGGTGAGGCTGTTAGCTGATGAGCTATGATAGTTGGGAAGGCCAGCAATACCGTAGTAATTGGCGAGTAAGGCAGCAGTCTTAAACACGGTACGGGAGCCCAAGGGTATGAAAATACTGTCTAATATACGGATACTTTCTTAAATACAAGACCTTTAATCTATGTCTCTCATACGCCGCCACTAATCCACAATTTCCGAACCTAATCTAACACGTGGTATAACAGCTTAACTATCTTGTACTTCTTCAGTGTCAACGCTTCCAATAATCTCACTGTCTTGTGACTGTTGCATCAATACCTCGGATTTCCATAACCCTTAATTTTGCATATTGGAAATACCGGAGGAGGTCGGGAACTTAACTAGGAACTTGATATCTTTAGGTCTGATGACATGAATTCGAGCCTTCAGGGATAAGTAGATGGTTTTAGTAAGTATTTGCAGCCCCCTGTATGCATATATACTGTATATGAAAAATCACTTTATACTAAACAAACTATGCTTAGTTTTTTGTCGATGAATTGAGGAGTTGCTTCCAAGCATGAGCATGAAACATATAGCTATGTATAGCCCCCCTCCCCAACACCTATTTCTTCCTCCATGACGCTTCTGAGTTAATAGACTTTCCCACGGACAACAGCCGCAGACTCATGAGCATGAGGCATATCTACGGGTATTAACCAAGCCATGGATATTAGATATTACCTGAACTTGCAACCAACATAGCCTAGTCTCGCAATTTTAACATACCATCCGACTATCCAATCCGCATTCGATTCCTGCAGATTCCTGCAGATCTCAGATCTCTACAACCTTATCTGAACCTATCGGTGCAACACACCAGAGCGAGTTTAACTGCCGAGACATTAGACGCAAGGGCTATTGCAAGCTAACGTTTAAGCTTATAAGCTTGGAGCAATAATTTCAATTGTTCTGTCGGCCTCACGGTAGATCGATATTATATGAGGAGAAACGAGTTGGACAACGTTACATACTTAAGCACGTTGCCGCGACGTCACCGCCATCAAGCCACACAGAGATCCAGCCGCGAACCACTGGAGGGCAGCCTCATACCACTGGAGAAAACACAATTGCAACGAGGAAGTTAGGGAATATCCACCACTGCCTTCTCCAGTGGGTCAATCAAAACAAACAGAGCTGGCTAGTTATAGAGGGGTATCATCAGGCAGCTTGATTCACCGATACCTATACCCAAATCTATATTTCTTCAATTTTTATACCCAATTGGGTTACCAATTGCAAGTTAAATTAAGGAATAATGATGCCATCTACTTCAATTTCCCCTTCTCCCAAAAAACCACCCATCCCCTCACCCCCTCCCGTACTGCATGGCCAGGGCGCAGAGGCCATCTCCGAGAAAGCGCTTGTCCGCAAACTCGACCGCAACATCATCCCGCTCGTCATGGGGCTGTACCTATTCTCCTTCCTCGACCGTGTCAACATCGGTAACGCTCGTCTGTATGGACTTGAAGAAGATCTAGGCCTGGTTGGGGTACAGTTCCAGATTGCGGTGTCGATTTTATTCGTTACTTATATCGTAAGGCCTACCTTTATACCCCGGGATATATGTGGTGGAGGAGGGGGAGGAATGGGCTAACATGTATCTGGGATAGATTTTTGAGATTCCGAGTAATCTGGTGCTGAAGAAGTTTCACCCGAGGAGGTATATTGCGGGGATAACAATTGGGTGGGGGATAGTGGCGACGTTGACGGGGGTGGTGAGGGATTATAAGGGGTTACTGGGGGTTAGGTTACTATTGGGGGCGTTGGAGGCGGGGCTGTTTCCTGGGTTGACGGTGAGTTTTGGTTTAACTCTTTTACTTTCTTTTATTTTCGGAGGAAGATTTTGGGATTCTCTGATGTATGGAGCGTGGAGCAAGAACCGATGGAATAAGGTGAATGGCGTGGATCGATCGATTTAAGTCGTTCGAAATATTCTGGGTGAGATTGGCGTAGAAGAATGGGTGTTGGAACATGCATAAGGTCACTTTGAGCTTCATTGGTAATATGGAAGGGCTGTGAAGAAGTGGAAAAAGGGCTGATAGCGAAATTGTGTAGGCTGACTTTGACTATGGTTATTTTTGG
>Ga0307511_10008363_pt1 | contig 10354 bp, 10 predicted proteins | sample 13_EM_MG_FD_200266 | JGI IMG/M metagenome (GOLD analysis project Ga0307511, IMG submission 200266) | Populus trichocarpa ectomycorrhiza microbial communities from riparian zone in the Pacific Northwest, United States - 13_EM | ecosystem: Host-associated > Plants > Roots > Unclassified | place... | reverse complement strand
TACAACTGATATCGATATGATTGGCTTGTTGATGCTGAACCCCTGTGCGGTGCCACTGGTATCGGTGAGCTCGGTAGCGGTTGTGTATTAGCCTCGGAGCTGGTGTTGATAGGCCGCTGACTTTTAGGCTACCGAAGTATTCCCGGGGAATAAATTCGTTGTGCTAGTGTTGGTGCTAAGGTCCCAAGTCCCTCGAAAGCATTAATGACTTACCTTACTTATCCAAAAGATCGTTGGTGATATGCGGAGGATATATAGGGGTAAGAGAGAGGCTGTAGATCCTGGTTGCTGCTGATAGACTGCTTCAGGAGGGTATCGTATGGGGTCGCTGGGTGAGGAAGGGCAGGGAGATCGGTCGCGCAATGTATTAGGGACCTTCTTCTTATTCCAGAATGACGACGGAGATCCAATAACGGAGATCCACTAGCGGAGGGGTGATACGCCTTCGGGAGGGTATCTACTTATATTAATAATGTTAAGGCAAGGGTTCCGGACGAATACGGGTACGCGGAGCACCCGGACAATCCATCAGGCTCGTTTGGAGATGCGCTGCCTCATCATACCCCAAATAACTAGAATGGGTTACCAAAAAAAAATTAGAGTAGGGAGATGACGTAGTTAGAAGGAGCACATAATATACAGCGAGGAAGCCCCAGGCGAGAGAGGTTGGTAATGGTGTTAGTGAGGTGGAAGCGTGGGTGTGGTGTGAAGGAGGACGTCGAGAGGAGTGCTCCAGAGCGCACAAGTTCAGCGGAATGAGGCGAGAGTGCGTGGACCACATACGTGTTTTTACAGTCTTGTCTGCACATCAGAAGCTATTATCCGCGTAATCGAATAATGCTATTGTTTGTAACGCCAGGACTTGATTGGCGCGTGAGACGCGCGGAGGTTGAATAAAACACCCAAAGCAGGCAAAATAGTCTTAAGTTGGTTTGAATGAGCTGCCAATCATACTCAGAGTAGAGGAATCGTAGGGTGATATACTGTATCTTAAATCAAGGGAACAGGGCCCCCAGGCTACCCTAGAGATTTTTGAAATATCTGGATGATCAGGTCAACCAGTTGGTCGAGGTGTGACCACTGCTCTGTCTGTTAATCGTGAACCATCACTTGCAGTAAGTATGATATCTAATACGCACTTTGCATAGTCTGGCTGCGCACCCTCTCATATAAGGCCACAAACCTGCCTGTGTAGATTTTGTGGGTTGGGGTTTCTCTGCTGGTCGGCGGCCCAGCATGGCTCAAGTCGCTTGGCGCTCAGCCCCTGACGAGCGGGGAACAAGAATCACCACCAGAAGTTCAACCACCTATACAACTACTTCCGATGTTTTCATTTCCAATCTCTGCCGACAACAGTAATTCCAAGTTCCACCATCTCTAAATGTCTCGATTCCTTGGGTTTGGGAAGCCAGGTGGTGCAGGGTACCCTGCCGCAGAGCCTCAGGAGCGGAAGAGGGACAGATTCCTTGGGTTCCTCAAGCCGCACCCCCGAACCTCTTCACCTAATCCTACGAGTTCAGCTTTGCAGCAGACACCTTCACCAGACCCGTCTGTTGCAGTTTTACAGCCGGCGCCTTCACCTTCACCGCCGAGTTCTGTTTTACAGCAGGTACCTCCGCCTAATCCTCCTACCGCGGTTTTACAGCAGCCGCCTTCAAATAATATATCGAGTTCAGCTTCACGACAAGGACTTTCACCTACCCCGTCCGGTTCAGTTTTACAGCAGCCAGCGCCACCTGTTCCCACTACCGGTGGGGGTAATGACCTATGGACTGAAGCTTATCATAAGCTCCCGAATGAACTGAAACAGCAGTTAAGCAAGAACGCACCCGCTGATAAATTGCAGACTTTGCAGAATATGTTACAAGTGGCAATTCAGGCAAAAGAGGCAAATAAGGCGAAAAGGCTGATGTTAAAATGGGGAGATAAGGAGATCGATGTGCAAGAGACAGCTGACAGACTTGTTGGCTGGATCACCAAATTTAGGGAGGTGGGAGACATAGCGGTGCAGTATGACCCAGTGCATGCTGCTTTGCCTTGGGCGGGGGTTAGGTTTATTTTACTGGTTTGTAGCATTATCAAAACTTTTACGGTGACTTTTACTAATGGTTAAATGATTTCATCTAGCTCGCTGTTGGGGAACAGGAGAAATTTGCAGCAGCTATTGTTGGAATGGAGCGCGTTGCCGTGTTAATTGGCCGCTGCGCCATATATGAACAGCTATATCTGACCGGCGATGTCCCAAAGAATGCGGAAGAAGCGACAGAAAATCTTCGGAGGGGGTTACTTACTTTATACACGGCTATACTGCAAGCCTTGTGTCGTTTGCTCAGGGTATTCAAGGGTAGAATCCCCTTTAGTACATCTAGTGAGTATTACCCGACAAGACTAATGTCTCCTAGGAAAATGGATCGATAAACTGAAAACCCCGGAATCTGCTTTGGCGGAGATCGGCGCGATTGACGAGCCAGAGTCCGCACTCAACTCTGTTGTTAGTGCCGTTGGAGATTGCTGTACCGGACCTGAACCCACCTGCTCCTGGCATTCATGCGTCTAACACCAATTATGCAGATCACTCAGCTGCACGTGAACATAACAAAGGTATGAATTCAAGCTCATTCCTTGCCGAATGTGATGCTAAACCGTGAGTCACCACATTAGAGAAGTTTCATAAGCTTCAACAGCTTCTGAATTATTTTATCCCTGTTATCTCACGGATTGATGAAAATGTCACAAGAATCGATAGATATGTGGGCGACATTTACAAGGATATTGAAGGCGAGTACGAGGGAAACACCCAGCATTGAACCCCACGTATTGATTGACGTGGCTATTTCCAGAAAATAAGAGGAACACTATTCTTCAATGGTTTTCAACCATCCCCTACCAAAGTCATCATGATTCCGCATGTGAGGGTCGAGTTGAACATACTGGCACATGGTTATTCAAAAGAGTGGAGTTTGTGAGCTGGGAGAATTCAAAAACGCCATCCATATTATGGTTGCATGGAATTCGTAAGTCAACATCCGGATTATAAGTCGGAGTTCGCTAGTGCTAATAGATCCTGTCCTTCAATCAGCTGGCGCCGGAAAAACCAAGCTCGTGTGAGTAACCACAATTTCCATGTAAATTTTCCATTAGAGTATATTATGACGAACGTCTTCTTCCAGTTCCGCCACAATCGAGTATCTAAATTCTACGAACACTGTTCAATTTGATAGAGTTGCATTCTTTTATTGCAAACGAGACGAAGAAGACCGCCGAGACAGAGAGAAAGTTCTGCTTTCCCTGATCAAGCAACTAGCATGCCCTCCAATAGATAAAACTCGCAGGCGGACACGCATCTGTGCAGAGGCTCTGCAAGCCTACGATACCGAACAGAACGACCCATCATCTCGCCGCCAGCTTAACTTTGACTCCTGTCTAAAACTCTTAGGTCAATTAGTTGAATGCTTTCGGCATCCGGTGGTTGTATTAGATGCTCTGGATGAATGCACCGAGGAGGTTCGCAGTCAATTGTTACGAGGCCTGCTCTCTGTAATAAGGAAAGCAAAACGCCCCTTCAAGGTGTTCATATCTAGTCGCCATAGCCTGGATATTGAAACACGCCTGCAGGATTTGCCACATGTTTGTATCGAGGCAAGAGATAACACCGAGGACATTGCCAACCATGTGCAGCAGGAGCTCACCTTAGCAATTCAAGATAAAATGCTACTTCAAGGAAACGTGTCTCAAGAACTGCGGAAATGTGTGGAAGAAGTGATTTTGAGAGACGCCAACGGAATGTAAGGCCATATATCCACTTAATGTAGACCTCACTAATCCCTAACATATATATATGATTTAGGTTTCTCTGGGTTGACTGGCAACTACGTGAGCTTTGCAAACTCATGCGTGAATCGGATATTCGCGCTCGGCTAGGGATGCTTCCCAAAGGTCTGACCGGGGTCTATCACGAGATTGTTAGTTCTATAAAGTCTCAGCCTGATTGCAACGTCGACTTGGCCATACGTGCATTGCAGTGGATGCTGGTTTCCGAACGTTCTCTGAAGCCTGGAGAGCTCGTTGTGGCAGCACAGCTCAACCCATCTATGCAGGTCTCTGTGGCAGGTTCTGCTCCAACCCTAGACCCGACATTAACAGCAGAGCTGCTCATTCACTCATGCAAAGGGCTGTTATTACTAGATACAAAATTGGATGTAGTTCGCTTTTCACATCTCTCGGTTCGGGAATACCTGGAGGCGCAAAACGAGACATGGGTTATCGATGCGCAATTCTTGGTTTCCGAATCTTGTCTATGGACACTGCAATGTGGAGATTCTCTTAACTCCCCTCTGTACGATTATGCTGCACGAAACTGGTTCAAGCATTGCAGATCTTATCAAGACCTCGTGCTCTCTCGAGTAAGTATCAAAGACACGAAGCATGAACTGAGTATCCTACTCCTGAACAGCTTTCTAGGTTCCTTCGAACATCCGTCTGCCAGTTACGTCAAGTGGGTAGACTGGCTAAACGATTCGAAGACCTGTGAATCCGAAATTAACTATTTAGCAAGGTTAACTCCTGCGTTTTCTGCGGCATTCGCTGGCCTAGGAGAGCTGGTTAGTTGGCTGTGGCACGCGGAAGGGCATGATATGAAGATCAAGCAAAACGATGCCTACTTGCTGCTGGAGTTGCTGAAGGTTGCTTGCCATCATGGAACAGCGTGGATCGTGTTCGAAATGTTGGGGTGGGGGTTTGAGACTCACCATGTTCAGGATGCACTGTGTTTCGCTTCGGAGGCCGGAAATCTCAGCATAGTCAACCTTCTCCTAGATCAAGGCGCAGATGTCAATTACCATCGGGATAATCATAGTACCGCCCTCGCAGTTGCTGCACACGCCGGAAATCTGGAGACCGTCACATTCCTTCTGGATCGAGGTGCGGATGTCAATCTCATTAGTCATGAATATGGTACTGCCCTGGGCGCTGCTGCGTTCAGAAATCCGTGGATATTTCTCACACTCAGCGCGCGGAGTAATTATCTCACTGGTGGTGGAGACTTCCCTCCTACATATGACGACAACCAGGAAATTATCACACTTCTCTTAGATCGAGGTGCGGACATCAATGTCCCTGGTGGTGAATATGGTAGTGCCCTGGGATGTGCTGCACTCACGGGCAACCTGGAGATTGCCGCACTCCTCCTCGATCGAGGTGCGGATGTTAATGTCACTGGCAGTAAGTACGGTACTGCTCTGGGCTGTGCTGTATCCGAGGGTAACTTCGAAATCGTCATACTCCTCTTGGATCGAGGCGCGGAGGTCAACCTCCCGTGTGGTGAACATGGTAGTGCCCTTGGCACTGCTTCATACCAGGACAACCTAGAAATTGTCGCAATTCTCCTAGGTGGAGGCGCGGATGCCAATGCCACACATGATGAATATGGTACTACCCTAGGCGCTGCTGCATTCAACGGCAACCTGGCAATCGTCACACTTTTACTCGATCAAGGCGCGGATGCCAATGCCACTGGTAGCGCTTTTGGTACTGCCCTAGGCGCAGCTGTATTCAACGGCAACCTGGAAGTGGTCACACTTCTCCTCGATCAAGGCGCGGATGTCAATGTCACTGGTGGCGTTTGTGGGACTGCTCTAGGCGCTGCTATATTCAACGGCAACATGGAAATCATCACACTTTTCCTAAATCGAGGTGCGGATATCAATCTGACTGATGGCGTTTGTGGTACTGCCCTAGGCACTGCTACACTCAACGGCAACCTAGAACTCGTCACATTTCTCTTGGATCGAGGCGCGGATGTCAACCTTACTGGAGGTAGTTTTGGTACTGCCCTAGGAGCTGTCGCCGGTGGGCCTCAGGCACCCTTGGAGATCGCTACACTTCTCCACCCTCGAAGTAATGAGCTTGCCAATCACATTCATAATTCTCTTCACTCTCCCGAATATGCTGCCTTGGTCATTTGCCAGCTGAAAATTGTCCTACTTCTCTTGGGTCGGGGCGCGGACATTAATATCACATTTAGTGGTAAATATGGCACTGCCCTAGGCGCAGCTGCATACGGCGGCGAGGTGGAAATGGTGAAACTTCTGCTATCACAAGGGGCCAACCCTGACCTGACGAACAGCGAGGGGGCGCGTCCCCGCGACTTAGCCGAACAGCAAGGGCGTCTAGATATTGTTGAGGTGTTTGGCTCAAGGTGTGTAGAAGGAGAACCAACAGAACAAAACTGATAATGTACATCCAACTGGACCTTACACATTCCAACTTGAACTTATCAATGTAGGATATCTTTGCCGACAATACGTAGCCGGGTGAGCCGCAAACGAACCGGCATGTTTCCTTTTTTTCTTTTCTGATTTTGCCTGATTTTATTCTGGCGCCCTTTGAGTCCCTTATCATAATCGGGTGTAAATATGTTTTGACTAGTATATTCTATCTATGTAATGCCTATCTCTATTGTCAATACATAATAAATAGCGCATTGGCATGTTGCGTTACCGTGGAACTTTGATACAAGCATGTCATCGGGCGGTCGACTCTCATTCCCTTTATGCCGAGCCTAGCTACACGATCTGGGTAGAGGAAGATGAGCAGGATTGGGGTGCACTCGAGGAATGTTTCAGTTACATATCAAGACAGTTATCAGGACGCATAGCATAATACGAGGCCCTTTCCCTGTTTTTTTTCTTTTTCTCTTTCTTTAAGATATTACAGTTCCCGTGCTGTTGCTCTCTTTTATCACCATTACCAACTCCGCATTTCATCACTGTAGCGCCGGCGCGGTCAGATTAACTTGACCACCGTCGGAATCCAGCCGGCATTCCAGCTGGCTCATGCACTGAGGCCGAGTATATGAAAAAAAAATACATAAAATAGCGATTTGGGTCAATTTGTCCGGGAGTCCAGGACCTTGAGCTGGCGTTGGGATATGTATACTGGGGTCGGAAACGCTACATTGAACCCGCGTTAGAAGCAACTCCGATATAACAAGCCCCGAGAATTTGTATGGGAAAATAAAAAAAACCCGCGTTACAGAATCAATAGCGAGTAGTTGCAGGCGTTGTAGAGAATGCGGATGAGTGTCCTTACTATGAAAAAAAAACCGCTCTCCACCAAAATTGCCATCCGTACCCCCAAAACGCTGTATCCCGGGGGCGTCTTTGGTGCTTGACATTGTTATCCATCAGAGGAAGTCCCCCATACCAGTAATTGCATAATCGCTAAAGATGCGTTGTGGTGATTCAACCGGAGATGGGGGCCAATTAGCTATATCTAAGTTAGAATTAGCCCACTGGTGGGAACAATTGTACTAGTAATGTGGAATACCTATATTCCGCTCCGGTAGGTCGATCAAGTGAAACCCCCAAGTGGGAGAACCCTGGACCTAATTAAGTTTAGATATCAGGAACCTTCAGTTATTGCACCGAAGGCTTTAGACTAATATAAAATCTATCAGCAGAGTAAACCCCCATGATTGCACATGCGCTGGAGATCCGCTGAGCTGATCAGAGGGGGGGCGGAGGAGGCAAATTCAATTGCACCAGGGCCTTTGGTATAATAAATTACAACTCTAAATCAATTGATACGGCTGACTAAATCTAGGCAGGCGATGTGTACTCCTATTTATCCATCCCACTCCAGATCCAACCCCCAGTTAGATAGGAATGCATTGTCAAATCATGACAATAATGAATTCAAGGCCAGGAGTTGGACTATATAGGGAGGCTTTCATAAAAGGCAATGTAAAATAAGTTGATAATGTTAGAGTTCGACAGAGTTGAATATTCAATATTGAGAGCGTTTTTATGCGCTATCCGTGAGTTGCAACCACCGCAGGCCTGAGTTACAACCTTAGCATGATCGATGGCTCCGCCTCAGGACACTTCCAAGCACTTAGTGAGCGAGATGAGATATATTTAAGTCCTCCTTCTCCTGTCCCTTCCTCGTCTATCTTTCTAAGTTACAGACTTACAACTGCAAGCATATGTGTAAGCAGGTGTTAGATTTAGAATGCCTAAATACATACAAAAGTATAGACTGGTTGGCACAAACAAAAGTACATCATACACAAGCACCCAGAAATATGATCGAATAAGGGACTTTCAAAGAAGTGGTAGGTGGGATAGCATACAAGGCGATATATCTATTTGGATTCTTTTACATGTATATTTTATTCTTAAAAAATCCGTTACTCATGTTCGATCCCACTGCGGGTACCATGGCAAGCCAGGCGGGATCCCGACTAAATTCCAGGTACGTACAAGTTTATTTACAGGAGAGAGGCGTAGGAAATGCTCTCGCGCATACGATAGGTATTTCCCGACCCGGGTCGTAAAATGAGAGACTAGCCCAAAAGTGGGGGAAATTGGCAACAGGAGGAGCATATATGGAGCGGATTTCTGCATGTAATTTCCTAAGATCATTAGAGCATAGTAGCGAAGCATATAGCGATTATAAAAGCAAGCCCCGGCCGAATATACCAATATTCCACAATCCTCTGTTCGTAACCTGGTTCTTCCAAAAGAAGTGAATCCTGGTCCCACAATTAACGAAAGTGCGATGCCCCTCCCTTCAAACTCACGAGTGGAAAGCAGCAAGTTCATCCCAATCCTCTGCGTCAGCGGAAAAATAAAGTCTCCAGATATCAAATGTTCTGTTCGGGTGAGGGGACTCGGAGCCTGACCCATCTGACCCACTCGGAGCCCGTGATGTGAAGGAACTTGATTTCCTACTGATCTGCAGTCTTTGTGCCCCGTGGGGGTGTCAGGATGACCAGAGAAGAGTGTCTTCTCGGCAGTCCTCCTGTAGGAGCCAACCGCATTGTTAGTATCCCCCCACACTCGAGGTTTAGTTGCTGATCCCCTCTTTGCCTTTTGTTGCAGCACGGATTTTACTAGCTTCTAGGGGCTGTGTCCCATGGTGCAGCGACCGTGCTGGAGTGGATCCGTGGAGGCATCGCAGGTGGTTTGCAGAGATGTGTATGTGTTTATGCCAGCATGCACAGTCGAGGTATCGGCGATATTGCGGAACCGCAGTGGCCACCGCATACCTGAGGCACTAAACTGCAGCAGGATGTCATTTTGTTTCCTCCGGATCGGTCTCCCCCTCTATCTGGATAGAGATAGCCTTAAGATGGGGTTACTGGTTGGCAGTCTGTAGAGTCGTCAGGGCTGCTATTTCCGACACTGGCTTGCTGCATGATACCACTGATATCGATATGATTGGCTTTGCTGATGCTGGACTGCTGTGAGGTGCTACTGATGTCGGCGGTTGCGGGCTCGGTGTGGGTTGCGTTGTTATATAGCCTCGGAGCTGGTGTTCCTGAGGTGGCGGCTGGCTTTTGGGATTCCGGATGAAATCCCGACGAATAAATTCGTTGGCTAGATTGATGTGGCGTTAGTGTTAGCTTCCCAAGACGTGCGGAAACATCAATGACTTGCCTTTATTATCCGAAAGAAGATTGATAGATAGCACGTGGAGGGTAGGTTCAAGGCACAGGGGCCAGTATTGAGTTGTTGATGCTGGACTTTTGTGCGGCAGTGGCGAGCTTGTGCGGGTTGTGCTGTTACCCTCAGAGCTGGTATCGATATGGATTTGGGTCCCGCGTGCATCCCCCAGTAATAAATTCCTTGGCTTCGTTGGTGTTGGTGCTGGCTTCCCGAGACGCGGGGGAGCACTAATGGCATTTCTTAGTGATCCAAAAGGAGGTTGGTGGCACGCGTAGGATATGTAGGGACAAGAGGGTGAGGTGGGGTAGAGTGGGTCAGTAGCGCATCGTAGTGAGATGTGGTGAAGAAGGATAGGAAGGTCGGTGGCAGAATTTATTCGAGAATTTCTAGAATGGCGGCAGAGATTCAATACAAGAGGGGATAGTGGGGGTAATATAGCTTCCGGAGGGTATTAAACCATGTTAATGATAAGATACGAGCTGCGCGCTCTAGCCTAACATGGGTATGGAGGTACAGGGGTTCCATCAGGCTCGCATGGAGTTTCGGGTCCCCGTCATAGCCTAGATAGCTTGGATATGAGTTACAAAAAAAACAAATAGAGTAGGGAGGTGATGCAGTCAGAAGAAGAACATAATATATCTACCTATATTAGAGAAGCTCCAGGCGGGAGAGGTTGGGAATGGTAAAAGCGTGTTCTCGTTCCCGCCACTCTAACCTGATCTTGGCACCGACATCAACTTCCAAGGACTGAGTGATTACGAGAACTCCGCAACCAGGACCCCCCCGACGTCGGCGTTTGATTTATGTTATTCAGCGCGCTCTCACGAGCAACTTGATCTATTTTATTTATCTCCATTTGCGAAACTACAAAATCCCCCCGAGGGTAAAGTTTCTGAACTTTTCCG
>Ga0307511_10008362_pt1 | contig 10355 bp, 8 predicted proteins | sample 13_EM_MG_FD_200266 | JGI IMG/M metagenome (GOLD analysis project Ga0307511, IMG submission 200266) | Populus trichocarpa ectomycorrhiza microbial communities from riparian zone in the Pacific Northwest, United States - 13_EM | ecosystem: Host-associated > Plants > Roots > Unclassified | place... | reverse complement strand
TTTTCCTCCCTAGGCACTCTGACGATTTTGACTACCCTGCCCTTTGAGCTAGCATGGCTTTGACCTTTTCTGAATACAATATCATGGTCGGATCTCTAGCTTCATAGATTCCCTAGCATTGCCCCACAATCAATTGGGAATCACTGTGCACCTGTAGAGGATACGCCTTCAGGGCTTCCGCTAGACCCAAACCTGTTATCACAACCTCATACTCGACCACATTGTTAGTAGTTGGGAATCCAAACCTAAGCTCATATTGGTAAACCTGCCCCTCTGGATTGATAAGAAGGATCCCCGCTCCGCTTTCTTCTTGTGTGGAGCTATCATCCACATAGAGTCGCCAATCTTGAGAGAAGATCCACCCGGGTGACCCAGGGTCTTCTAGCTTCGGATTGGGAGAAAGATCCTATGTGGCGACCTTTTCAAATCTGCATTCAGCTATGAAGTCGTCCAAGGCGCAGCCCTTTGATTGCAGGCCTTGTCCCATACTGCAATCCATCTTCTCCTAGTTTCACTACCCATTTCACCAGTCGTCCTAACATGTCCAGTTTGTGAAGAATCTGCCTTAGAGGTTGGTCTGTCAACACTACCACCTGGTGTGCCTGAAAGTAGGCCCTTAGATTCTGGGAAACTGTCATCAGTGCTAAGGCCATTTTTTCTACTACAGGTAGCGGGTTTCTACATCTAGTAGTGCTTTGCCAGCATAGTAGACTAGACGTTGTACTCCTTCTTCCTCCCTGACCACTACCGCACTAACAGCCCGGTCTACCACCCTCAATTATAAGAACAAGGTCTATCCTTCTCTAGGTTGAGAGAGAACATTTGGGGAGGAGAGGTAAATCTTCTGTTCTTCGAAAGATTTCTGACATTCAGGTGTCCATTGGAAGTTGGGGGCATTCCTTAGGACTTTAAAAAATGGCGAACTTCATTCCCCTAGTTTAGCTATGAACCTGTTCAAAGCGGCTAACCTCCTTATGAGACATTGTACTTCCTTCACTGTTTTGGGGGGATTTATGCCTAGTAGGACTTGTATCTTCTCCGGATTAGGCTCAATCCCCCTGTAGCTAACCAGAAAGCCCAAGAATTTCCCTTCTCGGATGGCGAACACACACTTGAAGGGGTTGAACTTCATATTGTGGTCCTCCAGTACTTGGAAGACTTCCTTGAGATCCCGCAGGTGTTGTCCAAAGGTCATACTTTTCTCCAATATATCATTTATATATCCCTCCATGATTCTGCCTAACTGATGCTTAAACACTTTGTCGACCATCCTCTATTATGTGGCCCCTGCATTCTTCAAATCGAAAGGCATGAATCTGTAGCAATAGGTCCCTTCTTCGATTATAAAGGATGTCTTTTCTTCATCAGTTGGATGCATGGGGATTTGATGATACCCGAAGTATGCATCCAAGGAGCTAAGAAACTTGTACCCGTTGTTAAATCCACCAGTCTATCTATCTTGGTGAGTGCATAGCTATCCTTTGGGCAAGCTTTATTTAAGTATGTGAAATCCACACACATTTTCCATTTGTCGTTGGCCTTCTTTACCATCATAAATTTTGCAAGCCACTCAGGGTAGGTCACCTCCCATATGAATCCTACTGACATGAGTTTGTCCACCTCTTCAGCAATGGCTTTCTGCCTATCCCCCCTCACACTTTTCTTTTTCTGACATACAAGGGGAAAACTGGGATTTACACTCAGCCGGTGTGAAGCTATTTCAGAGCTGATCCCCGGCATCTCCTCTAGACAAAAGGCAAAGTTACCTCTGTGTGAAACCAGCAGCTCCGTGAGGTCTTGTTTCTATTGGTTGTTCAGGGTGCAACCTACTTTCGTGGCCTCCTTCTCTCTAGGCCCCAAACAAACTTCAACCAGCTCTTCAGCTGCCTCTATTCTGACCTCGGGCTTCTCCTCATAGGTTTCAGGACGATCAATCAACATGGTCTTCTTGCCCTTCAGGCATGTGTTAGCACACTCTCTCGAGATTTCTTGATTTCGCTTCACCGCTGCTATTCCTTTACTGGTTGGGAATTTCAGGGTTAGATATTTAGTGCTGACTTCTGCTCTGAGCTGATGGAGTAGTGGCCTTCTGATGATGGCATTGTAAGGGAGGTGGGTAATAATGACCATGAAGGTCTATTGGAGAGTTACACAACAAGGTGCAGACCCCATAATGACGATCAACCCCACTACTTCCTTTACGGGCACTGTTGTCCCTTCTATCCCGATGAGGGGTGTTGGCACTAGAGTCATTCTGGAGTCATCTATTCCTATCTTCATCATGGCCTCAGCTGACATGATGTTCACTAAGCTGTCATTATCCACTAGTATCCTGTGAACCTTGTGTCTTTCCATTACAGTGGAAATCACCAAGGCATATTCATGCGGGTATTCAATCCCCCGTCCATCAGTAGGGGTGAAGGTGATAGGTTCATACCAAAACCTTTCTTGGTTCGCTGCCACTAAGACTTGATCCCCCACCCTTGTCCTCTTATTTCTAGCAACACCCACATTAGTTGTTGAGCCCCCCAGTATGATTAAGATCTCAGAGAGTGTTGGTCCCTGCTGTCTTACTTTGTCTCTCTCCCTGTCTTGAGATGGATCTTTTTTTAAGAACGGTATGAGGTATCCTTGAGCTAGGAGCCTCTCCACTTCTTTTATAAGAGCATTACAATCCTCGGTGTCATGTCCCCTCTCCCTATGAAGCTGGCAGTACTTCTTGGAGAACTTAAGGTTGGGATTGGGCTTTAAGGGAAGAGGATATTGAAGCAAGTTTTGGCCTTTCAGAGCTGTATAGATGTTAGTGTAACTGGTATTTACAGGGGTATAGACCCTTTTGGGTTTACTGGGATGTTCTCAGAGGGGTCCTTTCTTCTTAACCTCTTGTCGTCTGAATGGGAACGGTTCCTGTTGTGGGGGTTCATCATTAATGCCTCCTCTATGGACCTGAGTGGAGCTTCTACGAGCAGCCAAGGCTTCCTCTACTCTTATGTGACTCTCAATCATTCGCTTCACCCTCAGGAAAGTTATGTTCCGTAATAGGTGGAGTTGCTTCCATAACTTTTCATTTCTGACTCCTTTGATCAAATCCTCAGAGGCTATGGGCTCCAGTAGGTCCTCAACCTAAAGCATTTCTTCATTGAATCTCCTCAGATAGGCCCAAGTGGGCTCCTTTTTGCCTTGGACAATCCTAAATAATTTAGTGGAGCTTTTCTTCATGGGGATGTTGATGCTGAAACGTGCCACCAGCTTGGCACATAGGTCTTGGTAGCCCGAGATTGACCCTGACTTCAGGTTATTGTACCACCTCCTTACGTTCCCCCTGAAGGTGGTGGACAATATCTTACACATCCCATCATTGTCATGGATGACCAGCTCAAGGCTCCCCCTCATATTTTGGATATGCTCCCGAGGGTCTGTGAGTCCATCATACGTGTCTAAGCTCATCTTTGCGGACAAATACTCCTTGGGTACTCTGGCTTCCTGAACTCTCTTGTACAGTGGAGAGCCTTCCACCTGATACTGGTGGGCAGGTTAGTGATGCTCTGAGACCTCCTCGATCCTTTTTCTATGTCGTTCCCGGTGTGGACCAGATGAACTGTACAAATCCGACATGGAATGGTGGGAGGGGTGATCTTTTTCTCTCCCACGGTGGCTAGTTTGATTTCTGTAGGAATGCTCACTTCTTAATGGAACTGTGGGGTGGTGTGAATGTTCTCGAGTTGGACTATGAGAACGATGCCTGAATGGTTCCCCTTTATTCTGGATGTGCGTCCATGACATGCCTAGATAGAACCACACATCAAAGCTTAGTTTCTTGCTGGAGAAGTAATTAGCTTTTTGTAAGGTTCCCACAGACGGCGCCAATTGATGGGGTTATAAAAATCACAGGGAATCTTCTAGGGTGAATTATTCCTTGAAATCACCCCACATCTTTTATGGTGTATTTAATGACCTCCACTTCAAGACCACGAAGGCTTTTCCTTGGGCAAATCTTTCTCTAGGAGAATATTAGCTCTTTTTGGAATAAATACCTGCACAAAGTCCTTCGGGGGTGTTGATGGGGGACCTTCCGAAGATCAAGTTAGTATCATGTATTTTTTATGTAACAAAAGACATTAATGGAAGTATTAATGAGCTTTTATGAAGATAGAAAAGAGGATAAGGAAGAAGATGGAGAATTCATGAAGAATAAGTCGTGAATGTGTTTTGTCCTAGAGTATAAGGTTTTTCTCCCCCTTCTTTTCCTGTCTATTCATGCTTCCTTTTATATTACCCGACTTGACTTGCTTTATGCAACGTAAGAGGGATAAAGATGTAATCTTGTAATAGTAAAATAATATTATTCTACTGCTCAAGCCATCACATCAATATAAGCATGGGCTGTTTGTTCGTATTTAATGGTATTATAATGGACATCATGATTATCAATTCAGGCTCAGGATATTGGGGGCTCACTGTAGAGTGACTCTTCAACTTCACACCCAATCTAAAGGATGTTGGGGTTAATTCACGCCCCAAGCCCAAGAGATAGTTGGGCGTGGACGCGTATGCGCCCAACATAAAGTTGGGCGTGGTCGCCCCCGAACCCAACGTGGGACTAGGCGTGGACGCGTCCTCGCCCAACGTAGAGCTGGGTGTGGTCGTGCCCGGGCCCAGTCGTGGGACCGGGGTGGGCGTGGTCGGGCCCGGGCCCAGTCGTGGGACTGGGCGTGGACGCGTCCGCGCCCGACTTAGAGTTGGGCGTGGTCGCGCCCAGGCCTAATCATGGGACTGGACACCCGAAAAGACATAGCTTCATTTTGGGTTATGCTTTTCTCGCATTATCTCTTAAATGAGGTTGATTTGAGAAACAATGACCCATCAATTAGAATTAACATTTCATTCTAATTCTTTCTTCTTCTTTTTTATTTTCTTTGTTCTCATTTCAAACCTTATTTGCTGATAATTAAACCCTACCTTAATGCTAAAGTTGGCATTGTTATGCGTTTAAACTAAAATAGTTGCGACTTTAAGATAATATTGATTTACTTTTGAAACAAAACAAGGTAGCCCTTGCTATTAATCAAAAGCACAATTGCTTATTATAAGATCCCCTTTTTTTTCTATTTAAAATGACAACTTTCCTCTTTAATCAGTTTTTTTATATACTATTGATTATTTGAAAATTTGTATTACTTTTTTTAATTTTTAGATTTTTTAATTTAAAAATTGTTGTAACAAAAAAAATGCATCCATTTAAAAAGCTATAAATTATCTAATATAAATGAACATATTTGTATAAATATTTTTAATATGACAAGATTCTTTTCGATTAGTTGATATCTAAAAATCACAATAATAAAATTTAATCAGATATTATTTAATGCATCATATGCGGTTGTACTCAATCACATCAAAAACAGGTGAAATTTGTTCTTGAACCTCCCCTTATAATTAACTCGGAGATGAATTGTACCTCCGTGTCCACCTCCTTTCATCATCGAGCAGTCGGGAGATTATTCTCAACTTCCAAATTTGCTGCGGCAACTAACGATCCACAATGGTTAGCCACCTTTCATAAATGATCTTGTGGGTCCCACAGATCTTCCTCCTCCGTTTTCATTTTGGAATTGCTGAAAGAAGGACATGAGCCTTCATCATTCTCAAAAAATCAAAATAATTTACAGAAAATCACTTTAAAAAAAAAAACAAACAAAATCAATCATAATCACTCCCCATGATAAGGACACATTGTTTCCATACTATATATCAAGATCGAATGAGAACAAAAGCAATCTAGTTGTTTGACTTTTATTGCATGAAGATTCCATGTAGTTCTTGGTCACCACAGTGGGCGTCCTTAAAATAAATTTCTTTTAATATTTCACTTTCTTGTATCATTCTCTCCCACTTGATTACCAAGCAAACTTTAGGGTTTTTGCATGAATCATTCAAGGGATGAGATAACGACTATTTTCTTCTTTTTCTTTAGATTTATAACTTTGCTTTGATGCGGAGAAGGCCAATATCTTCTTTGAGTGATGATGATAATTATGGTGGGAGTGGCTAAGTGTGTGTTGGTGATTGCATTGCTAGTCATGTGTGCTTCCCATCATCGAGACAAGGGAGGACCCCTTTGAAATCAAACCGTTGAAAAATATCACATGAGCTCAAAACTTTGTATATAAATTCTTCTTTTTTTTTTTCAAAACTTGTTTCCTACCATAAGAGATAAGCTTGGATCGGTATGCTTTGTCTAAATCATTTAAGCTTCCAACTCCCATCCTTTTCAAAAGATACATTTGCTGATTTGAATAGCAAGATAGGATTATGATTTTAAGATTCAATCAACACGGTGAGTTCTAGTCATTTCTAATCAATCCAATGGACTGATGTAACAGTACCTCCTTAGTTTTAAAATTATGTTAATTCTTGTGAAGAACTTCTGGAAATGGTGGGCTTCGAGACTCACATTCACGAGTATATATTAAAAAAAGAAGAGCAAAAAAATATATATTTCTTTTTTACTCTGATTATTTTTAGATGAACTCATGCGTCAATCAAGATTAAGTATTTTCTTTAAATAATTTAAGAATACATTTTCAATCACTTGAATTAAAAAATAAATTATTTTAAATGTAAAGCTTGAGATTCAAACTCGAAAAGCAAAAGGATACACATTACATTGCATAGATGTATATAATATATCTTTGTTGGAAGGTATGGGATGGTAAATAGGCTTATTTTGTCAAATTAACCTAAAACAATCTTTGATTAACAAAAATATTCTCAAACCTAAACTAAAAGTCATATACTACATTGGAAGATTATAAATATTTTTAGTAGCTAATATAATGGTATCTTTAAAGGTGAAAATTGAACATGTAAGGCACTAAATTAAGTTTTATTGAGAGAAAAAAACCTAAGCAATGTGGACTTTATATAAAATTAGGTTCATAGTGCATATGTTCGGGATGGGGTTTGGGTTGAGTGTAAAATACTTTTATTGTATATAAATGTTATTTTTTCACCATCCTGTGATTGTTTACTTGTCCAGATTCATTAAATCCGTTAGGATTAAATGTCTTGCTTGATAATTTTCATATAATTAACACCTAAATAATATATTTTTCTTCTAATTAACTCCTGACAATATACCTTTTGAAAATCTATTTGTCAGGAAATAATTATGAATAATTCAAATTAATTATGCTATTGTTTGTATCCGTGGTCACCTAAATAATATTTTTTTTTTGAAATCTTGCAAATAAGTATTTTTTAAATATAGTTTCATATTTTGTAGTTACCACTAGTCTAATTAAATTATTTATAAATTTATATAAAAGAATTGTGTACTTTTATACTATTTTCTTAATAATACGTACATGGTCCCTTGTATTCCGATCAGGCACCATGAAAAACTTTAAGGTAAGGGCAATTGGAAAAGGCCATTCTAAGCATGACACAGGGAATACAGTTGTGGAGTCATTCTTATGATTTAGAACACTAGCTACCTATTTAATAGTGTGAAGTTAATTTGATAAAATGATCCGAGAATATCATGTGATTGTTAAGTGAAAAAGAAATTCTACTTTACAAAATTTATTTCGTAATTTGTAAGTTGCAATATTTCATGAAATTAATGGAGGATATCTCAAATTTTGCAGCAATTATTATGTCTGGTGGGATGTACATACATAATATAAATACCCTTCCCTTTTTCCCTTGTGCTGGAGCTGAAGTCATTTATTTTTATCCGTACAGTACAATATTTTGTTCTAGCCTTGAGTTTTCATCTTTATCTGAAATCTGGATATATACTTATATAGAGATAATATTATTTATAGTATGTTTGTTTTTGTAAACACCCAAAAAAAATTAATTGATGACTCCATTGTCGCTGCTGATTTTTGAATCGGCAACTACGCAGTTTTTGCTGCCGATTTACTGAATCGGCAGTGACGCAGTTTTATTAAAAGTTAGGGAAACAAATCGGATTGTCTTAAAGAGCTGGGAGGGAGGGGTAAAACCGGTTTTGGAGAGACCAAAACAAGGATAAGAACACATCTAAACCAACCCCAAACACCCCCACCTCATTTAACGGGGAGTATAAATACAAGGAGGAGAGAGAAGGTGACCCTTCCTTTTCCCAAAGTTGTCTGCAGCAGCTGCATGTTGCTCTTCTCTTCCTCCTTCCCTATAGAAACCTAAACCAAACCAACAGAGAGGGACTTGTGAACGTGCGAGGGATAGTTGAGACCTTGAGAGAAGATTGGACAGCTGCCTAGAGGGAAGGGAAAAGGGGCTAGAAAACATGAGAGGAAGAAAAAGAAGGAGAACCAGTAAGAGAAGAGAAATAATATTGTCAAACCCTCCCCAAACTTACTTAGATTCAAAAGGTATGAGTCATGAAACTCCCTTCCTCTTGTTCTTAAGACCCAGAACCGAAAATGAAGAAGAAGACCCTAAGAAAATTGACCTAAGCTAGCTATGAAGGAAACTGAAATTAACTAAGAGGACAAGGAAACATAAATGAAATGAGGCCAATTCCCAGAACATCTAACAAAGAAAAATGAATAAAATGAAAAGAATAAAACTTGGCAGAGGGCCAGCCACAGCAATGGGGCTGGCCGGAATGCATTGTGTAAGAAGATGCATGTGTGTGTTCATGTTAAAATCATGTGACTCTGCTGGGATTTGATGACAGATGTGTGCTGGAATTGAAAATGCATGTGTGTGTTCATCTTAAAACCATGAAACTCTGCTGGAATTTGATGATATATTATGTGCTAGATTTGAGAATGCATGTATGTGTTCATGTTAAAACCATGTAACTCTGTTGGGATTTGATGATATATTATGTGCTAGAATTGAGAATGCATGTGTGCATTCATGTTAAAACCATGTAACCCTACTGGGATTTGATGACATATTATGTGCTGGAATTGAAAATGCATGCGTGTGTTCTACAGCGAATTTGTAATTTGCTGCCGAAATCGAATTGTTCGCAGTGAATTAATATTCGCTGCCGCATTGTGTATCCAGCAACGAATTTGTAATTTGCTGCCAAAATTAAGTTGGTTGTAGTGAATTAAAATTCGCTGCCCAATTGTGTGTCCTGCAGCGAAGTTGGGATTCGCTGCTGAAGTTGTATTGTCTGCAGCGAATTTGTAATTCGCTGTCGAAATTGAATTGATTGCAGCGAATTAACATTCATTACCGAATTGTGTGTCCTGCAGCGAATTTGTAATTCGCTGCTGAAATTGTATTGTCTGCAGAGAATTTGTAATTCACTGCCGAAATTGAGTTGGTTGCAGTGAATTAACATTTGCTGCCGAATTGTGTGTTCTGCAGTGAATTTGGGATTCGTTGCCGAAATTGTATTGTCTGCAGCGAATTTGTAATTCGCTACCAAAATTGAGTTGGTTGCAGCTGATTAGTACTTGAAAGTGCATTCTCATTAAGGTTTTATATCATCATATTGCACTAAAGTATCATTAAATTCCCTAACTAAAGCATGTTTTATAATAACAAGTATGATAATATAATATATCTTTAATTTATGGTAAATGCTTATTTTGAATGCAGGTATATCTCACAATTCAAAGGATTGATTGATGTGATTAACTATTGAAAGTGAAGAGACAAAAAGAAGACAAAGAAAGGGCTAAGAGAAGAGATGTTGGTTCAAACTGAAACACCATTCAGTTATTGGATCATAACTGGAGTTGTAGACCTTAGATTTAGGTCTGCTTTATATGGATGGAAAGCTAACACATAGACCTAAAACTTTCATGGGAGTCCAAGACTCAATTATGCCGTTTTCAAGTTCAAATCTTAGCAACAACGGAGAATTCAGAACAACGGAGAAGTCGGAATATGTCCTGCAGCTCAGACACTATTCGATATTCAGCTCATATCTTGAGTTCTAGAAGTCCAAATGAGCTCTGGTTTTTTTTTTTTGGAAAGCTAAGACAATTGCCCATAACTTTCATGGAACAAAGGGTTCAAATTCTGATGTTAGCAATGATGTTTTGGCCAGCCAACAATATCAATAATCAGCCAACAATATCAATAACCAGCAGCCAACAATGTAAAAAACCAGCTACCAAATCAATGGTTGGCCACTAACTATTTTCTTAGTCAACCAATCAATAGTTCTGAATCTTAGCCTATAAAAGGAGGCATTTGCCATGTATTTAGTCATCTTGGTTTTCAGATCAAGATCATCTTTTTGCTTTCTCTCTTTGTAATGTTCAAATTTTCTTTCATACTATATTAATCTCTTGTTTATGCTTTTTCATTTCCTTTCCTATAATTAGTTAACTTATATCATGTTTATGTTCTTATATTGTTTATTTATGTTTTTCTTC